>Ga0256914_1002146_pt1 | contig 16758 bp, 12 predicted proteins | sample HulkmetaG_FD_191571 | JGI IMG/M metagenome (GOLD analysis project Ga0256914, IMG submission 191571) | Hydrothermal chimney microbial communities from Main Endeavour vent field at the Juan de Fuca Ridge, Pacific Ocean - Hulk | ecosystem: Environmental > Aquatic > Marine > Hydrothermal vents ... | reverse complement strand
GCCGATCCTCCAGGATAACTGGCGCCTGATTCTGTTAACGGATGTGCCACGTCCCTGGCTGCTGCTGGCGGGAATCAGCCTGGCCTGTCTGCTTGGCGGCGCCATGCTGGTCCGGATGCGTCTCTATACCCAGAAAGAAAAAATCCTCAATGATGAGGTTGACAGGGGCAGGCAGGAGCAGGCCCGGGCGGAAAGTGACCGCGACGAAATCAGGCGGGAGTTGGAAACCATTTTCAGCGCCAGCCTGGTTGGCATTTTTCTATCCCGGCAGGGAAGGGTGGTCAATGTCAACAAACAGATGGCCGATATCCTTGGCTATCGTGTCCAGGAGCTGCTCAACACCGCTCCAGCACGTTTTTTTCCGGACCGGACATCCTATGCCGCCTTCCTGCGCACCCATGGCCGGCAGGTTGCCGAGTCTGACCTGGATCAGGTCGAGTACACCTTGAAGAAAAAAGATGGCAGCCTTGTTCCCTGCACATTGAGCGGCAGGGTGATCAACAGGGATGATCCCGGGGCGGGAGTTGTCTGGGTTGTTCAGGATATCTCCAGGCAGAAGGCAACCGAAAAGGAGCTGCGTCTGGCCAGACAGCAGGCAGAAAAGGCGTCCGAGGCCAAGAGTAATTTCCTGGCCAATATCAGCCACGAGATTCGCACCCCCATGAACGGGATCATCGGGCTGTCTTCGCTTCTTCTTGATGAAAATCCTACCCTGCGCCAGAAGAAATACCTCCATCTTATCCGCACTTCCGGGGAACGGCTCCTTCATCTGATCAATGACCTGCTTGATTTTTCCAGAATAGAAGCCGGTCAGTTGAGTGTGAAAAAAAGTTCGTTTTCAGTGCGGGAACTGGTTATTGAGTCAGTTCAGCGCATAGAGGTGCTGGCCCGGAAAAAAGGAGTTGCTCTGTGCTGGGATATTGATTCAGATGTGCCTGATAACCTGTTGGGCGACAGTGATAAACTAAGCCAGGTACTCGTCAATCTGATAGGTAACGGGATCAAGTTCACCCACAGGGGCAAGGTGATTGTCAGTGTTTCACGCAGTCGGGAGGGCACGGAAAAAAATGGCCAGGTATCCCTCTGCTTTTTTATCCAGGATACCGGTATCGGTATTCCGACTGATATGCAGGAAAAGATCTTCAAACCGTTTACCCAGGTTGATGCCGGCTTGTCACGACAGTTTGGCGGCACCGGGCTTGGCCTGTCCATTTCGCGGAAACTGGTTCATCTTCTTGGTGGCGAGATCGGGCTGGAAAGCGAGTTCGGCGCGGGCACGACCTTTTTCTTTACCCTCCCGTTTGAACCAGCCCGACAGGCAACCCTTCTGCCTCTGTTTCGGACCACCCCCAAAAAAGAACCCCGGCCGGATGCTCTGAATACGCAGCACCGGGTCCTGCTGGTTGACGATGAATACATAAACTGTGTGCTGGCCAGGGAACTTCTTACCCAGCTTGGATTGCGGGTCGAGACAGCCACCAATGGTCTTGAGGCTGTCAGCGCCTGGCAGGAACACGCATTTGATATGATCTTCATGGATATTCAGATGCCGGAGATGGATGGTTTTGAGGCTGTTGCAGAGATACGGCGTCGGGAGAGAAAACAGGAAGGACGGGTCATCATCATTGCCATGACCGCCCATGCCCAGGACGATGACCGGAAAAAATGTCTTGCCGCCGGCATGGATGATTATCTGGCCAAGCCGCTTGATCGCAGGGTTCTCACGCATATAGTGGCAAAATATATGCGTGAGATCAGCGGCAGTTGTGAGCGGATGCAGGTGGGATCAGGCGGGACATGTCAGTGAAAAGGTTTATATTGCTCTTTATCCTGTTCCTTGGCGGGATGGTGTTTGCCGGTCGCCTTGTTCCCGGGCCGCCCGGCCCGCATCTTCTGGCCATGGTACCACGGGAGAGTTTCTGTGTCCTGGAATTGAGCAGGCCCTGGCATACCCTCTCCTCCCTGGCCAGCACGCCGCTGGGCAAAAGCCTGGCTGGCCTTGACCTGGCAAGCCTGCTGGATCATCAGGGAATCGTTAAAGACTCTGCGGCCGTCATGCGCAAGGCAGCCAGGCTGTATTCCCTGACGGCCACTGTCATGGAGGCCCACCGATCCTTTGTGAAAGATACCGGCGTGATGGCCCTGATCCCTCCGGAGGCCGGCCAGGTTGAACCCGGACCGCCCTCCGGTTCTCTTCTCTTTCTTGGCCGTCTGCAGAACAAAAACAGTTTTTCCCGCCTGTCTTCCTTCCTGGGCCGTGTCGCTCATCTGCGCCTGGTTCAAAAAGACGTTATCGAAAACTGTCCTGTGTTGCGCTACCAGGTTCCTGAATATGGATTTCTGTATTTTGCCCGTTTCAGGGATGTGCTTCTTGTTTCACCGGTAAAGGCTGTTATCCGCCAGGCGATTTCGCTTGCCAGGGCAGACAGGGGGCCTGGCAATTTTTCTCTTTTTGCGGACAGTTTTTTTGTCCGGGGCCGGGGGACAAACACGAAAAAACTGCACATGCTTGCCTATGTCAATGTTCGGGCAATTGAACGGTTGCCTGGTGAGTCTCTGCGAAAACCGGGCCTGGCAGCCTTTCTGTCCGGACTGGCCGGCAAGGGACTGGACAAGATACTGCTTACCTGGAGAAAAGAAGGGGGCCAGGATCATTTTACATCTCTGGTGTGCTACAGGCGGCATGCCCTGCCGCCCCTGCTTCGCCTGTGCACCCTGCGGCACCCGGTTGTAAATCAGGAGCTTGCCCGGGTTCCGGCCGGCATAACCGCTTATTTCTGGAGCAACTGGTTTTCACCGGCCTCGTGGTGGCAGGTTTATATCAGCCATGCCGGCAAAAATGGCCTTCTGTATCGTGAAGCCGCCGACAGTGTCTTAAAAAAATACCTGTCACTGTCCATGTCTGAACTGACAGCCCAGTTTGAATATGAATGGTCGATCTTTGTTACCGGGATCAAACAGTCCGCATTTCTGCCCGTGCCGCGACTATGTCTGCGCCTGGGCATGATAGATTCCAGGCGTCTTGCCGCTCTGATTGAAAAAAGTATTGCCCAACTGCCGCATCGTCTTGATATAGTCGCTGCCACCAGGGTTATTTCCCTTGTTATGGCCGGTGGCCTGATGGAGCCAAGTTACAGTTTTATCAATAATGACCTGTGGCTTTTTGACGGCTATGACCAGGTAAACGAGATTCTACAGCCAGGACCGGCCCGGTTGGGTGATGAACCCGCCTTTCAGAGTGTGGCAAAAGACTCTGACAATCCAAGCAACCTGCAGCTTTTTGTCCGTATGCAGCCTGTTGTGAAGGGCCTTCTGGAACTGTACTCCTGGCTGGGCACGGTCATGGCCATGCCGGAGCCACCTGCGGTGGAACGAAGAAGAATCCTGCTGGACAGGTTGGTGACGCCGCTGGCGGAAACCCTGGCCGGTGTTGAATCAGTTTTTGTAACGGCCAGGATCCATCCAGATGAATTTGAGGCACAGTTACGTCTGCAGCCAGGCCCAGGGCCGGAAAAAGGAGAAAGGGGAAATGAATGACATGAGCATGGAGCAGTTGGTGGCGGAACTGCGGAAGATGATCAGGTTCAAGCCGGATATCGACACTGGTGATCTGGTCCTTATTGTTGCCGATGATCCGAGACTGATCACCTATGGTGTGATTACCGATATCGAGGCCGATACCACGCGCCGGGATCCCTGGTGGCACGTGCACATGCAGATGCTTGCCGTGCCCCTGCAGGAGATGACCTGGACCCTGCGCATGGAACAGATGTGCGGCAGGGAAATATTCACCATGGGCGGCAAAAAGAGATTTATGGCCCCGGTGTTGATTGAGTACGGTCATTCGCCTACGCAGTTGAAAAAAGACGGACCCGGACAGCAGAAAAAGAAACCGGGACTGCGGGTCATTAAATAGATCAATGGCAACGGCAGAAAGAGAAATAACCGTGGCCGTGCACTGCGGCGTCCATGGCCGGGTCGCCGCCGATCTGGCCCGGATTGCCCGGCAGAGCGGAACACGTGTTGCAATCCGTGTTGGTGATACGGATATTGAATGCAGTTCTATTCTTGAAATTCTCTCCCTTGGGCTATCAAGGGGGTGCCGCATACGGATATTGGTCAAGGGCAGAGCCCCGGAACAGGTTCTTGACCAGGTCTGTGCTCTTCTGACCGGAGAGGAGTCCTGATGCGGGAGCAGTGCCTCAAGCAGCATGTGACACCGGGTGAGCCGCGTACCCTGTTCGGTATTGGCGCCTCACCCGGCATTGTGGTGGCAACGGCCAAGGTCTTTCGTCGTCAGACCTCGAGCGCGGCCTGGCGCAGACTTGCGGCAGAGCGGATTGAGCCGGAGGTGGCCCGGTTCATGGCTGCGGTCGGCAAGGCCGAACAGGAGCTCAAGCTGCTTCGAGGCCGGATTGCCGAGAATCTTGGCGATGCGCTTTCCATTATCGACTCCCACCTGCTCATCCTCAAGGACCGCATGCTTCTCGATCGCACAGTGGAAATAATCCGCGGCCAGGGGATCAATGCCGAATGGGCCCTGGCAAAGGCCCTGGGCAGGATAAAAAAGAAATTTGTGGCCCTGGATGATGACTATATCAGGCAGCGGTATCAGGATGTCAAGTATGTTGCTGATCGGCTTTTTGGCGCTTTGTCCGGTCGGGCCGAGGATTTGCTTGCCAGTGAGGGGGAGCTGACCATTGTTGTCGGCCATGATTTTTCACCCGAGGATATCCTTGCCATGCAGGGACGTGGAGTGCTCGGTTTTGTGACCGAGAAGGGCGGCATCACCTCCCATGCGGCGATTGTGACCAGATCCCTGGGCCTGCCCGCCATTGTCGGGGTGAAAGATGCCACCCATATCTGCGGTACGGGTGATCAGGTGATTCTGGATGGTTTTTCCGGCCGCCTGCATGTCAATCCTACTCCGGACCAGCTTAAGCAGTACCACGAATACGATCGCCAGCACCGTTGTTATACCCGCGAACTTGCCGCCTATGCCCGGCTTGTCTCTGAAACAAGGGACGGCTACCGGGTGCGCCTATCCGGCAATATTGAGATGGTCGGCGAATCGGAATCCGTCCTTGAATATGGTGGTGAGGGCATTGGCCTGTTTCGCAGTGAGTTTGATTTTTTTGCCGGCAGGAAACTCCCCGATGAACAGACCCTGGCCAGGTCTTATGGCCGCCTTTTGGAACGCTTTTCTCCGCAAACCGTTACCATTCGTACTCTTGATGTGGGCGGAGACAAGTTTACAACCCGCCTGCCCGGCAACCCGTTTCAACTGGATCTTGAGCGAAATCCAGCCCTTGGTCTGCGATCGATCCGTTATTCCCTCCAGGAAAAATCCCTCTTCACCATGCAGCTTCGGGCCCTGCTGCGTGCCTCTGTCAAGGGGAGGCTGCGGATTCTGCTGCCCATGATTTCATCGCTCTCGGAAGTACGGGCAGTCAAACAACTGGTAGCAGAGGCCCGGGAGGAGTTTGAGCGGGAACATATCGACTATGGCAGTGATTTTGAACTCGGCATCATGATCGAGGTGCCCAGTGCCGTGGTCCTGGCCGATGTCCTTGCCCGTGAGGTTGATTTTTTCAGTATCGGCACCAATGACCTTATTCAGTACTCCCTGGCCATTGATCGGGCCAACCAGTATGTGGCTCACATGTATGAACCATTGCATCCTGCCGTGCTCAGGATGATCCGGCAGACCGTGGATGCGGCCCATGACCAGGGCATCGAGGTATCGATGTGCGGCGAGATGGCCGGTGATGTGGTCTGCGCGCCTGTCCTGCTTGGCCTTGGCCTGGATGAGCTGTCCATGCGCGCCTCTGCCATCCCCCATGTCCGGCGTATGCTGCGCATGTCGCGTTACCGGCAGCTTGTTGCCCTGGCTGATCAGGTTCTTGCCTGCCGGGAGGCGGCCGAGGTCCGCAATTATCTGACCAGTTACCTGCCTGTCCACTACGAAGTCGATATGATCGGGCCATGAACGAGCGTGAACTGATCGAATGTATCGTCCATCTGGCCCCGGCCGGAACAGATGACAACCTGCTTCTGGCCATGGGCGATGACTGTGCCGTGGTCAGAAAAGATAACGGGCATGTTCTTCTCTACAGCACCGACGCCCTTGTTGAAAAGGTCCATTTTGATCTTGCCTGGCATCCGCCGTTTCTCCTGGGCAGAAAAGCCGTTTCCGTCAATGTCAGTGACGTCGCGGCCATGGGCGGCCAGCCGCGCTATCTCCTTTTTTCCCTGGGTTTGCCTGGAAATTTTGATGATCAGTGGGCATGTGAGCTCTGTAAAGGAGTGGTCAGCGCCTGTGACGAATATGGCTGTACTCTGATCGGTGGGGATACGGTCGCCAGTCCCGGCGGGGTCAGTATGGGGTTGACTGTAATTGGCGAGATGAAAGAGCGGCAGGTTCTGTACCGGTCCGGGGCCAGGGAAGGGGATATGGTCCTTGTTTCCGGCCCCCTTGGCAGCGCTGCGGCCGGACTTGCCCTGTGCGGGCACGGGTATGCTGGCGACTCCCAATTTGCCGAACTCTGCCGCGCCCATCTTGATCCCTGTGCCAGGGTTGATCTGGGACAGAGCCTGGCGGCCAGTGGTCTGGTGCACGCGATGATGGATCTCTCCGATGGCCTTGGCACGGATTTGGGTCATATCTGCCGGGCAAGCGGCCTGGGAGCTCTTCTCTTCCAGGACCAGCTTCCTGCCCATCCATGTCTGCAAAGGGCAGCTCAACTGCTCAAGGTTGATCCGGTGCCGTGGATGACGGGAGGCGGAGAGGATTATGAACTGCTGGTTGTTGCGCCGGGAGATGCAACAAAAAAATTGCAGGAAAGGGTGGCGGGATTGGGTCATGTCCTGTATCCTGTGGGCAGGATGACGGCTGGCAAGGGGATCAGGCTGGCTCCATCCGAGCATGCGGAACTATCCAGCGCGATTGCCGTGGAATTTTCCGGGTACGACCATTTCAATCCGGAATAAACTGTTTGGTAGACTCCGCCGGCTGGCCACAACAAAGGATGAAGATGGCTTGCTTTGGCATGAAACACCTTGTCTCCGAAAGCATTTCCGCCTCTGACGACGTATCCGGATAACCTGCCCCGGATAGAGCGCAGAGATTGGTCTGAATCCGCGTAAACCCTGGGCATCTGTGGGGGGGACGAAAGACATGCTGCTCAATACACTGTTCAAACATTGGTCTTCTCGTCTTTTTTTCCCGGAAACAATGCATCGGCAGACCTATGAGGCCTTCAAAAATCTGCTCAAACAGGATGGGCTGGCCCATGACCTCATGGCTGAACTCGAGGTTCTCTACCATGAGGGGAAAAGACTTGATCTGGCCGGAGTGCGCCTTTTGTATGGACGTTTTTCCGATGCGGTCAGGGAGATGGTGACCAGCCTGGCCATCCTCTCGCCCAGCGATGCCACTACCTTGCTCCAATATCATCGAAAACTTGATTTTTATGCCCGTTTTCTGCTTGCCCTGCCCGAGCCCCAGATTTCTCCACCCTATGTACACAGACTTTCCGAGATCGAATCCAGCCAGCTCTCTGGCAACAAGGCCTTTAATGTAGCCATGCTGCGCCGGCAGCTTGCTGCGCCGGTTCCGGACGGCTTTGTTATTACCACCAATGCCTTTAACCGCCTGATCGAGTACAACAATCTCCGTGCCGTTTTAAACGGTATTCTTGCCGAAATAGACATAGAAGACACCGATGGACTGCAGTCTGCCTCGCATCGTCTGCAGTCCATGATCCTGTCGGCAACCATCCCGCCCGAGGTTGAAGAAAATATTCTCCATGCCTATCGGAAAATGGAGGCCAAGCGAGGTGTTGACATCCTGACTGCGGTCAGATCCTCGGCCGTGAGCGAGGATGGCGAACACTCTTTTGCCGGCCAGTATCATACCGAGCTTGCCGTGACCAGAGACAGGATTGGGCTGGCCTACCTGAAGGTACTGGCATCAAAGTATGCGCCGGAAGCCCTTTTTTACCGAATTACCCTTGGCCTGGCCGATGAGGAGGCTCCCATGGCCGTCCTGGTCCTGGCCATGGTCGATGCCCTGTGCAGCGGCGTTGTCTATACTGATGTCCCCGGCCGGGAAAAGGAGCGGGAACTGGTAATCCATGCCATTTATGGGCTGGGCGAGATACTGGTTGCTGGTCGGGCGGTGGGGGACCGGGCCGCTATTGACCGGGAGACCGGTAAAATCCTCTGGAAACAAAAGGGCCGCCAGTCCCACCAGCTGGTGCTGCAGGATGGAAAACTGGTCCAGCAGCCGGTTCCCGAGCAGCTTCAGGAGCGGTTCTGCCTCTCTTCGGATCATCTCATTGCGCTGGGCCGCAGGTGTCTGGAAATTGAAAAGCTCTATGGCGAACCCCAGGACATTGAATGGGCGGTTACGCCGGACGGCGCCCTGTTTATTCTCCAGTCCCGTCCCTTCCATGAAGACAAAAACATACCCGGCCACACGGAGTCGGAAGAACCGTCCGCCATTGATCTGCCAATTCTCTATACGGGTGGCCAGCGGGCCTCGGGTGGCCGGGCAGCAGGACCTGTGGTCCAGTTTGGCGGGGACAGCCAGGAATCAGTTCCGACCGGATCTGTTCTTGTTACCGGTTCCACCCCGCCATCCCTGGTTCGCCTGCTCAATAAACTTGTAGCCGTGGTGGCGGAAAAAGGGACCACTGCAAGCCATTTTTCCACGGTCTGCCGTGAATTTTCCCTGCCGCTTATCATTGGCGCCCAAGGGGCGCGCCAGGCCATTCCGGCAGGTGAATATGTGACCGTTGATGCGGATGCACTGACTGTTTATGCCGGGGTTGATGCCTCGATCTATGAGCAGGTTGAGCAGGGCCCAAACAGGAATCTTCCCTATTTTCGCCGTCTTGGGGCAGTGATGAAGTTTATCACCCCGCTTAATCTTGTTGATCCGGAAAGCAGGGATTTTCGTCCCGAAGCATGCCGCTCCATGCATGATATCATCCGTTATACCCATGAGAAGGCAGTCCAGACCATGTTTTCTCTGGGCGAAAAGATAGGCAGCCGCGGTTCCAAACAGCTTGAAACAGATCTCCCCCTGAACGTCCACCTGCTGGACGTGGGTGGCGGTATATGCGATGTGGAAAAGGCACAGGAATCGGTCACCCTGGAAAATATCTGCTGCCGCCCCTTTCAGGCACTGTGGAAAGGGTTGAGCCATCCGGGCGTGGACTGGAAGTCGCATAGCCATTTTGACTGGAAAAGTTTTGATGAAATTGCCCTTGCCGGCGGTATTGCGGGCAAGGATTCCGGCGATTTTGCCTCCTATGCCATTATCAGCAAGGATTACCTCAATTTCAATATCCGGTTCGGCTATCATTTTACCCTGGTCGATACCATGTGCGGTGATGACAGGCGGACCAATTTCTGCCTGATCCGTTTCGCCGGGGGCGGCGGCGTCTATTCCGGCCGTTCCCTGCGTCTTGAATTTCTTGATATTGTCCTGACCCGGCTTGGATTTACCACCACCATCAAGGCGGATCTGCTTGATGCGCGGATTACAGAGATCGAGTGCGATGAACTCCGCACCACTCTGGATATGCTGGGCAGGCTGCTCGGCGCAACCAAGCTGATGGATATGGTCCTCAAGAATGAGGAGGATGTGGACAGGTGCGTGCAGCTCTTTTTTCTCGGCCGTTATTCTTTTGCAAAGGAACTGGAATATGCCGCATAAATGTTTTCATCAGGACGGGGTGATTCCCTCCCCGTTGCGCGGTTATTGTTGTTGTCAATATGTTGTTGTACAGCCTGTGATTCCATGTACCAGCTAACCTGGATAACCAGTCAGCTTGCCGGCGGGCAGGCTCCCATGTCGTATGAAGAACTTGATTCCATCCGCGAGCAGGGCATAGATGCCATTGTCAACCTGTGCGGCGAGTTCTGTGATCTGCATGAAATCGAGGAAAAGGCCGGCTTTGAGGTCTACTATCTTCCCATTCCCGACGAGCATGTCCCATCCATGGCGGAAATGGAAAAAGCCCTGGAGTGGTTGGATGAGGCAATTTATCTTGGTAAAAAGGTTCTGGTCCACTGTCGGCACGGACATGGACGTACCGGAACCTTTATCTCCGCCTATCTGCTCCGTCGCGGCCTGAGTCTGAAAAAGGCGGAAAAACTGCTCAAGAATACCCGTGCCAATCCGACCAATTACAGTCAGTGGAAACTGCTTCGCAAATACCATAAGCAGCAGGCTGTTCTCAAAAGCGCGGAACCCAGCCTTGAGAAGAAAACCAGCGTCGACCTCTCTGCGTTTATCGAGGAGTATGAGGCAATTTCGGCTGAACTTAAAGGGGAGCTGGCCGCTACAAGCAGTTCGTCAGGCTGCGGAATTGAACACAGTGATTGCTGCTGGAGCTATTTTGAACTGGAGCTTGCCGAGAGTATCTGTATTCACCAGCGGGTGAACAGGATTTTGAGCCATGATGACCGCGAGCATGTTCTTGAGCACGCCCTGGAGTGCAGGACCGTGCTGCGGACCTTGCAAACCCTGAAGAAAAATTATCCACCACTGGCCAAGAGCCCCTTTCATGAGCTTTTTAAGGCTTCCAGGACATCCTGTCCACTGCTGGAGGGGGGACGCTGTATGCTGCCCGATTTCAGACCATTTCGGTGCCAGTGGAAAAAAACCAACTTGTCGAGACAGAAGCGTAAGGAGTTTGCCGATATGCTCCATAATCTGTCCCGGGATGTGTTTCTTGCCCTGACCGGCTCCTTTCCGCCCGAGGGAACACTTTGTTTTAACATGGCGGATACGGTCTCGGGCCGTTTTGTCCAGGAATGTTTTGCCATTATGCTTTCTGCTGGAAAAAATAATGAGCAGAGGGATTAGGCTTTGATGGATTAATAGAAAATGAACAGTTCCGAAACATCCCTTGCCAGGGTTCTGATCGTTGATGACGAGCGGGACCTGCTCCAGCTCCTTCGTAAGGTCATATCAAAAAAATGTGAATGTGAGGTACAGGTTTGCGAATCCGGAGATGCGGGCATGGAGCTTGCCGGCGGCTGGCTGCCTGATGTGGTGCTGACCGATATTAAAATGCCGGGCATGGACGGACTTGAGTTTTTGAACCGGCTGCAGGCTGTTGACCCGACCATTACCACCCTGATTATGACCGGTTACGGCACCATTGAGATGGCGGTCCAGGCCCTGAAGCAGGGGGCCTATGATTTTTTTGAAAAGCCCTTTGACAATGACCGGATTGTCCACGCGGTCAAACGGGCCATCGAGCGGACCCGTCTTGTCAGGGAAAATCGCCAGCTCCACCAGAAACTGACCAGTCAGTGCCCGAATACCGAGTTTGTCGGCCGCTCCAAGCGACTGGTACAGACCATTGACCTGCTTGCCCGGCTCGCCAAGAGTAATGCCACTGTTCTGATCCGCGGCGAATCCGGAACCGGCAAGGAGCTTGCGGCCCGGGCCCTGCATGCCATGAGCGACCGGGCAGATAAAAAAATGATCATCGTTAACTGTCCGGCCCTGCCCGAGCATATCCTGGAATCAGAACTGTTCGGTTATAAAAAGGGTGCTTTTACCGGCGCGGAACAGGACAAGGACGGCCTGTTCCTCGAGGCAAACGGTTCAACCCTGCTCCTTGACGAAATCGCCGATATCCCGGTTTCGGTGCAGACAAAACTGTTGCGCGTCCTGCAGGAAAAGGAGATTCAGCCGCTTGGCCAGACCAGGACCATCAAGGTCGATGTGCGGGTTCTGGCCTCCACGAATCAGAATCTTGAAGAAAAGATCGCCAGGGGTGAGTTTCGCGAGGATCTCTTCTATCGCCTCAACGTCATGACCGTGACCATGCCGTCATTGTCCGCGATCTCAAGTGATATTCCCCTGCTGGCCCAGCATTTTCTTGAAAAATATGCCCGTGAATATGACCGACCGGATCTCGAATTCCAGACCGAGGCCCTGCAATGCCTTTTACGGCGCCCCTGGAATGGCAACATTCGTGAACTGCAGAACACGATTAACCGTGCCGTGCTGCTCTGTAACGGGGACAAGATAACGACGGCTGACCTGGTTGATCCGGAGACCCGGGAACAGGGTAATGGTTTTGCCGGACTTGAGAACCAGACCTGTTTTTTTACCATGAACTACAAAGAGGCCAAGCAGGAGATAGTCAAGCTCTTTACCCGCTCCTACGTGAGCAGGATGCTGACGGAGTCCGGGGGTAATGTATCTTCGGCTGCCAGGAACTGCGGCATGGAACGCCAGGCCCTGCAGCGACTGATGCGTAAATACGGCATCAAGTCACAGGATTTCCGCGCATGAATGGTCCGGATGATCGCTATTGCCTGAGCCGCAACAGGCTTTTCTGCTCATTCTGTCCGGGATTCTGCTGTTATCAGACCGGTTCCGCCAGCCTTTACATCATGGCCTCGGATATCAATCGTATCGCCCGTCATTTCGGCATTACTGACGGTGAGGTGCGCAAACAATTCATGGCCAGCCGTTCCACTTTCAAGACCCGTGCAGATGGTTCTTGCATTTTTCTTCGTAATGACCGGCTTTGCCGACGCTGTTCCATTCATGCCGCCCGGCCCAGGCAGTGCCGTGATTTTCCCTATGACAGACCCTGTCCCTACCTGGAAAACCAGGATCTGCTCGCCCTGATCCAGCCGAAAATAGAACAGGCCCTGCTGTCCCCATCCGAATAATCCTCAGGCGCAATCTTTTTGTTTCGTGCGCATCTTTTTTGTTGCACTTTTCTCTTCTTTTGATGAAATATCAGAAAAGTAGCATATGCACATCTTGCGGATTCCCTTGCAACTCATCGAAAAAGCGTAATTATTGAAAATTTGTATCTTGCGGCAGGATTGGAACCATATATGCAACAGTTGCTACAGATATGAAATCTATTGTAATTTATTGAAATTGTGAACCATTCCCGGCTGGGTAATAAATCTGGACGGCTGGGCGTTTTTTTACGTGTGAGTGAAAACAAAAAGTGGACTAAATGGTAGTGTTGACAGATCTATCCGCATCTTTTTTGTTGCACTCATCTTTCGGCAGCTACGGATGGTTATCATTGGATGCGCGGTAATATGTTGAAAATATTAAAAAAATTGCTTGATGCCATCGGCGGCGTGGCCAGGGTTATGGGCTTTTGTGTCCTGATTTCCCTGGTTATGCCTGATGCTGCCTGGGCGTTGCAGGCGCATGGTCCACCCGAGGGGATATATATTCACCAGATGGCTCATATCTTTTTCTTTGGATCGCTTCTCTATCTGTATCGGGATTTGAATTATACCTCCATCAGGGATGGGGGGTGGCGTTATCTGCGCTGGTTCTGTCTGCTTATGCTGGTATGGAATATTGTCGCCTTTATCGGCCATGCCGTCACCTATTACCTGGCGCCCGAGCATATTGCCAATGCCGGCAGCTTCTTTCATTCCCGACTGCTCGGGCCCATGACCGGCGGCAAGACCCTGTTCTATATAACCAGATTTGATCATCTGCTGGCTGTTCCGGCCCTCTTTTTTCTTTATCTCGGCCTGCGCACCCTGTATGCGCAGGTAGTTAAAGAAGGGGACGGCATCCAGGAAAACGGGGAGAGCGGTGCGTGAACGGACTTCCCCTGTTGCCAAGTATCCTGGTCGATATGATCGGGTCAGTGGCCGATATAATCTTTGCCTTCCTGGCCATGCGCTATGCCAATCTGCTGACCAGAAGGCAGCCGGAGAATTTTCTGTGGAGCTATCTTTTCTATATCTGTATTGCCATCAGCGCCTTTTCCATTTCCAGGGCTGCCGGGCACCTGGTCAAGCATTTTCTTCTCCTGAGCGGCAATATCGATATTTGGCATACTATTTCACCATACTCAGGCGGGTTCAACACCCTGATGCTGATTTCGGTTTCGGCCGTGACCTTGTTTTATCACAAGGGAGTGCAGACGCATCAGATCATGGAACAAAAGGCCACCAAGCTCAAGGATGTAAACCGCCGGCTCGAGGAGGCGGCGCGGGAAATGAAGGAGCTCAATCTCCATCTCGAGGAAATGAATACCCATCTCGAGGAAAAGGTTCGGGAGCGGACCGCGGAGCTTTCCCGCTCGGAAGAGAAATTTCGCCATCTCTATTCCGCGTCCAAGGACATGGTCTACTTTTGTAATACCGAGCAGGATATAACCGATATTAACGAATCAGGTCTTGAAATGCTGGGTTATCAGCCGGAAGAACACCCCAGACTGAATCTCCATGATGTGTTCAACAATGAGGGAGAACTTGATACCTTTTTTGCGGCCATGCAGCGGGACGGTTACATCAAGGATTTTGAGGCCGAGTTCCGGCGCAATGATGGTTCGGTGATTAATGTGCTGCTTTCCGCAACCGCCATCAAGGATGAGTACGGCAATATTGTCAGTTGCGAGGGGATTGCCAAGGATCTGACCAAGGTAAAGACCATGATGGAGCAGCTGGCGGCCAGTGAAAAGATGGCGTCTGTCGGCCAGATGGCGGCGGGAGTGGCCCACGAGATCAACACTCCGCTGGGTATTATTCTGGGTTATGCCCAGTTGATGATGGATGATTTTGACAAAGATTCCGAGCCATACCAGAACCTGCAGGTCATCGAGCGGCAGACCAAGGCAAGCCGCAAGATCGTTGCCGATCTGCTCAAGTTTTCACGTCAGACCGGTTCGGCCCGCGAAAATCTGAGTATCAACGAGGTGCTATCCGATGTGGTGGCGGTCACCGAGCACAACCTGTCCCTGGATCATATTCAGGTGCATCTGGATCTGGCCGAAGAGCTGCCCCTGGTGGTCGGCGATGCTGAAAAACTGCGCCAGGTTTTTGTCAATCTGATCAACAATGCCCACCACGCCATGCAGAAACAGGGCGGAGGAGATATTTATATCCGTACCTGGTTTGATCCCAAAACCCGGCAGGTTGTAGCGGAGGTGCGCGATACCGGGCATGGTATTCCCGAAGAGGTTCAGGCCCGTATCTTTGATCCTTTTTTCACCACCAAGCCTGTAGGCAAGGGAACCGGACTGGGCCTGTCCGTATCCTATGGCATTATCCAGGATCACGGCGGTATTATCGAGGTTGAAAGCCCGGTCAGAGACCCTGAGAGCGGAAAGAAGATGACCGGCACCGCCTTCCGGATCAGGCTGCCCGAGGCGCGTGACCCCAAGGCAGTCCTGGGGTTGGATGAGGAATAAAGGTCCGGGTATGATCCGATTGAATTGCCCCTGAGTTGTGTCTAAGCAGGAGGATGAACGTATAGTAAAGAATTGTCAGGCTGAACGCGGTTTTTTTATATCAGTTCCCATTGAAGACCCAAGAGGAGAGACATTATGGCAGAGATTCTGGCACTTGATGATGTACAGGACGCAACAGTTCTTATTGGCAAGATACTTAAGAAAAAGGGCCATAACGTCCACACCTTCACAGAGGAAGAGGACGCGATCAACTTTGCCCGTGATAATTCCGTTGACCTGGCCATACTTGATATAAAACTGAAAAAGATGAGCGGGGTTGAGGTGCTTGCCGAGCTGAAAAAGATCCAGCCCGACATGCATGCGATCATGCTTACCGGGTATCCCACGGTGGAAACAGCCCGTGAGGCCATCAGTCTTGGCGCTGATGAATACTGTGTCAAACCCATTGATCGTGACGAACTGGAAGAAAAGGTGGAGAAGGTTCTTGCTGATTGACAGTTGCGGACTGATGTTATTCAGGGTATTGCATACAAAAGGTGTTTTCGGATCAGCGGGACAGGCTGACAGCAGAGGATAGGCGGCAGGCATGGTAGATATTCCCACTCAGGCGATTCCGACCCAGACAAAAGAGCAGGGTTTCCTCAAGGTTTTCAAAAAGGTCACCCGGCTTATCTCCATGGTCCTGGACCATCAACAGGTCATGGACACCATTGTTTCCAGCCTCCCGGATCTGCTTGACATCGATGCCTGCACCATCCGCCTGCTTGATCCGGGTACCAATACCTTTGTCCTTGGCGCTGCGCACGGTCTGTCACTTGAGTATCTCTCCCGGCAATCCATCGATACCGAGGAAACCATGGAGATGATCAAGTCGGGCTATCCGGTTGCCAAGGTCGACCTGGACGAAGATCCCACCTACCGGGATCGGGATATCGCCGCCAAGGAGGGGATCAAGTCTGTTCTGACCCTGCCGATCCTGTTCCAGGATTCGATCATCGGCATCATGCGCCTGTTGACCAAGAGTCAGCGTCTGTTCACCTCCGAGGAGATTTCCTTTTCCATGGCCCTGGCCGAACAGGTCGGGGTGGCCATTTCCAACGGCCGCATGTTCAAGGAGATGGAAAACCAGGTCGACTTCATGAACGAGGTCCAGAAGATTTCGCGCATGGTCAACTCAACCCTGGACCTGGATTCGGTGCTTAATACCATTGTCCAGCGTATCCCTGTTTCCTTAAACGCCATGGGCTGTACCCTGCGTCTGTTCAATCCCCAGACCAACCAGCTTGAACTGGTCGCCTCGTACGGAGTCTCCGAAACCTATCTTGATCGCAGCAATATTGAGGACGAAAGGAATGTGACCATGGTCCTGTCCGGTGAACCTGTGGCTATCTATGATGTCGCCAATGATGACCGGGTGCTCAATAAAGAGAACATGACCAGGGAAGGTATCAAGTCGCTGCTTGCCGTACCTATCAAGGTGGGCGAGGAGATTATCGGCGTATTACGCATTTTTTCTTCAAAAAATCGCAGCTTCTCTCCCTCC
>Ga0256914_1002145_pt1 | contig 16764 bp, 16 predicted proteins | sample HulkmetaG_FD_191571 | JGI IMG/M metagenome (GOLD analysis project Ga0256914, IMG submission 191571) | Hydrothermal chimney microbial communities from Main Endeavour vent field at the Juan de Fuca Ridge, Pacific Ocean - Hulk | ecosystem: Environmental > Aquatic > Marine > Hydrothermal vents ... | reverse complement strand
GGGTCTTCGGGCCGCGGATCCGGCCGTTCGTCGACCGCTGGCTCGGGTGGCTGACGCTGCTCTTCGTCGCCCTGCTGGTCGGCGGTTTCCTGGCGGTCGGCTGGCTCTCGGCGAGCGGCGGTCCCTGAAGGCGACGCGGACGGGAACGCCCCGCAACGGGCCGCCGGGGGTGCGAAACGAAGGAGCGGCCTCCCGGAGGAGGCCGCAATCTCCTGGACGACAAGATGTCGGCTGGTCGGGGCGCCCGGATTTGAACCGGGGACCCCTTGCTCCCGAAGCAAGTGCGCTACCAGGCTGCGCTACGCCCCGACCCGTCTCGAACCGGTCCCGCGCGCTCGATGCCGCACGGGATCCGCGGAAAGGTAGCCGACGATCGCGCCGCTGTCAACGCGCGGCCGGGCGGCCGCGGGGGTGGGGCGCTCAGTCGTCCCCGAGCCCGAGGAGGCCCTCCTTCAGGTCTTCGTTCGGCGGGTTCGGTCCGAGCCAGATCGACCAGAGCGCGCGGGCGAAGGCGCGGCCGGGGATGATGCCCTTCACCCTGCCCTTGACCGAGACCTCGACCCCCTTGCCGGGGATCTCGGTCAGGACGATCTCGTCTCCCTCGGAGACGTCTTCCATGTACGAGCAGAGCTGCTTCTCGCCGGCCCGGATCTCTGCCTCGTCCCTTGCCGCGACCTTCTCGAATCCCTCGTGCCAGGCATGGACCAGCTTCTTCGCGCCGACGCCCCGGACGAAGTGCATGACCAGGCGTTTCGGCCCCTCGTCGGCGAGGATCGCCGCCGCGTCCCGGGTCGGCCGCGCGAGGTAGAGGCCCGCCACGTAGACGTCGATCTTCAGGAACGTCGCTTCCCGGAGTCCCATCCCGTTCAGGTGGAGGGTCTGCCCGGCCACCTCGACGGTGTCCGGCATCGTCACCCCCGCGAGGGTTGCGGCCCGGGCGGGAGGGGCGGCCGGCAGGGTGAGCAGGGCGAGCAGGGCGAGCAGCACGGGGATGCGACGGGCGAGCACGGACATCGGCAGACCTCCTTTCGTGGACGGCGGGCATTCTACCCCGGGGTGCTACCCCCGGGCGGGGGGAGCGGCGATAATGGCCACGCCGGCAGGAAGCACGGAGGGAAGCACCGTGAAGGAGGCGCGCCGCTACCGGGTCCACGGAAGGGTCCAGGGGGTCGGCTACCGGGTCTTCGCGGCCACGTGTGCCCGGGCGCTCGGCCTTGCCGGCTGGGTCGCCAACCGCCCGGACGGGACGGTGGAGGCGTACGCGGAGGGGCCGGCGGACAGGCTGGCGGAGTTCGAGTTCGACCTCTCGCGGGGCCCGCGGTTCGCCCGGGTCGAGCGGGTGGAGAGCACGCCGGTCGCAGCCGAGGGGATGGAGACGTTCGAGATCCGCCGCTAGGGGCGGGTCGCCACCGCGCAGAGGAGACGACCGACGTGGGTGCCGTGGACCTCAAGCAGTACATCGCCGACGTGCCCGACTTTCCGCAGCCGGGGATCCTCTTCCGGGACATCACCCCGCTCCTCGGGAGCCCGGAGGCCCTGGGGGCGGCCCTCCGGGAACTGGAGGACCGGGCCCGGGAGACCCGCCCGGACGTGATCGCCGGGATCGAGTCCCGGGGGTTCCTGTTCGGGATGCCTCTCGCCGAGCGGCTCGGGACCGGGTTCGTTCCGATTCGCAAGCCGGGGAAGCTGCCCCGGGAGACCCTGCGGGAGTCGTACAGCCTGGAGTACGGAGAGAACACGATCGAGATGCACAGGGACGCCGTCCGGCCCGGGCAACGGGTGCTCGTCGTCGACGACCTGCTCGCCACCGGGGGGACGGCGGCCGCGGCGGCCAACCTGGTCCGGCGGGCCGGCGGCGAGGTCGCCGGGTGGCTCTTCCTCGTCGAACTGGCGGCCCTCGGGGGACGCGAGAGGCTCGCCGGGGCGCCGGTCCTCTCCGTGGTCGTCTACTGAGCGCCGGAACCACCCGGGGCCGTCCCGGGCGGCGCGGGGCGGGTGCGCGCCGGGCCCGGATTCGCGCTAGACTCTGGCACCGCCGCCCGTTGCGGGCGGACAGGTGGGCCTGTAGCTCAGTCGGATAGAGCAGCGGTTTCCTAAACCGAAGGTCGCAGGTTCGAGTCCTGCCAGGCCTACCAGCACGACGCCGGCCACGGGCCGGGAGGGACTGCCGATGGATCGCCTGGACCGGAAGAAGATCAAGCAGGACGAGTTCGTCGACTGGACGATGCGCCTCTTCCAGCACATGGAGGAGAACCCGCGGCCGTACGTCCTGGGCGCGATCGCGGTGATCGTCGCGATCGTCGGGGGCTTCGGGCTTCACGCCTGGAGCCGTCACCGGGCCGAGGAAGCGGCGGACCTCTTCGCCCGGGCCCAGGCGGCCCTCGAGGCCCCGCTGGCCCGGGACGAGGCGCCGCGGCCCGACGATCCGTACCGCCCGACCTTCGCTTCGCCGGAGGAGCGGTTGACCGAGGCCCTGGCGCGGCTGGAGAAGGCGGAGGCCGCCCCCGCGCCGCTCGGTGACCTGGCCCTCTGGCTCCACGGGCAGGCGCTCCTCGAGCAGGGGAAGACCGAGGACGCGGTGGCGGAGTTGCGCCGGGCTGTCGACCGCCTGGGTGATGACCCGACGATGGGCGGACCGGTGAAGGCGTCCCTGGCCAAGGCCCTCGCGGCGGCGAAGCAGTACGAGGACTCGGCGGCCCTCTGGGAGAAACTCACCGACGCCGAGTCCGGTTACCCGGGCGATCTCGCCTGGGAGGGCCTGGCGAAGGTGCGGGAGGCCAGCGGTGACACGGAGGGGGCGAGGGAGGCCTGGCAACAGGTCCTCGACCTCTACCCCGAATCGCCGGTGGCTGCGGCGGCCCGCCTGGCCCTGGGGCGGTAGGCCGCGGGGCGGTTTCCCGTCAGTCCAGGAGCGGGCCGGACTCGCTGACCGGCAGCAGGTGGACCACCTGCAGGCGACAGTTGTTCAGGCGCCGCTGGTAGAGCTTCGCGATCCGCTCCATGAACAGGAACCCGAACCGGGGATGCTCCTCCAGGTACTCGAGGAGCCGGTCCGCGTCGATCGCGATCAGCTCCGTTCGCTCCGAGGCGACCGACTTGATGTTGTGGGCCCGCGGCGGGATGAGGGCGGGCAGCCCGAACAGGCCTCCCGGCTCGATGGTCTGGAACCAGACCTCCCTTCCCGGCCCCACCTCGAAGCCCTGGCGCACCCGCCCCTTGACCACGAGGTAGACGAACCGGGCCTCCGCGTCCCGCTCGAAGATCGTCTCTCCCCGCTCGCACGTGCGCCGCTCGGCGAACCTCGCGATGTCGGCGAGCGCCGTCTCGTCGAACCCCTGGAAGAACTCCGCGCGCTGCAGGTCCTCGATCATCGCTTCACCTCGTCTTCCTCTCGGAGAAGGGCCCAGGTCGCCTGCCGGGCCATCTCGACCAGTCTCGGCACCGCGGCCAGCAGCTCCCGGGAAAGCCCGCGACCGGGCTCGACGCTCGCCGGCTCGATCCCGAGGACCAGGGCGTTCCGAAGGGGAACCCCGAGCTCCCTTCCCAGGCGGGCGGCGGTCTCGAGGTCGATGCCGTGGAGGGAGAGGGGCGCCTCCCGCTCCGTCCAGTCCGGGTCGTCGAGCCGGAAGAGGACGGCCTCCCCCGGCATCCCACCGTGACGGCAGGCGTCGATCACCAGCACCCGGGCCCCCTCGCCGAGCCAGCCGAGGACGACGAGGGGGTCGGTGCCCGGGTACCGGACCTCGACGCCCGGAGGCAGGAGATCCGCGGCCAGGGTCCGGGCGACCACCTCGCCGATGCCGTCGTCCCCGGCGAGGGGATTCCCGATCCCCGCGACGAGGACCCGCTGGCGCCGGGCGCTCATCCGCCTCCCGCCTCGTCGCCGCTCGCGTCCTGCCGTCCACCCCGGACGAAGCGGACGTCCAGGAGGTGGACCGAGCAGGAGATGCAGGGGTCGTAGGCCCTCACCAGCATCTCGAGGTGATGGGCGATCTCGTCCTCGGAGCGGTCGAGAAGGGCCGGGACGAAGGCCCGCATGTCGTCCTCGATGGCGGCCAGGTTCTGGCCGGTCGGGATGATGCAGTTCGCCTGGTCGATCCTGCCGTCGGGGCCGATCACGTAGTGGTGGTAGAGGGTGCCCCGCGGCACCTCCGCCACGCCGAACCCCTCGCCGCCGCGGGCGCGGGTTACCGGGGCGCGTTCCTCCGGGGACGGGTCCTCGAGGAGCTCCTCGACGAGGGAGATCGCTTCCTCGTGGGCCTGCACGGTCTCGACCACCTGGGCCGGGTTGTAGTGGAACGGGTTCGTCGTCTCGGGATCGAGGCCGAGGGCGTCCGCCGCCCGCTGGGCGCGCCAGCCGAGAAGCTCGTGGGCGAGGCGGTAGCGGGCGAGGGCGCCGACCCGGATCGATCCCTCCCGGCCCCGCGCGTGCTTGGCCGCCGAGTGGTCGACCAGGTATTCCTCGACGGCCTCCCGGTAGCGGTGGGTCGGCCAGGTCCGGCCGAGGCTCGAGTGGATCGGGCCGCCCATCATCGGGTAGGCGCCATCCTCGTCGAGGGCCGCCAGGCACTCGCACTCCCGGCGAAGCTCCGGCCACTCGATGCCGGCGAACAGGTCGACCAGGGCGTCCACGTCCGCCCGGGCCTCGACGAGGAGCCGGTGCAGGCGCTCGAGCTCCCCGCCCGTGGGCCAGCGTCCCGTTCCGCCCGGCAGGTAGGAGATCGGCATCACGTGGCGGCCGGATACCGTGTAGCAGATCTCGTTGGCGAGACCCTTGAGGCGGAGGGCGAGGCGGACGACCTCGGGATGGCTCCGGGCGAGCGGGATCACGGAAGGCGCCCCGAAGGCGTCCGGCGCGACGAGGAAGGCCACGTGGAGAACGTGGGACTGGAACCACTCCCCGCACATGTTCAGGCGGCGGAGCTTCCTCGTGCGCGGCCCCGGCCGGATCCCGAGGGCGTCCTCCACCGCCTGGATGGAGGCCGTGGCATGGCCCACCGAGCAGATGCCACAGATGCGGCACGTGATCCGGGGCGCCTCCTCGGCGGGCCGGCCGCGCAGGAGCGCCTCGAAGAAGCGGGGAGCCTCGACGATCTCGAGGTCACAGCGGGTGAGCTCGCCGTCGACCAGGTCGACGACGATGTTCCCGTGCCCCTCGACGCGGGTCACGTGGTGGACGTTGATGGAAGCGCTCTTTCCCATCGTTCGCGGAACTCCTTCCAGTTGTTGAAGAGCTCCAGCTTCTCCGCGGCGAGGGAGCGGGGAAGGCCCGCCCGGTAGAACGCCTCGCCGAGGCCCTCGAAGTTCGGGTCGTCGTGGAAGCCGCGGCACGCCTCGCAGGGCGCCCCCCAGGCGGGGCAGACCGCCCCGCAACCGGCGCGGGCGACGCTGCCCAGGCAGGGAGTCCCCCGCTCGAGGAGGCAGCCGGTCTCGCGCAGGGTGCACTCCACGCAGACCGCGTGGGGTGGCAGGGAAGGAATCGTCCCCGCCAGGAGGGAGCGGACCGTTTCGAGGAACTCCTCGCGGTCGATCGGGCACCCGGGGACCCGGTAGTCGACGGTGACCAGGGCGTGCAGCGGCGTGGCCTCGGGCAGGGCGGCGAAGACGCCGTCGCGACGGCCCCCGTAGACCAGGTCCGCCACGCCCGCCAGCGGGAGCCGGTTGCGGAGCGCGTTGACGCCGCCCTGGCAGGCGCAGGCGCCGAGGGCGACCAGGATGCGGGCCCGTTCCCGGATCGCGAGCAGTTCCTCCACGTCGCCGGGCCTGACGATCGATCCCTCGACGAAGGCGATCTCGTAGTCCTCGCGCCGGTCATCGATCGCCTCGCGGAAGTTGACGATCTCGACCTGGTCCAGCAGGTCGAGGAGGCGGTCCTCGATGGAGAGGACCTGGAGCTGGCAACCCTCGCAGGAGGCGAACGAGAAGAACGCCACCCGCGGCCGGGATCCCCGTCGCGTCGCCGTGGCCATCGTCAGATCGCCTCCCTCAGGTGGCGGACCTCCCGGTAGTTGAAGAGCGGTCCCTCCTGGCAGACGTACAGCCCGCTCATCTGGCAGTTGCCGCACAGGCCGATGCCGCACTTCATCCGGCGCTCGAGGGTCATCCAGAGGTGGCTCTCGTAAAGCCCGTAGGCGAGCAGCCGCCGGACCACGTGGCGGTACATGACGGGTGGACCGCAGATGAAGGCGGAGGTGCGCTCGGTGTCGAGGTCCAGGTCATCGAGGAGGGTCGTGATCACGCCGACGCGGCCGCTCCAGCCGCTGGTCGCCACGTCGACCGTCACCTCGACCCGGACCTCGTCCTGCCGCGAGCGCCAGCGCTCGATGTCGTCCTGGAAGAGCAGCTCGGACGGTTGCCGCGCCCCGATCAGCACCACGATCCGGCGGAACCGATCGCGCCACAGGAGCGCCCGCTGGATGAAGGCCCGCAGGGGAGCGAGGCCGAGGCCTCCCGCGAGAAAGAGGAGATCGTTCCCCTCGAAGGCGTCCCACTCGACGCGCCGGCCGTAGGGGCCCCGGACGTAGATCGTGTCTCCCGTGGCCAGCCGGGTGAGGACGTTCGTCAGGCGGCCCGTCCGGCGGATGCAGAGCTCGAAGCTTCCCTCGGGCGCGCCTTCCCCCGGGAGGGCGGCGAGGGAGATCGGCGCTTCCCCGATCCCGGGCAGGGAAACCATGACGAACTGTCCCGGCAGGGCGTCGAACCCGGGCCCGGGCGTCTTGACGACGAAGTGAACCTCCCGCCCGGTCAGGTTTCGGGCGGCGAGGATCGGGCAGGGCTCGGGGACCATCGAGCAGCGGGCCATCAGGCACCTCCCCCGACCTGGCGGAAGATTTCCCGGATCGAGATGCCGACGGGACAGTGCTCGACGCACCGCCCGCAGCCGGTGCAGCCGACGAGACCGTACCGCTCCGGCATGTACTTTCCCTTGCGGAACACCCGGTAGCGGAGCTGCTGCGCCCGGGTCGGGCGGAAGTCGTGGCCGCCGGCGACCCGGGAGAAGCCGACCGCCTGGCACCCGGTCCAGGTGCGAGCCCGTTCCCCCTCGTGGCCGTCCAGCGAGGCACAGTCGCGGACATCGAAGCAGGTGCAGGTCGGACAGACCAGGTTGCAGCGGCCGCACGAGAGGCAGCGGTCCGCGTTCGCCTCCCAGAGGAGATCGTCCTCGGCCGCCTCGAGGGACCTGCCGAGCCGCTCGAGGGGGAACCCGAGGTGCAGGGGAAAGGCGTCGAGCCGGGCGCGGATCCGTCGCCGGAGGAGGACCATTTCCTCCGGGCTTGCGCCCTCGAGTCCGCCCAGCTCGCCGACGACGTTCCGGCCCCTCCTCGTCAGCACTTCGACCAGGTACGTTTCCCCGAGGTCCCAGGCGTACAGGTCGGCCATCGCCCGGTTCTCGAGGGCGCCGGTGTCCCGGCAGAAGCAGGAGGGGCCGCAGGGGGCGAAGCAGCCGACGGCGATCACCAGCGCCCGGTCGAGGCGCTCCAGCACCGGCTGCTCGATGCACGTCGTCTCGTGGAAGGAGCGGTGGACCCGCAACCCGAGCAGGTCGCAGCCATGCACGCCGACGAGCGCGAGGGGCATCCCGGCCCCCGGCTCCTCGAACGAGAAGGATCCGTCCGCCTCCCGCCGGAACCGGAACAGGACGTCCCTGGGCGGGACGACGAGGCGCCGGAGCGGGAGGAGGGTGGTCCGGTACGACAGGTCTGGCAGCTCTCCCGGATCGAGGACCCGGAACGTCCACCGCTCCTCGCCGGGGACCCGCACGGGGCCGGCCACCCGGTAGGTGCGGCGGAGGAGGTCGACGAGCTCCCCGACGCGGTCCCGGGGGAGGCGGACGATCTCTCGGCCGTGGTTCACGGTGGCCCTCCGCGGGCCCGCGAAGCCGGTTTTCCCGGGGGGGCGGGCCCTGATACCCTCCGGGAGGGCAATCCCCGTGCCACCGGTCGACGCGACGGGGAACACGTTGATGGAGAAAGAGATGGCTCGTGATATCCCGGAAGGTGGAAGCGCGGCGGGTGGGGGAAATCCCCCGCCCGCGGGGGATTTCCCCCACCAGGAGGACGGTGGCGAGGTCTGTTTCCGTGCCCTCTTCGACGACACGCCGGAGGCGATGCTCCTGGTCGACGGACGGGGGACGATCCTCGCCGCGAACCGGGCGGTGGGTCGGCTGGGCCTGTCCCCGGGGCCGCGTCCCGGGAACGCCTTCCTGGCCTGCTGGCCGCAGCGGCTCCGGCCGGCGATCGCTCGCTGGCTCGACGCGGCGGGCGTCGAGGGGAGGCTCGTGCCCCTCGAGGTGGAGCTTCCCGGGGACCGGACGATCTCCCTCCTGGGGTGGCGCGTCCGGGGAGCGGGGCCGGTCCTGCGCCAGCTCCTGCTGCGGGACGTCACGGAGACCCGGCGTCTCGAGGCCCGGGCGCTCCACGCGGAGCGTCTCGCCGCCCTCGGGCGGCTCGCCGCCGGGCTCGCCCACGAGCTGCGGAACACCCTGGCCGGCGTGGACGCGGGCCTGCAGGTCCTGGAACGCGGCGAACTGCCGCCCCCGGGCGAGCGCCGGGAGGTCACCCGGGAGATGCGCGCGAGGATCGAGCGCGCCCGGAGGGTTCTCGACGACGTCCTCGCCTGGGCGCGCCCGCCGCGCCTGGACCGCTTCTGCTGGCCCGTGCCGGACCTCCTCGAGAGCTTCCGCGACGCGGCGACGGGGGTTCCCGGCACGGAGGGGCTGACGGTCGAGATTGCCGACCCCGGGCCGGTGGAGGAGGAGCTCGTTCTCGTCGACCCGCTGCGGATCTCCCAGGTCGCCGTCAACCTGCTGCAGAACGCGGCCCGGGCGATGGGGGGACAGGGGAGGGTCCTGCTCTCGGCGGCCCGGGAGGGACGCTTCGTCTCGATCCGGTTCCGGGACCACGGGCCCGGGATTGCGCCGGGCATCCGCGACCGGGTCTTCGAGCCGTTCTTCACGACCTCCGCCGAGGGAACCGGGCTCGGCCTGCCGATTGCCCGGAGCCTCGCCGAGGCGCACGGCGGACGCCTGGTGCTCGAGGAGACGGGACGCGGGGGAACGACGTTCCGCCTGGACCTGCCCGCCTGTGGCGCGGCCCGCGAGGAGGACTGACGCATGGCCGGGGAACGCGTGCTCGTGGTCGACGACGACCGGCTGCTCCGGTGGTCGCTCGCACGGCGCCTGGCCGAGGAGGGTTTCGAGGTCGGGGAGGCGGCGACCCTGGCGGACGCCGAGGCGGCCCTGCAGGCGGAGGCGCCGGACCTGGTGCTCCTCGACCACCGGCTTCCGGACGGGTCCGGGCTCGAGGCGATTCCCCGCTGGCGGGCCGATCACCCGGAGACGACGGTCGTGATGCTGACCGGGCACGCGTCGGTCGACCGGGCGGTTCGCGCGATCAAGGCGGGGGCGTTCGATTACCTGGCGAAGCCGGTCGAGATCGAGGCCCTGCTCGCCGTGGTGCGCCGGGCCCTCGAGACGACCCGCCTGCGGCGGGAGTTGCAGCGGTTCCGGGAGGAGGCCCTGCGGCGGCACGGCCCGGAGACCCTGGTCGGCCGTTCCCCGGCGATGCGGCACGTCCTGGCCCTCGTCGAGCGGGTCGCCGCCTCTCCGGGGACGACCGTGCTGCTCCTCGGGGAGTCGGGAACGGGGAAGGACCTGGTGGCCCGGGCGATCCACCTGGCGTCCCCCCGCGCGGAAGGGCCGTTCCTGGCCCTCGACTGCACCGCCTTCCCGGAGACGCTGCTCGAGAGCGAGCTGTTCGGGCACGAGAAGGGTGCCTACACGGGGGCCCACGCGCGGCGACGCGGACTCCTCGAGCTGGCCGACGGGGGGACGGTCTTCCTCGACGAGGTGGGGGACATGGGGACGGGGTCCCAGGCGAAGCTGCTCCGTTTCCTCGAGGAACGGACCGTCCGCCGGCTGGGCGGGAGCCGTGACATCCCGGTCGACGTCCGGGTGATCGCGGCCACCAACCGCGACCTGGAGGAGGACGTGCGCGCGGGGCGCTTCCGGGAGGACCTGTTCTTCCGGCTCCAGGTCGTGCCGATCCGCCTGCCGCCCCTGCGGGAACGCCGGGGGGACGTGACGCTCCTCGCGGCCCATTTCCTCGAACGGTCGGCGCGGGAGCAGCGGAAGCGGATCGAGGGATTCGAACCGGCGGCCCTCGCGGCCCTGGAGCGGTACTCGTGGCCGGGAAACGTCCGGGAGCTGCGCAACCTGGTCGAGCGCCTCGTGATCCTCTGCGACGGGCCCCGCATCCGGCTCGCCGACCTGCCCAGGCACGTGCGGGGCGAGGGGGAGGTGCGGTCGGGAGACGGGGGGGTGCGACTTCCCGCGGGCGGCGTGCGCCTCGCGGACGTGGAGCGGTCCCTCGTGGAGCAGGCCCTCGACCGGACGGGGGGGAACGTGACCCGGGCCGCCCGGCTCCTCGGGATCAGCCGGGACGCCCTCCGGTACCGGTTGAAGAAGCTGGGGATCGGCGGGTCGACCCGGAGGAGGGGGTGACCTATCCTTTCCCCCGTCATGAAGAGAACCCGTGGACCCGTCATCGCCGCCCTGGCCCTTGCCGCCCTCGCTCCCCTCGCCCTCGTGCTGGCGGCGGAGTTCCGGCCGGACACCACGTACCGCTACCTCAACGTGTTCCAGGAGGTCTGGTCGCTCACCCGGGCCAACTACGTGGAACCGGTGGACGAGGCCAGGCTCCTCCGCGGCGCGTGGGAAGGGATGGCGCGCTCTCTCGACGCGGTCAGCGCCTGGCTCCCTCCGGGGGAGGAGAAGGTCCTTTCCGCGCCCCTGGGCCCGGCGGGGCCGGGCCTCGAGCTCCTGCCCGCCGGTGGCGTCGCGGTGGTCGTCCGGGTGGAGCCCGGCGGGCCGGCGGAACGGGAGGGGATCCACGAGGGGGACCAGGTGTGGCGGGTGAACGGTCGGCCGGCCCGGCGCCTGTCGTGGCCCCAGCTCCGGCACCTGCTGCACGGCGAGCCCGGCGAGACGCGCGAGATCGTCCTCCTCGATGCGTCGACCTACAAGCTGCGGCACGTGAAGCTGTCCCTGGCCCTTCCCGCCGACCCGGGCTACCGGCTGGCCGTGCGCGGGGAGGGAAAGCTCCTTCACCTGCGGCTCGGGGACCTCTCGCGGATCGATCCGGTCGGCCTGCGGGCCGAGCTGGCCGGGGCGGTGGCGGCGCATCCCGGGGCGGACCTGCTGATCGACCTGCGGGGCGTCGTCGGGGCCCGGCCGTCCGAGGTGGCCCGGCTCGCGGGCGTCCTGGTTCCCGGCGGAGATCTCCTCGTCCTCGTCGATGCCCGCGGCGGGGAGACTCCGCTGAAGGCCCCGGTTGCCGCCGGGGATCTCCCCGTGGCGGGGAAGACATGGGTCCTGGTGGACGGGTCGACCGCGGGGACCGGCGAAGCCCTGGCGGCACTGCTGCGGCGTGCCGGCGCGACCCTCCTCGGGCGGAAGACCTTCGGACTGGCGGGCGTGCCCGAGGTCATCCCCCTGCGGGGCGAGGGCTCGCTCCTCCTGGCGACCCGGGAGATGAGGCTGGCCGACGGGACCGCCTGGGCGGACGAGGGGCTCGAGCCGGCCCACGTGGTGGTCGTTCCTCCCGCGGCGACCTGGAAGGAGGGCCAGGACCGGTTCCTCGACGAGGCGATCCGCTGGATCCTCGAGGAGGGCCGGAAGCCGGCCGGCACCGCGGCGCGTCCCGCCGCCTGATTCCTCGGCGTTCGCCGGGTCTCCCCGGCGAGATTCCTCCTGCCGGACGACACGGCATCCCGCGACGCACGCGGGATCCGGGTGGATCCGCCACCTCCCGGTGGAGCGGGGGCGCGCGGCGGCCGCGGGGTGTCCGAGCGCCGGGCGGGCCCCATATTCCCCCGGAGGGGAAGGGGGCCAGATGGCGTCGTTCGAGGAACGGTACGAGCTGCTCGAGGTCTGGGGCCGGGGAGCACACGGCACCGTCTGGAAGGCGCGTGCCCGCGCGACCGGACGGATCGTGGCGGTCAAGCGCGTTCGCCGGGACCCCCGCGAGCGGGCGGAGGCCTGGGAGGAGCGACTGCGCCGGGAGGCGGAGCTCCTGGGTCGCGTGCGCCACCCGGGGATCGTCGAGGTGGTCGAGGTCGGCTTCAGCCTGGACGAGGCCTGGCTGGTGACGGAGTTCGTCGAGGGCGGATCCCTCGAGGACCTGCTGCGGGCGCGGGGGCGGCTCGCGCCCCTCGAGGCCGCCTCCCTGGTGGCACAGGCGGCCCGCGCCCTGGACGCGGCCCACCGGGCGGGCGTCGTCCACCGGGACGTGAAGCCGGGCAACCTGCTGCTGGCCGCGGACGGGTCGGTGAAGATCACCGATTTCGGGGTCGCCGGCCACCCGGGTGAGCGCGCCGGTGCAGGGGAGGATCCGGGCGTCTTCGTCGGAACCCCCGCCTACACCGCCCCGGAACAGCTGCGTGGCGAGCCGGTCGATGCCCGGGCGGACACCTGGTCCCTCGGGGTCGTGCTCTGGCGATGCCTCGCCGGGGCACCCCCTTTCCGGGGTCTCAGCGTGGCGGAGATCGCCCACCGCGTCCTCCACGACCCCGTTCCGGACCCCGACCGTGCGCTGCCCGGCGTGCCCGCGCCCCTGAGGTCCGTCCTGCGCGACGTCCTGCGCAAGGATCCCGCCGAGCGACCGGCCCGGGCCGTCGACATGGCCCGGGCACTCGAGGCGGCGGTCGTGGCCAGCGGCGAAGAAGGGACCCCCGCAGGGATTCCGGGAGAAGCCGCTCCGGTGCCGGGCGCCGCCCGGGAGCAGACGGTCCTCCCGGCCCGACGGTCGCGGGGCGAGTCCCGTGGGTGGCGGACCGCCGTGACGGCGCTGGCAGCCGCCTCCCTCGTGGCGGCGCTCGTCCTGGTCTCCGGGGGAACGGTGGACAGCGGTGGGAAGCATGGACCGGGAATCGTCTCCCGCCCGGTGACGGGAAGCGCGGCGCGCCGGGCGCTCGTCGAGGCCTGCGAACGACGCAAGGGGCAGGCGTGCGCCGCCGCCCTGGGTGCCGCCCTGGCCGAGGCGCCGGGGGACGACCGGGTATTCGCCGCCCTGGGTGCCGTCCTGCGCCCGTCCGGGGAGCGTAAAGCGGGAAACGGCCCCGGGAACGGGGCGGCAGGCAGGCGCCGCGTCGCGCGGGTTCGGGCGAAAAAGCGAAAGCACAAGCGAACATCCTCCGCACCCGTCACCCGTCCCCGTGTCTCCCACCGACCCGGTCCCCGGCCTGCCGCTCTCGAGCGCCCGAGTGCTCGACGCGAGGAAGAGGAAGGCGAGACGCGCCGGGATCCCCGGGGGGACGCGGGCCTGGCCGGGCCCGTCGAGCCGCCGGGCACCGTCCCGTCCCCGGGAGCCCACGAGGCCGTGCCCGGGCGAGGTGTCGTCGAACTGCTGCATCCTCTCTCGGAAGGGCTCGTCGAACTGCTCGTCGACGGGAGGCGAGCCGGCCTCGTGCGCGTGGGCCCCGGCACCGCGTTCCCCCCGGGAAGGCCGGTGACCATGGCGTTCTCGGTGTCGCCGGGGGAACACCGGCTGCTCCTGCGGGTTCTCTCGGCGACCGCCCGGATCGAGCTGGAGCGGGAATGGACCGACTCGTGGCCCCCGGACGGGTTCCGGGCGCGTCGCTGGGAGGTAGCGGGACGGCCGGGCCGCTGGACGCTGGTCCCCGCACCCTGACGGCGGGCAGGATGAGGCCCCCTCCCCGTCCGCCCCTTCGGCCCGGGCGGAAAGGGGGAGCGATTCCCCCGGCAGAAACCGCGCGGAGCCCGGTCCCTCCTCGGCGGGGGGCCTCCTGGAAGCTCGGCGCCACCCCGGGGGGTCTGGCACCGGCAGGGGGGGCGGTCCAGACTGGTGGCATGCGCGTACTGCGACTCGTCGCCGTCCTCCTCGCCTGCCTCCCGGCCGGCCTCCCCGGGGGCCGCGCCGCGGCCCCCCGGCCGGGAGCGGACGAGGACGTTACCGCCCGGCGGTCCCGGGCGTTCCTTCTCTACGTCCGCGCGCGGGAGGCGGCGGCCGAGGGGCGGCAGGATGAGGCCCGCAGGCTCCTGGAGCGGGTCCTCGAGCTGGACCCGGAGGCGGCGCCCGTGCATGCCACCCTCGCCCGTATCTGCCTGCAGGCCGGGGACCTGGCCTGCGCCGAGGACGAGGCCGGGCGCGCGGTCGAGCGGAACCCGGCGTCCGCCGACGCGCACAAGGTGCTGGCGGAGATCGAGCTGGGACGCTGGCAGCGCACCCGGGACCGGGCGGCCCTCGACCGCGCTCTCGAGCACCTGGCACGGGCCACCGAGGCGCGGCCGCTGGACACGGCGGCCTGGGTCGCACGGATCCGGATCCTGGCGGCCGATGGCCGCATGGACGAGGCGGAGCGGGTCGCCCGGGAGGCCTCGTCGATCCCGGGACTGGATGCCGCGGCCCCCTGGATGGCACTGGCGCGCACGCTGCTGGCCCGGGGGCGGATCGACGAGGCGATCGAACTGCTCGAGCGCTCCGGCTTGACGGGCAGGGCGGCCATCCCCGTCCTCGAAACGCTGGCCGATCTCAAGGGCAACCGGGGAGACCTGGCGGGCCAGGAGGAGGTCCTGCTGCGCCTGCGGGACCTGCGGCCGGAAGACCCCGAGCTGCTCCACCGGATCGGTCTCGTGCGACTGGAGCGGGGCGACGACACCGGAGCGGTGGAGCCCCTGCGGAAGGCTCACGAGCTCCGACCGGGGGACCCGATGATTCGCCGGGATCTCGCCCGCGCCCTGGTTCGCCTGGGCCGCGGGAAGGAGGCGCTGGCGCTCCTGGAGGGTCTGCCCGCCGCGTACCGCTCGCGGCGCACCCTGCTCACCTGGGCGTTCGCGGCCGAGCAGGCGGGGCGCTACGGCCTGGCCGCCGAACGGCTCCGGGAACTGGAGGAGAAGCTGGACGACGACGAGCAGGCGTCGTTCGGGCAGGCGCTCGCGCTCCAGCGGGCGCGGGATCTTCTCGAGGCGGGCCGGCCGGAAGAGGCCGCCAGGGCGATCCGCGACCTGCCGGACGACCCCGCGGTCGTCCGCCTGAGGGTCCGGGTCCTGGATGCCCTCGGCCGGGAAGACGAGGCGGTACGGCTCGTCGCCCGGCTCCGGGAGAAGGACCCGCGCAACCCGGCCTGGATCGCCCTCGAAGCCCTCCTGGCGGTCGCCCGCGAGGGGAACGGGGAAGACCGGGCGGTGGCCGGGGCGCTCGCCACCGTCCGGGCGGCGGGAGACGAGGCTCCGACCCTGGGCAGCCAGGTCGCGATGTGGCTCCTCGCCTGGAACCACGGGCCCCTCGCGGCTCGCTTCCTCGATGCCCTGGGACTGCCCGCCGATCCCCCGGTGGAGCTGCTCCGGGCCCGGGCCGCGGTCCTGATGAGCGTCGGCCGGACGGGAGAGGCGGAGGCGGCCTACCGCATGCTTCTCGAGCGCAGCCCGGACGACGACGCGGTGCTCAACGACCTGGGTTACCTCCTGGCCGACGAGGGACGGGATCTCGACGAGGCGCTCGCGATGATCCGGCGCGCCGTGGACTCGAAGCCGGAGAACCCGAACTACCTGGACTCCCTCGCGTGGGTGCTCCACCGGCTCGGACGGTCGGGGGAGGCCCTGCCGCTGCTGCTCCGGGCGATCCGGAGCGGAGACGGAAGCCCGGACGCCACGCTCCACGAGCATCTCGGGGACGTGTACCTGGCCCTCGGCGACGTCGACCGGGCGCTGGCCGAGTGGCGGGCCGCCCTGGCGCTGGGAAGCGAGCGGCGGAAGGAACTCGAGGAGAAGATCCGGAAATGGGGGGAGCGGGATGAGCGGCCCGCGCCCGCCCGGTGACCCGATGGTGGAGCTCGGCTCTCGGCAACCCCGTCGGGTGACGGCCGAAGGGCCTCCCGGCCGGGTGCCGCGAAGGCAGGCGGACGGTTCCGGCTGGTGGTGGGCACGGATTTCTGCCTGGTTTTCGCGTGCTGAAGGCTTCGTTGCGGCGCGGACCGGCATCCTCCCGGTCCTGCTGGTCCTGGCCGGTTGCGCTCCCGGTCCCGCCCCCCGGGGTACCCCCGTCTCCCCTTCGGCCGAGCCTGCCTGCTGGGACCTTCGCTACCGGGTTCGCTTCGGGGACGGGGAGCAGCGGGGCTCGGGGCGCCTGGTGGCCCGGGCGTGCCGGGACGGCCGGCTGCTCGCCGAGGTGCGCGGCCGGGTCGGGGCGCCCGTCCTGGTCGCCGCGGTGCGCGGCGGCCGCGTGCGGCTTCTCCTGCCCCGTCGCCGGGAGGCGGTGGACGGGCCCGACGTGGCAGCGACCTGGGAACGCTGGACCGGGATCCCGCTGCCCGGGGCGATGCTCCTCGAACGGCGGTCGAGGAGGGAAGGAGGGCGGAGATCGTTCCGGGTCGGGGCATGGTCGGGGAACGTGGCCTGGGCTCCCGCGGGGGAGGATGCCTGTCCATACCCGGTCCGCCTCGCCGCGCGGGACGAGGGGGGCGGCTTCCTCGTCGCGGAGCGGATCCGGGCGCGTCCCGCGCGGGCGGCACCGGCATGGCCCCCGGTTCCCCCGGGGTTCGTGCATCGCCGGGAGGAGGGGGCCGTCGCCGCGGAACCTTCCCGGGAGGCGGGGCGATGAGGGCCCCGCCGGCCGGCCCCGCGGTCATCCTCCGGGCGGGAGACGAGGGCCGGAGCGCCGGGACCCTGGCCCCGGCGAAGGTCAACCTGGTTCTCGACCTGCTCGGGCCGCGGCCCGACGGGTACACCGAGATCGCCACGGTCTTCCA
>Ga0256914_1002144_pt1 | contig 16768 bp, 17 predicted proteins | sample HulkmetaG_FD_191571 | JGI IMG/M metagenome (GOLD analysis project Ga0256914, IMG submission 191571) | Hydrothermal chimney microbial communities from Main Endeavour vent field at the Juan de Fuca Ridge, Pacific Ocean - Hulk | ecosystem: Environmental > Aquatic > Marine > Hydrothermal vents ... | reverse complement strand
TCTTCTCGTAGCTTTAAAAGGAGCACCACAGGAGATCATGGACAAATTCCTGACAAATATGTCAAAAAGGGCAGCACAGATGTTTATGGAAGATATGGAAGTTTTAGGTCCAATAAAGAAATCTGAAGTTGAAAAAGCAAGGAAAAAGATAATAGCAACAATTAAAGGACTTATAGAGAAAGGAGTTATAGAGTATGGAGCCGGTGAAGAACTAATTTAGGAGGCTTTATCTTGTCAGAAGAATTCCTATCTCAGGAAGAGATAGACGCTTTATTGGGCGGTGGAGAAGAAGAAAAAAAAGAAGAAATAAAAACAGAGATAGCACCATTTGATTTTTCCGAGGTTGAGCATATAAAAAAGGGCGGTCTTCCCGGCCTTGAGATGATATTTGAAAGATGGATAAAGATATATAGGGACGATGTTCGTAAGATAACTCCCCGAATAAATATGGTCTGGAGGGAAAATATATATATAACAAGATTCAACACATTTATGCTGAAAATACCATTACCATCAAGTTACAATATATTTACTATAAGACCATTAAAAGAAAATGCTCTACTAATAATAGACTCAAGACTTGTCTTTACAATAATAAGCGTTTTATTTGGGGGTCCCGCAAAACCGTTTAAAGTAGAGGGAAGAGAATTTACAAAATTAGAGACTAAAATAGTTGAGGATCTTGTAAGCTCAGCTTTAAAATCTTTTGAATCTGTTTGGAACAGCATTTATCCTGTTGTTATTGAACTTAGATCCATTGAGTTAAATCCAAATCTCGCCAAAATTGTTTCTCCAAATGAAAAAGTTGTGGTGGTAGAATGCAGAATGGATATAGACGGATTTGAAGCCCCCTTTTACTTCTGCTTTCCCCAAAGCATGTTTTTACCAATAAAAGAGATAATATATACACAGGTTTCAGTATCTGAAGATCCTATATGGAAGAAAAATTTAGACGAAAAAATAAGAAAATTGAATCTCAAGCTAACGATGGAGATAGCAAAACTGCAGTTTAAAATAAGGGAAATTATGAACTGGAAAGAAGGATCAGAGATAGACCTTGGAGTAACAAAGGATGAGATATTCAGACTTTATGTTGAAGATAAACATAAATTTAACGTAAAACTTGGAAAGGTTAATAACAAGTATGCTGCCATGATAGTAGAACCTGTATATGAGGAAGAAAAGGAGTCTGAAAATGGGTGAAGAGGAAAAGAAGAATCAAGAAGAAAAAGAAGAAGAGATAGATCAGGAAGCTCTTGCAGAGGAATGGGCAAAAATGGCTGAATCTGAAGAAAAAGAAGAAACAGAATCTGAAGAAGTGGATCAGGAAAAGCTGGCTGAAGAATGGGCAAAAATGGCTGAGCAGTCAGAGGATAAAAAAGAGGAATTTAATCAGGAAATTTCTGCAGAAGAGTGGGAGCAGACCGCTGAAAGTAACGAAAAAATAGAAGAAAAGATAAAAAAAATTGAAAGACCTACAGGTATTGAGCAGGAAAAGTTAGATCTCCTGATGGATATCCCTCTGGAGGTATCCGTTGAGATAGGAAGCACTCATCTACCTCTTGAAGAGATATTAAAACTAAATCCAAACAATATCGTTGAACTTGATAAATTCATAAATCAGCCTGTAGATCTTAAAGTTAACGGTAAACTTATAGCAAAAGGCGAACTATACACCGTTGAGGATCATTTTGGGATCAAGATAACAAGTATAATCACGGTTCAGGAAAGAATGAAACTATTAACGGAAGAACAGGAATAAAGTAAACGAATCAAACTCCGAAAAGAATCTAAAACAAGAGGCCGGTTAAAATGGCAGTCAATTTTCAGCCTATATACATTCTTGCTTCAGGCGGTGCAAGGGCTGTAGAACAGCTTGATACAGTATCAAACAATCTTGCAAACGTTAATACACCCGGTTTCAAAAAACTTCTAATGAGAGAAATGAGCCAGACAATACCAGAAAATAAAGGAAACAAAAAACATCTCTTTGTATTTCCAAGATTTCAGGACACGCCTGTTATTCTGACACAGGGAGCTTTGAGAAATACTGGAAATCCTCTTGATGTTGCTATATTTGGATCTGGTTTTTTTAAAGTAGAAACTGAAAATGGCGTTTTTTTAACAAGATCAGGACATTTCCTTTTAAATAGGGAAGGTTATATTGTTGATCCAAACGGCAACTACCTTCTTGACAGCAAAAACAAAAGAATAAAACTTCAAGATAGATCAAATTTAACAATAAATCAAAAGGGAGAAATCTTTCAGAAAGATAAACTGATAGCCCAGATAAATATAGTCAATTACGAAAACATAAGACATGTAGGACATTCTTACTATCAGGGTGAAGGCCGGGAGATCACAGCCGAATTTTCTTTAAAACAGGGATTCCTGGAACAGTCCAACACAAACGGTATTGAATCAATGATAGAACTAATCAATGCACAGAGAAGGTTTGAAATTTATGGAAATCTTATGAGAAGTCTTGATGCTATGGAACAAAAAAGTAACGAGATAGGAAAAGCTTAAAAAGGAGAGGATGAGATGATAAGAGCTTTATGGACTTCAGCTTCAGGTATGGGTGCCCAACAGACAAACCTTGATGTTATATCAAACAATATAGCAAATGTTAACACAGTTGGATTTAAAAGAAGTAGAGCCAATTTTGAGGATCTTATTTATCAGGACATAAAAGATCCAGGTGTGATGAGTTCAAATGAGACAAGAGTTCCTTCTGGAATACAGATAGGTCTTGGAGTTAAGCTGTCAGACGTAAGTAAGATTTTCACCCAGGGAAGTCTGATAAAAACAGATAAACCTCTTGACCTTGCAATTCAAGGAGACGGCTTTTTCAAAATAGAGCTTCCAGGAGGAGGTGAAGCTTATACAAGAGCCGGAAACTTCCAGATTGACAATGAAGGTTATATAGTTACACCAAACGGATACAGACTATCTCCCAACATACAGATCTCAGCACCAGAAACCCTTATAAGCATATCTATAAGTCCAAACGGCAAAGTTTACGTTGTTAGAAACGAGGGGGGACAGCAAACTACAGAAGAACTAACAGATATTAAGCTTTATAAATTTATAAATCCCGCTGGACTTAAAGCGATAGGAGAAAACCTTTTTAAATATACTGAGGCGTCTGGTGAACCTATTGAAGGTGATCCAAATACAGATGGATTTGGAAAACTTGCACAGGGATTTTTAGAAGCTTCAAACGTAAATATAGTTGAAGAAATGGTTAACCTAATAGTTGCACAGAGAGCTTACGAGATTAACTCAAAAGGCATAATAACAGCTGATGAGATGCTCAGAACGATTGGAACGCTTAAAAGTTAGCATACTGCTTCTTATAGTATTAATCAACATACCAGCTTTTGGTAAAACTGAGATAAGATTAAAAAAAGAGATTGAGATTGAGAAAAGTAGTGTATATTTATCTGATATAGCAGATATTACCTCAAACAATCCAAACTTTGAAAAATTTCTCTCAGGTATAAAGGTAAAAGATATAAAAGGTGGCACTGAAAAGATAACAAGAGAGTTTATAAAAAACGTATTAAAAAGAAACTATATAGATCTTTTACATATCAAAATAACAGGATCAAGATATACTATCGTAAAAAAGAAAATCTTTACTATATCCCAGAAATCTGTGGAAAAAGATATAAAAGATTTTATTAGCAATAGATACAAGAATATAAAAATTATGAGTATAAATATCCCGCGTTTTAAGATGGAGATAGAAGGAAAGTTAGAAAAAGAGATAAACGAACTAAACACTACAGGATCTTACATATACTTGAGTTATAGATTATTTAAGGATGGGATAGAGATAAAAAAAATAAGGGTATCAGTAAAGTATAGAAAGCTAAAAAAAGCTATAGCTGCAAAAAGATATATACCAAGAGGTAAGATAATTGATGAAGAGGATATAAAGCTTGTACTAACTGATAAAAATGTGAGGAGACATTTTACAGACAAAAGAAGTATAGTCGGTTCAACGGCAAAAACAGACATTTCTGAAAATGAGATCATAACAGAAAGGATGATAATACCAGACTATAAAGTAAAAAGGAAGGATTATGTAAAAGTCATATACAGCCGAAATAGTATAATGATAGAAATACAAGGTATAGCCCTTGAAAACGGAAAGCTTGGAGATTTTATAAAAGTTAAAAATAGATCCTCAGGAAAAGTGTTAATATGCAAAGTTATAGGAAAAGATACAGTTTTATATACAGGTGGTCAACAGCGTTAATACTAATATTTATATTTTCATGCGCACAAAAGGAAAAAGAAGTATTAAAACCCTTTAATCCACAGCCCCCTGAGATTGTTGAAGAAGAAATAAAAGCACCTGCAGGATCTCTTTATACAGGGTATGGAAATCTTTTCTCAGATGATAAAGCCTATCAGGTGGGAGACATAATAACAATTAAAGTAGTAGAAAACATATCAGGGTCTGGATCTGCAAACAGTTCAGGTAGTAGAGATAGTAGTGTAGATCTTGATTTCCCATCACCTACGATAATGGGAAAACAGACACCAAACAAAACACCAATCGCAGGAATCAAAGCAGGTTCAAAAAACAGTTTTAAAGGAACAGGAAAAACAGACAGGAAAGCGAAACTTATAGCAACTATATCAGCAAGAGTTATTAAGGTTTATCCAAATGGTAATCTTTTTATAGTTGGAAAAAAAGTAGTCAAAATAAACGAAGACGAACAGATACTAAAAATATCAGGTATCGTAAAACCAACATACATTGAACAGGACAACTCGGTTCTGTCTGACAGGATATCTGATATGTATGTTGAGTATAATGGAAAAGGTTTTATAGCGGACAATCAAAGACCGGGATGGTTATCAAGATTCCTTGTAAAAATCTGGCCTTTTTAGAGGTGAATTATGTTAAGATCACTGTTTCTATTTTTATTCATAATAGATATAGCTTTAGCATTAAACAGGGTTAAAATTGGAAATGAGGTTGAGGTTGTTGGAGTAAGACAGAACTATCTAACAGGTTATGGTATAGTTGTAGGCCTTAAAGGAACAGGAGACGGAACTACAAGTAGATTTACGCTTATAAGCATAGCTAATATGCTGAAAAAGATGGGAATCTATGTAGATCCAAGACAGGTAAGGACAAAAAATGCTGCGGCTGTAATAGTCACAGCTTCTATGCCTCCTTTTGCAAAAAATGGGATGAGATTTGACGTTACAGTTTCTTCACTTGGAGATGCAAAAAGTCTTGAGAACGGCGTTTTGATAAGAACACCCCTTATAGGTCCTGACGGCAAAATTTATGCATTTGCTCAGGGACCTGTATCACTTGGAGGTGGTTTTTCTGAATCTAATAAAGGAGGCAGGGTAACAAAGAACTTTCCAACAACAGGCGTTGTATTGAACGGAGGAATAATAGAAAGGGATCTACCTTTTAGCTTTGAAAGCATGAAAGATTTAACACTAACTTTAAAAGTTCCAGACTTTACAAAAGCAACAAAGATACAGAATGCTATAAACAATCATTTTGGTAAACAGATAGCAAAAGCTGTTGATGCAACCACAGTAAAAGTAAGATTTATAGAGGGAAATGATCCTGTTGAGTTTACATCACAGATAATGAATCTTGAGATAGAAACAGATAACGAACCTACAGTAGTTATATATGAGAGAACCGGAACTGTTATAATGAGCGGAGATATAAAAATAGATACCCCAATATACGTTTCTCATGGAAACATTTATGTATCTGTTTTAAAAACACCTGTAGTATCACAGCCACCTCCACTGTCAGAAGGTGAAACTGTAAAGACTGAAAAGATTGAAACAACAGTTGTTGAAGAAGAAGGTAGAATATTTTCTATACAGAATCCATCACTGAAGGATCTTGTTCAGGCTTTAAATGATCTTGGAGTATCCCCAAGGGATCTTATAGCTATAATCCAAGCGATAAAAAATGCTGGAAAACTCCATGCAAAAATAATAATTATGTAGGAATTAGACATGGAAGATATAAAAATCAAACCTTACTGGGATATTAAAGAGATATCTCAGATAAAAAGCAAAGAAGAAATAGCAAAAGAGTTTGAGGCAATATTTGTAAGAATGCTTCTTAAGGAGTTTAGAAAAACCATTCCAGAAGGTCTTTTTTCCTCATTCTCCACAAAAATGTATCTTGATATGTTTGATATGCAGATATCTGAAGCTATAGCCTCTTCAGATCAGCTTGGTATAAAATCATATATACTTGAGGCTATAAAAAGTTATGAAAAATACTCCACTGAGGATTAAATGGGTGAAACCTTAAATGCCTTTTTCAATAAAATAAACCAGTACTCTGATGCTATCGTTGTTATTCTGATTATAATTATTCTCTCATCCATGGTTCTTCCAGTACCCCCTTTTCTTCTTGATATACTTCTTACAGGAAGCATAACATTTTCAATAGTGCTCTTAATGTCAACCCTATATGTGAAAAGTCCACTCCAATTATCGTCGTTTCCATCGCTTCTACTTATAGCAACTCTTTTCAGATTATCTCTTAATGTTGCCACAACAAGAAGAATTCTTTTACATGGACACGAAGGTCCCGATGCAGCTGGTAACGTAATACAGGCTTTCGGACAGTTTGTTGTAGGTGGGAATTATATTGTAGGCTTTATAGTATTCCTGATACTTGTAACTATAAACTACATAGTTATAACAAAAGGTACTGAAAGAATATCAGAGGTTGCAGCAAGATTTACACTTGACGCACTTCCCGGAAAACAGATGAGTATAGATGCAGATCTAAATGCAGGCCTTATAGACGAAAAGGAAGCACAGAGGAGAAGACAAGAGCTTGCAAAAGAATCTGATTTCTATGGGGCTATGGATGGTGCAAGTAAATTTATAAGAGGAGATGCTATAGCAGGTATTATCATAACATTAGTCAATATTTTAGGCGGTTTAGCTGTAGGAATACTCCAGCACGGAATGGATGTTCAGACAGCTCTAATAAATTTTACTTTACTAACAGTGGGTGACGGTCTTGTAAGTCAGATCCCATCACTTATAACATCAACTGCTGCGGGACTTATGGTAACAAGAGCCGTATCAGAAGAAAATCTTGGGAGGGAGGTTTTCACTCAGCTAACAACATTTCCAAAGGCTTTATATATGGCGTCAGGATTTATATTTCTTATGGGTGTCGTTCCTGGAATGCCGTTCCTTCCATTTATGCTTTTATCAACTCTATTAGGACTTACAGCTTATATGATCTCAAGTTTAATTAAGGAAAAGGAGAAAAAAGAGGCAGAAGAAAAAGCAAAGGAGCTCTTATCTGCTCCTGAAAAAGAAGAAAAGCCTGAAGAACTTATTCCACAGCCAGAAACGATAACTTTTGAGATTGGGTATGCACTTATTCCTTACGTTGATGAATCCCAGGATGGAGAGGTTGTTAAGAGAATAAGATCTTTAAGAAAACAACTGTCTAAAGAACTTGGTCTTATAATTCCCCTTATCCATATAAAAGACAACCTTGAATTAAAACCAGGCGAGTACAGAATTCTTATAAGGGATATAGAAGTTGCCAAAGGTGAGATAATACCTGAAAAACTTCTTGCTATTGATACAGGTTCAACAAAAGGAAAAATAGAGGGTGTAAAAACTAAAGAACCTGCCTTTGGACTTGATGCTTACTGGATAGATGAAGAACAGAAAGATAAAGCAAAGATGCTTGGATATACAGTTGTTGATATACCTACAGTAATAGTAACTCACCTTTCTGAGATTCTAAAAAAATACGCTCATGATATCCTTGGGAGAAATGAAACTAAGGAGCTTGTTGATAATCTCTCAAATAAATATCCGATTGTTAAAGATATAGTTCCTGAACAGGTTCCACTTAATATACTTCACAGGGTTTTACAGAATCTGCTGAGAGAAGGAATACCTATAAAAGATCTTCTTACAATAATAGAAACCCTCTCGGACAACATAATAAAAACAAACGATCCTGAAATTCTAACAGAGTTTGTCAGACAGTCTTTATCAAGAATGATATCTTCACTTTATGCAAAAAATGGAGAAATTTACGCTGTAACACTTGGACCTTCAACAGAAAGATACATACTCAACAAAGTGAAGGAAAACGAAGGAAGTCTTCCACCCTTTGACCCCACGTTCGTACAGAAACTGATAGGCGAGCTTTCAAAACATATGGAACAGTTTGTTTTAAATCAGGCAACACCCATACTTTTAACATCCCCTGCAGTAAGAAGATTTGTAAGAAAGATAATAGAACCCTACATACCAAACTTTGCCGTTTTATCTTATAATGAGATTGATCCGAAAATTAAACTAAACGTTCTTGGAATGGTTGAAGTCCATGGAGATTAAAATTTACGAAGGATACAGTCTTGAAGAGCTTATCAAAAAAGCAAAAGAAGAACTTGGAGAAGATATTAAGATACTACATTATGAGGTGATAAAAGAAAGGAAATGGCTTTTATTTGGAAGTAAAAAAAAGTACAAGCTGTTTGTAGAAATGCCAGATCTTGAAGAACCTGTAGTCCAGTTTGATGATATCTTCGAAAAAATTGAAGATCTGATAGACAAAAAGATAAAACAGACCATCCCAAAGGCAGGATTACATCAAGCTGTTGAAAACAGACAAACCGAACAACAGATAATATCAGAGACGTTTAGCGAGTTTACAGGCGAAGCTTTAGAGCTAATAAATCAGCTTTTAAATAAGGATGTTCTTACAGAAGTGGCAAAGAAACTTGTGAAAGAAGGATGCGGTCTTGATATAGATACAAATAAATGGGATCTTAACACATTAACATCTAAGGAGGCACTTACAAAAGGTATAAGAAAATATATAAAGTTTACCGGTTCATTTGATGAAAGAGGAGAGGGATTAAAGATACTTACATTTGTAGGTCCAACAGGAGTTGGTAAAACGACAAACCTATTCAAAATAGCGTCTCATTTTGTCATAAATCAGAAAATGAAGGTAGCTGTTATCAGTACGGACACTTTTAAAGTAGGCGCAACCCAACAGGCAAGAATATATGCAAACATTCTAAATATTCCTTTCTATTCAGCATCAGAGTCAAAAAAACTGAAATCAACAGTTTCTGAGCTTGAAAACTACGATTTTATACTAATAGATACAGTAGGAAGAAGTCATTACGATTACTGGAGACTTGGAGAGATAAAAGAGATTCTCGGTGATTTAAGTGAGAATATGCATATAGTCCTGACAGTTAGCTGTAATTTTAAAAATGAAGATGCTTTTGAGGTTGTAAACAGATACTCTTCATTTTTTGATATAGACAGTCTCCTATTTACAAAAATAGATGAAACCTCAAAACCGGGACTTCTTTTAAATCTGCCGGTAGAAACCAAAATTCCTGTTTCCTACATAAGTACAGGTCAGAGGGTTCCAGAAGATATAAAAATACTGAAACCTGAAAATGTTGTTTCTTACATACTCGGCGATTAGGAGTAGATTATGGAAGTTGGGGAACAGGCTAAAGAGCTTATTAAACTTGTAGGGACAAAAGAAGATATATCCAACACAAAGTTTATAACGGTAGCAAGTGGTAAAGGAGGGGTAGGAAAGACAAATTTTGCTGTAAATTTCTCTTATATTCTGTCCAATATCTACAATAAGAGAGTTCTATTAGTTGATGCGGATATGGGTATGGCAAATGTGCACATCCTCGTAAATGTTGATACAAGAAAAACTCTAAAGGATATAATTTCTGGTATTCCAGTAGAAGAAGTAATATTTACAACGAGGGGAATTGATATACTCCCGGGATTTTCAGGTATAGATATGCTTGAAGAGGTTGAAGAAAGTTCAGTTTTAAGACTTGTTCAATCGCTTGATGATATATCGTCTAATTACGACTATATAGTAATAGATACAGGAGCAGGAATAGACAACAAAATTGTCTCATTTATAAAGGCCTCTTCAAAAACATATATAATAACAACTCCAGAACCAACAGCTATTATTGATGCTTATGCCCTCATAAAATCGGTCAAAAAAATATTTGGATACTCGGAGTTTAAGATAGTTATAAATATGGCAAAAAACAGAAATGAGGGTTTTGATACCTTTGAAAAACTTAAAAGTTCAGCAAAAAAATTTTTAGATATAGATTTATCTCTATTAGGTGTTCTGCCGAACACTAAAAATATGAAAAAGAGTGTAAAAAATAAACAGCTTATCGCTGAGATATATCCATCTGATGATTTTGTAAAAGAACTTAAGATTATAGCTTCGTCAGAGCTTGGTGAACCACCACCCCCTGAAAAAACAAAATTCTGGGAAAAGGTGGTAAATCTTTTAAGAAGAGATTGATAGATGGGAGACAGCATAGAAAAGAAAAACAAAGAACAGATAGTCCTTGAAAACCTTTCACTTGTCAAAAAAGTGGCAAGTAAGATATATTCCAGACTGCCTAAGGGAGATATTGAGTTTGACGACCTTGTAAATACAGGCATTATAGGTCTTATGAAAGCTATAGACAGGTACGACAGAGATAAAGCAAAATTCTCAACATATGCATATATAAAAATCAGAGGAGAGATACTTGATTATCTTAGAAGTCTTGATATTGTTCCAAGAACCGTTAGGGACAGAATAAAAAAAGAAAAGGCCGGTAAAGACGAACCAATGCCTCTTTCAACATCTGCTGTAATGGTAAGTATAGAAAAGGCATTATCAACAAAAGATGAAAATCTAAAACTAATAGACACCCTTGTTTCAAAAAAAGAGACCCCTGAGGAAGAGATTATTAAAGATGATTTAAGAGAAAGGCTTGTAAAAGTTGTAAATCTGTTAAATGAAAAAGAAAAGAGAGTTCTTCAAATGCTTTATTTTGAGGAACTTGATTTTAAGACTGTTGCAAATGAGCTAAATATATCAGTCTCAAGGGTTTCCCAGATAAAATCAGAAGCTTTAAAAAAGCTAAAAAACATATTCAGTTATTAACATTTTTTGCAAATTTACGAAAAGAGTTTAGATTTAAATAAAAATCAAAAAGAGTCATTATATGAAAATAGCTATTAACAACGCATTAGATATACAGGGCATCAGACAGAATAAAAAGAAAAAAAAGGGGATTTCTGCCGATTTTATATCTGTCCTCTTAAAAGCTACCGAGAACACTATTAAAAATGACAGAAAAATGATAAAAGAAAAAAAAGGAACTCCGCTCTCAGACTTAACAGACATATATGATTCTTCATTGTATAACCTTCCTTCAAAAGGTACAGCTTCACTTTCCCACCAATCCCATTCCTCTTTAAATCCATATAAGATCAAAAATACGCCCCATTCTGAAGAGAAAATAACAATCAAGCATTTTCCAACTCAGTCCTCTAAAAATAAGCATTCTAAGGAAATAACACCTCTGCAAACAGTAAATCCAAACAACGATCTGAGGATAAAAGATAACAGAAAAACAGAAAAAGGACTGCAGCATTCACCTGAGACAAGTACACAGATCTATAAATCTAAACAAAATAATACGAAAAAGCACAATCTTTCCATAAAAGTTAGCGACCCTTTGGAAAATAAAGAAACATTGTATATTAAAAATTTCGTAAATTTTAATAAAGAAGCGTTGACTTCCGCACCTTCAGAGATTCCTGCATTCCCACAGTATAATTCCAACTCTACAACCTCAAATATTATGCCCCTCAATGGTAAGTTTATTAAAAAAAACATTTATAACCTAAAACATACAGATAACAACAGTATGCATTTTCCAGCTTATCCTATGAATAGAGAATTTTCTCAAAATCTTTCTTTAAAAAAGAGACAAAATTACTTAACTGATAAATTAGAAAGAAAGGTAGAAAATTTTCCATTCTCAAAATCAGAAGAAACAAATTCAGAAAGGTTTATCCAAAAAAAAGGAAGGACAAAAAATGAACTAATATTTGAAAAAAATGAAAAATCAAAAATTTTAAAAACAGATTTTCAAGAGCCTTTTTTAAAGAAAACAAAAACTGAACTGAATCCTACGCCTCCTGAAAATCCTGCCAAAATCAATAAGAAAAAATCTGAATATAAGTTAGAGATAGATAAAGATAATTTGAGAGAACTAAGAAATGAAAGAAGATCCGATAGATTAAATGAAAAAAATTTAAAAAATATATCTGCAACTTTCAAAAATGAAAAAAACCAAGAGAATAGAAAAAATCCAGAAATTTTTAAAAAACAAGATGACACCTACGACAGAATTGAAGACAGCATTCAAATAAATATAAATCACAAAGACAATAAGTATTTTGAATTAAATAAAAAAAATGAAATAAGCTCAAGCAGAGAATATGTAGTGAATATAAGCGAACCTGCAGACAGTAAAAATAGTCCAAAAGAACAAAGCTTCAGCAACGGCGAAAGTAAAGAAAATCATCTGTACAGTATTATTGAAGAAAATATTAATGAAAATGAAGAATCAAACTTTAATAGACATTTCATTATGAATATAAAACTTGAAGGACTTAATATGAATATTAAGCTTAATAGAAATCTCCTGAATATGACGCTAATATTTCACAATCAAACAACAGCATCAATTGAACAGCTTAAAAACCAGATAGGTGATATACTCAAAGAATCAGGATTTGAACAGTTTAACCTTAAACTGAAAACAAAGGAAAAGAAAGAGATATATTCATCAAGCAAAAAAACAGGAGAAAAATACTACATTAGAAGTGAAATAAATGTCAGGGTTTAAACTGATACTGGTCGTTTTCCTTACAGTAACTTTAATATCATATGCAGAAGAAAAAACTGCAATACAGGAAAAAAAACAGGAAAGTCCGTTTAAAAGTCTAACAGAAAAAGAAGCTTCAAAAATTTACAAAGAAGCTGTTCAGATGTTTAAAAGAAAATCCTACTACTCAGCTTTGAATCTTTTAACAAAACTTGTAACCCACAGAGATAATATATTTTACTCTGATGCACTCTTTCTAACTGCAAAGATATATCTTGAACTTGGAAGGAAAACAGGGAAAAAAACTCTTATACTTAAAGCACTAAATTATATAAACAAATATTCCTATATGGACAAAAATTCCCAATCATGGGATTTTTACTATACGAAAGGAAATATATACGAAAACTTATACATGTACGAAAGAGCTCTTGCACTGTATAAATTGGCATTTTATAGATCATTGACAAAAAAACAGCAGTTCAAAACTGTTGTAGCAATACTAAGAACAGCTGCATGGACTCATAAAATGGATCTTGTAACGAGGTATATAGTCCTCGTTAATGTTGAAGAACTTTCGGAAGAAGAGAAAAAAGAGTTTGAGTTTATAAAAGGTCTTTTAGAATTTCAAAAAGGAAATTACAAGAAAGCTTACGAATATCTATCAAAAGTTTACAAAGAGTATGAGCCGTATCTTATTGAAAATCCTTATTACTACTACATATTTGCAGAGAATACATACAGAATAAAAAAGTATGAATTTTCCAAACAGCTTTTTAGAAGAATAATAAGTCTTATAAAAGACGAAGAAATAATAAGAAGATCTCTCCTTAGGCTTGGAGATATATTTAGTATAAAAGGTGACAAGATAACAGCTTTCAATTACTACTACTCAATAGCAGAAAAGTATCCTGACTCTAAGGAAGCAAAAGTGGCAAAACTTAAAATATTAAGCATGGAAGATGATAAGAAGATAAGGGAGAAAATATACCTATTAAAAAAGAAAGACAACGATTTTAAAAAACCTTTAAGATTTGTTTACAGAATGCTTGTATCAAACAGAAACTCATACATAGGAAATTTTGCTATAGGAAATTTTGGTAAGATGGTGTTTGATCTGGAGAACAGATCTCTTTTCTCAGAACTTGTTAAAGAACTCTCTCTAATATATCCAGAGAGAATGCTTTATGAACATAAAGAATATATAAGAAAACTGTGGTCAAATGGCGTTCTTAAATTACCTTCAAAAAAAACCTGCGAGCTTTACAGAACAAATAAAAAATTTTTCAGGTATGTATTTAATAGGGAGATTCTTTTCAAGATAGTTGAAGATTTAAAAGTATGCGGTATGGAACAGGAAAGAATAGAACTTTCAAAATGGATATTAAAAAAATGGAAGGATGATAAATCAAGACTCTATCTTGCAAAGGTATATTTTGAAGGAAAAAAATACAAAAAATCCTTGGATATACTCTCAAAAATAAAAAATAAAGGATGTAGTTATACAAAACTTTATATAAAAAATATTATTGAACTTGGAAAAGATATTGAAAAAAGTCTCGTATATCTAAAAAAATGCGAAAATGATACAGAAGCTCTACTTCTTAAAGCTATATCTTATTACAAATCTGGAAATTTGAACCTCTCATTAAAAATTCTTAATAAAGTAAAGGATAAACTTGAAATTTATTACAAAGATAACTTTTTCAGAAAGTACATATCCCAGATAATAGCAACATCTATATCTAAGAACAGGTATAAAGAGGTATTAAATATACTCCTGCCTGTATCCGAAAAGTTAGATGACTGCAACATTAACAGCTGGATACTGATAAGTATGTTAAGGATTGGATCCGATGATGCTGAAAGATTTTTAAAAATGATAGATGGATGCGACACATCATGGTCTTCGGTTGCAAGAAATATATATGAGGACAGTATTCTGGTTAAGGAGGTCTCAAGATGAGCGAGCTTTTTTCCCATATAGATAAGCTTGAAGAAAAGGCGTCTTACTTCTTAGAAAGAACAAAGGTCATACAGAGCAATATAGCTAATGCTGACACTCCATTTTATAAGCCAAAAGATATTATTTTTGAAAATATTCTGACAGAGCAGATAAAACTGAAAAAAACAGATCCAAAACATATAGATCCTTTTCCTGAGAAAAGATCTTCAATCAAGCTTGTTGAACAGGGAAAACTTACAGGATACGATCAGAATCAGGTTAATGTTGAAGAGGAACTTGCAAAGCTGGCAGAGAGTTCAATTATGTACAAAACACTCTTAGAATCTATGAAAAAAGAGATGGCAAAACTTAAATATGCAATAACAGGCAGGTAATCAACGGAGGGAATATTATGATATTCAAGGGACTTGAAATTTCTGTAACAGGAATGGCAGCACAGAGAATAAGAATAGATATAACATCAAGTAATCTGGCAAATGTAAACTCAACAAGAACAGAAGATGGACAGCCTTACAGAAGAAAAGTTCCTGTTTTTCAGGCTGTTCTTGATGATCAAAGCAAAACTCCTATCTATAAAGTTAAGATTCCTCAAGTAATAGAGGATCCATCTCCTTTCAAATTAAAGTTTGATCCTTCCCATCCAGATGCTGATCAGAACGGTTATGTGGCATATCCAAATGTTGATCCATTAAGGGAGATGGTTGATATGATGTCAGCTATAAGAACCTATGAAGCAAACCTAACAGCTTTCAATACTCATAAAGATATGCTTTTAAAATCTCTTGAATTGATAAGAGTTTAAAAAGATAAGGGGGGTATATAATGAGAATTGAAGGGATCAATGATTTTACATCTATCTTAAGTCAGAAAAAAGATGATAAAGAGATAAAGCCTTTCAGTGAAGTTTTAGAAGAGTTTGTAGCTGATGTAAATTACGATCTTAAAATGGCAAAGGAAGCTGAAAGGAAAATATCGGCAGGAGAAGTTGAAAATCTTGAAAATCTTATGTATCAGATCGCAAAATCTGACATATCGTTAAGACTTATAACTGAGATAAGAAATAAAGCCCTTGAAAGCTATCAAGAAATAATGAGAATGCAGGTATAGGGGTAAAAAACTTGGATCTAAATGAGCTTTTAAAAAAAACTTCAGAGAATATCAAAAAAAATCTCAATCCGAGAAATATAGCCTTAATTACTGCAGGCTTACTTCTTATATCACTACTTGGAATTATAGCCTTTAAGACGGTAACAAAAGAAGAGTATGGCGTTTTATACACACATTTAAATCCAGATGATGCCGGAAGCATTCTATCCGTCCTACAGGAAGAAAATATACCTTACAAGGTCGAAGGAGATGGAAGTATAATACTTGTTCCACAGAATAAGGTACACGAGATAAGATTAAAACTTGCAGCAAAAGGACTTCCATCAGGCAAAACAGTTGGTTTCGAGATTTTTGAAGAACCTAAGATGGGGATAACTCAGTTTCAAGAAAATGTCAACTACCTTAGAGCTCTTGAAGGGGAACTGTCAAGAACCATAAGACAGCTTGATCCTGTTAGAGATGCAAAAGTTAACATAGCGCTGCCTAAAGAAAGCATATTTGTAAGGGAAGAAGATGAACCAAAAGCATCAATAATACTTAAATTATGGCCAGGAAAAGATCTTACTAAAGAACAGGTAAAGGCTGTAGTTTTTCTCGTCTCACATGCAGTTCCAAAATTAAAGCCAGAAAATGTAACTGTTGTTGACAACAGAGGTAGAGTTCTCTCGGATATTTTAGAGGAGGATTCCGTTAACGCGGTATCAGATAAAAATGTTGAGATCAAAAGAAAACTTGAAAGACAGATAGAAAAAAATGTTCAAAGCATGCTGTCAAGAGCACTTGGTGAAGGTAAAGTTGTAGTGAGAGCAACTGTTGAGATAGAAACGGGAAAAGTTCAACAGCAGGACGAAATATACGATCCTGACAGAACGGCAGTAGTAAGCGAAAGAAAAATCCAAGAAAAAGAAAAAGAGTTTAAACAACAAGAAGCACTCCCTCCTGGAACACCAACTAACGT
>Ga0256914_1002143_pt1 | contig 16773 bp, 14 predicted proteins | sample HulkmetaG_FD_191571 | JGI IMG/M metagenome (GOLD analysis project Ga0256914, IMG submission 191571) | Hydrothermal chimney microbial communities from Main Endeavour vent field at the Juan de Fuca Ridge, Pacific Ocean - Hulk | ecosystem: Environmental > Aquatic > Marine > Hydrothermal vents ... | reverse complement strand
TCTCCCTCCTCCGTGGTCACCACGGGGGTCTTGGAACGCCCCATCCCCACAAAAAAGTTTCCCGGCTCCGAGGCGATGGCCCGGATGACCCGGTCGGTCTGGTTGGGATCGGCCGGGATGATCACCTTGAAGGTAAAGAGGTTCCGCAAGAGGCCGAGATAGTCGATGCACTGGTGCGTCTTCCCGTCCTCGCCCACGTCCAGGCCGTTGTGGGTGCAGACCAGCTTGAGATTCGTGTGATTGATATCGTTCAGGCGGTGCTGATTGTAAGTCTCGTCCACCCCAAAGACACCAAAATCGGAGAAAAAGGTCACCACGCCATCGGCGGAAACCGCCCCCGCCGTGGTCGCCGTGCTGTGTTCCTGGACGCCGCTTTCGAAAAACTGATCCGGCCGCACCTTCCCGAACCCATCGGTCTTGACGGAAGAGGCCAGGTCGCAATCGAACACGGCGAAGGGAACCGTCTCGGCGTTGTTGATCTCGGCCAGGTCGGCCAGGGCCGCCCCGTAGGCCGAGCGGTTGTCGGTCTTCACGTCGGGGGCATAGATCCGCGGAGTTCCCCTTGTGATTTCCGGCCAATCGACTTCCGGAAAGGAGATCGGCTCAAAGGTGGCTTTTTCGCGCAGAGCCCGGTACTCCGACAGGTCCGCCGGCAATCCCAGCTCTTCCATGGCCTTTTCGAACTCCTCCGACGATAGGGCCTTTCCATGGTAGGTCGGGGTTTCCTCCATGAAGGAGACCCCCTTTCCGATGGTAGTCCGGGCCAGAATCGCCACCGGCGTGGTCTCGTCCGACTGGGCCTCGACGATGGCCTCGAACAGGGCTGCGATGTCGTGTCCGTCCACCTCCAAGACGCGCCAGCCGTCCGATTCGTAATTCTCCCGGAGTCGTTGGGGCATCACCTCGTCCGTGGAGCCGCTGATTTGGATTTTATTGTAATCGACGATGACCGTCAAATGGTTCAGTCCGAATTTCTTCGCGAAACGCCGCGATTCGCTTACCTGCCCTTTCTGTTGCTCTCCATCACTCATGAGAACGAAGACGTGATTCCTTATTCCTCTCAGTTTTGAGGTCAAGGCGAAGCCACAGCCGGCGGACAACCCCTGTCCCAAATTTCCCGTGCTCCATTCAATACCGGGAACCCCCCTTTCAATATGGCCTTCAAAAGGGCTTCCGGCCAACCGGAAGGTTGCGATCGCCTGTTTTAAGTCGAAAAAACCCTGGCGTCCCAAAACGGCATAGACACCCGGCGAGGTATGGCCGTGGCTGACAACGACACGATCCCTCTCCAAAGAACCCCAATTGGTTGGATTGACATTCGCGCAATTCCATACGGTCACGTATATATCCGCGGAGGACATCGATCCCCCCGGATGCCCACATCCCGCCAGTGTCGTCATGCGAAGGATGTCTCCCCTTACGTGGCGCGCCATCTCTCGCAGCGCGTCCGCTTCATCACGTGAAAGCCTTTTTTGCACAAATCTCCCCGTCAGCATCTTCTCTATTCCTTTATCTTTGATTATTTGGTCCGACCGCCCTTTAAGGCGTATATACAACCACTAAGAGTTCTGTTTTCTCTGCTTTTGGATTGTTCAGTTTATGAACGAGGGAAGAATTAAAATGAATCGACTGGCCTTCTTTCAGATTCCACGTATTATCTCCCACCGAGATCTCCAACTCCCCTTTCAAGACATAGATGAATTCTTCCCCTTCATGCTGATACTCCACCATCTTGTGGGCCTGTTCCGGTTCAATCGTGACGAGGAAGGCCTTCATGTGCTTGTTTCGCGCGTTGGGCGTCAGCGGTCGATACGCATATTCGCGGGTGCGCTTTTCATAGCTTTCTATCTTCCGCTTCTCCGCGTTTTCCCGCTCTTCCTCCGTCAGGAGATCTCCCGAATCGATCTGAAGCGCCTTTGCAATCTTTATGATCGAAGAAACAGGAGGCAAGATCTCCCCTCTCTCGATCTCCCGAATGGTATCGGGAGTCAAACCGGACTCCGCGCCCAATTCCTCAAACGTCATTTTCCTCGCCCGGCGCATCTTTTTGATTTTAGAACCGATATTATCCACCTTTCCGCTCGATGCCACGTTCGCCTCCTTTCCAATTTCTTGGCGTTGACCCTAACAAAGTCCCTCCTTTTTGTCAATTAAACGATTCTTACTCTTCTTAAGCTTCCTCCTCCAGAGTCTCAATGGGATTCCAGTCCCTTTTGGTCATTCTTTACCCGCCTTTGTCGGCCCGTTTGAGGTCTTTCACCGTAAAAAGCGAAAAAAAAGGGATCTTCTCCGCTTCCACCACCTCTCGTCCCCCCTCCAGGCGATCCAAGAGAACACCTACCACCGCAACCTGATAGCCAAGTTCCCTTACGACCCGAACCGCCTTCATCAAGGACCCTCCCGTCGTGATAACATCTTCCACCAATGCAACGCGCGCTCCCGCGCGAAGAGACTTTTCCCCCTCGATCCATTGACGCGTCCCATGCTTCTTGGGTTCTTTCCGAACAATAAATCCCGGAAGTGGCATTCCTTTGAGATGGCTCACGATGGAAACGGCCGTCACGATGGGATCTGCCCCTAACGTTGGCCCTCCCACCGCCTCCACCGGTTCCTGAAGGGAATGTATTCGCTCAAAGAAGAGCTCCCCGATTAAATAGGCCCCTTCGGGATAGAGCGTCGTTTGCTTCCCGTCGATGTAATAAGAGCTCTTTTTACCGGATGACAGAACGACCTGCCGCTCCTCATAGGAACGATCCCGAAGCAGCTCCAGCAACCTTCTTTCGCGCGCATCCATCACGGTAAATTATAAAAAAGGGACATTTGCGGCTCACGAGCGGTAACGGGAAACTCAACCGGATAAACCCCATCGAAGCAGGCGAAACAATAGGAACGGCCCTCTCCCCCCACCACCTTTCTCAACCCCTCCATGGAAAGATACCCAAGCGTATCGCACGTGATGTAAGTACGGATTTCCTCCATCGAATGGGAGTTGGCAATGAGCTCTTTCTTCGTGGGCGTATCAATGCCGTAAAAACACGGAAAACGCGTGGGCGGAGAACTAATAAGAAAATGGATGGACGTGGCTCCCCCGCTTCGAATCATTTTGATGATCTTCCTCCCCGTGGTAGCCCGAACAATGGAATCATCTATCACGACCACCCGTTTGCCCTTGAGTATCTCCCGAACAGGATTCAACTTTATCTTCACCCCAAAATGCCGGATGGACTGTTTCGGTTCAATAAAGGTTCTTCCCACGTAATGGTTCCGAATCAATCCAAGTTCCAAAGGTATCCCCGCCTCTTGGGCATACCCTATGGCAGCCGGCATTCCCGAATCCGGAACGGGAATGACTATATCCGCTTCCTTTGGGTGTTCCCGCGCCAACTGCCGACCCAGCTCCTTGCGGATCTCATACACATTCTTTCCGAAAATCAAACTGTCCGGTCTGGCGAAATAGATGTATTCAAACACACATGGGCTCTGTTGAGTCGGCGGAAAAGGCTTCAACGATCGGATCCCTTCCCGGTCCACATAGACAATCTCCCCCGGCTCTATCTCCCTCTCGAAAGTCGCTCCGATGAGATCGAAGGCACACGATTCGGAGGCAACGACGGTTGCACCATCGACCTTACCTAGAGAAAGGGGCCGAAACCCATGGGGATCCCGTAAGGCAATCAACGCATCCTCCGTCAACAAGAGCAGGCTATACGCCCCCCGCACCCTCGACAATGCTGTGACAAGGCGGTTCAACAATGTCTTTTCCCGAGAAATCGCCATGAGGTGAACGATAACCTCCGTATCCATGGTGGATTGGAAAATAGACCCGTACGACTCCAGCTCCTGACGGATTTCAAGGGCATTGGTCAAATTCCCGTTGTGCGCGATCGCCAATCTCCCCACACTTCCTGAGACGACAAAAGGCTGGGCATTGACAAGTTGACTCGCCCCCGTGGTGGAATATCGCACATGACCAATGGCCGATTGGCCCGGAAGCCGCTTCAAAACGGATTCGGTAAAGATGTCCGCCACCAATCCCATCCCTTTATGCACGTGGAAACCGGATTCGTCAGAGGAGACAATTCCCGCACTCTCCTGCCCTCGATGCTGAAGGGCGTAGAGACCGAGGTAGGTCAGATTGGCAGCTTCGGGGTGGTGAAAGATACCAAAAATGCCGCAATATTCCCGAAATTTATCAAACGGAAGCATCGTGCCTCCTCTTTTCGTATCCGCCCGGATGATCTCGATGCCATTGCCACGCGGTCTGCAAAATATCTCCCAACGTGGCGTATTGCGGTTCCCATCCAAATTCCTCACGAAAACGCCGCGCATCGGCCACCAGAACGGGGGGATCCCCCTCCCGTCGTTCCGTTATCTCATACGGAATCTCTCGTCCACAAATCCTTTCCGCCTCCTTCAAAACCTCCAGTACCGAATACCCTCGCCCGATTCCCAAGTTGTACGCCTGGTGCGACACCCCCCTCTCCAAGGCTTTCAGCATCACGATATGGGCCCTCGCGAGATCCGACACATGGATATAGTCCCGAATGGCCGTTCCGTCGGGGGTGTCATAATCCCCTCCAAAGACGTAAATCTTCTCTCTTCGTCCCAATGCCGTTTGAAACATCAGGGGGATAAGATGGGTTTCCGGGTTGTGATCCTCCCCCACCTTACCTTCTACGTCGGCTCCCGCCGCATTGAAATACCGAAGAAAAGCAACCTTCAATCCATGCGTCCGTCCGTAACTTTCCAGCACACCTTCGAGGCCAACCTTGGAAACACCGTAGGGGTTCTTCGGCCTGAGGGGATGACTTTCGGAGATAGGCACTTTCAAGGGATCCCCATACACCGCTGCCGTCGAGGAAAGCACAAACTGTTCGACGCCATGGGCGACGCAACATTCGATCAGGTGAATCCCTTTCACCAAGTTATTCTCGAAATAAAGAAAGGGTTTCTCCACCGACTCTCCCACGAGCGAAAAGGCGGCAAAATGGATAACCCGTTTGATTTCATGGTCACGGATCACTTTGCCAACGAGGGATACGTCACCAATATCCCCTTTGACGAACACCGCTTGGGGAGGAAGGGACTCCCTATGCCCCTTTGACAAATCATCCAAGACTACAACCCCGTATCCCGCGCGAACAAGCTCCCACGTGGTCACGGATCCTATATACCCTGCCCCGCCCGTGATGAGAATATTTGACATCATCCCTTCCAGGAATTATAACCTTTAGGACATCTTAATCGGTCGCCAGATAGATGTCAATGAAAATGGGAAGGAGACGGGAATGCGGCGGTTCGCAGTTATCGGGCTGGGAAGATTCGGTTTCTACCTCGTCAAGACCCTCTTCGAAAAGGGTCATGACGTCATCGCCATCGATTCAAAACGGGACGTCGTCCAGGAAATCAAAGATTATTGTTCCCAAGCTGTTGTCGCCAACGCCACAGATAAAGATGCGTTGATAAGCCTCGGAGTTCCAGAGGTGGATGTCGCGATCGTGGCCATCGGAAATCCCATGGAAGCGAGCATCCTCGCGACCCTTTACCTCAAAGAAATGGGAATCCAAAACATCGTGGTAAAGGCGAAAAGCGACGACCACGCCAAAATCCTTGAAAAGATCGGGGCATCAGACGTGGTTTTCGCGGAAAGGGAAATGGCAATCAAAGTCGCCAACAGCTTGACCTCTCGCAACGTGATGGAATTTCTTCCCCTTGCTCCTGATTACAGCATTATGGAAATCGCCCCTCCCAAAGAATTTATTGGAAAAACCCTCGCCGAGGTCGACCTTAGAAAAAAATACCACGTTCAAGTCATCGCTATCAAAGAGTTCGTCCCTGAAAAAATGGTGATGATACCCGGTGCCGACTTTGTTATCAAGGACAGTGATATGCTGGTGGTCATGGGCGCCAACAAGGATCTGGAAGCGCTCCAGAAAAAGAAACTTTAATCAATTTACCGATGCCGACGATCCGAGATATTTTGGAAGAAAAAGAAAGGGAATTTCTCGCCCCTTACGCCACCTTGAGTTCCCAAACCAAAGGGCGCCTCCACCCTGAAAAAGAAGATGACATCCGTCCCGCGTTTCAACACGACCGCGATCGAATTATTCACAGTAAGGCCTTCCGAAGGCTGAAGCACAAAACCCAGGTCTTCCTCTCTCCGGCGGGGGATCATTACAGAACCCGACTCACCCACACCCTGGAAGTCTCCCAGATCGCCCGAACCATCGCAAAGGCATTGGGGCTTAATGAAGATTTAACGGAAGCCATCGCCTTGGGACACGACCTCGGTCACACCCCTTTTGGCCATGCCGGCGAAAGTGTCCTAGACCGCATCGTCTCCGGAGGATTCCGTCACTATGAACAAAGTCTCCGCGTCGTCGACATCCTAGAACGTGAAGGAAAGGGGCTAAATTTGACGTTTGAAGTCAGAGACGGCATTCTCAAACACTCCAAAGGATTGGGAGATATCATCCCGTCCGAGAAGGAACAGCTTCCTTTGACACTGGAGGGGCACATCGTCCGGATTGCCGATGTCATTGCCTACGTCAATCACGATCTAGACGACGCCCTCCGTAGCGGTATCATCCATACGGAAGATGTCCCCAAGGAGATTCTCGAGGGGCTCGGCACCACCCATTCCCGTCGCATCAATACCCTTGTCGTAGATATCCTTCAAACTTCCTTGCATCAGGACACCCTCACCCTCATCCGCTTCTCCCCAGAAACAGAACGGCTCGTTCTCACGTTACGGCAGTTCCTGTACGATAGCGTTTACACAAGCCCGCAAGTTGCCGCCGACTTTCAAAAGGCCTCGAAGATCCTAGAAGATCTCTTCTCCTACTTCATGGAACACAGGGATTCACTACCAGGGAATTGGAAGACGCATCATGACGATGTCCCTTACGAACGGCGCGTGTGTGATTTCGTGGCTGGCATGACGGATCAATACGCCATGCAACTTTATCAAGAAATCTTTCTTCCTCACCCTTGGATGGTCTACTGAGATGCTGGTTCTAGGAATCGAGTCCTCCTGCGACGAAACGGCGGCCGCCGTCTACGACTCCCACAAAGGCCTTCTCTCCAATGTCGTCCGTTCCCAGATCAAAGAGCACGCCCCTTATGGCGGAGTCATCCCAGAACTGGCGGCCCGAAAACATCTGGAAGCAATCGTCCCCGTCACCCAAGAGGCGCTAAAACAGGCCCAGGTATCTCTCCGTGCCATCGAAGGAATCGCCGCCACCTTCGCTCCCGGCCTCGTGGGGGCCCTGCTGGTCGGGCTCTCCTTCGCCAAATCCTTAGCCTGGTCTCTGAAAGTCCCTTTCATCGGTGTGCATCATCTGGAAGGACACCTCCTCTCCGCCTTCCTCGACGCACCTTCTTCCCATCCCCACTTTCCCTTCCTGGGCCTCATCGTTTCAGGAGGGCACACAAGCCTCTACAAGGTATCGGATTTTGGACGGTACAAACTCATCGGAAAAACGGTGGACGACGCAGCGGGAGAAGCCCTCGACAAGGCGGGAAAGCTTCTGGGGCTTCCCTATCCAGGTGGCGTGGCCATCGACCACCTTACCCAAAAAGGGGGACGGCGAACCGCTTTCGATTTCCCCATTGGCCTCAACCAACGGGACAATTTCAATTTCAGTTTCAGCGGGCTAAAAACATCGCTGGTCTATACCCTTCGGAAGATAAAGACCTCCCCTTCCCCTAAGGAGCCGCTTCCCGACACCGTCAAGATGGACCTTGCGGCTTCCTACCAAGAGGCTGTCGTTCAGGCCCTTATTCGTAAGGCCTTTTTCGCCTTGAAAGAAACAGGATTGAGTGAATTGGTCGTCACCGGTGGCGTGGCCGCCAATTCCCGTCTCCGCGACGCGCTAGCAAAGAGGGCCCAAAGGGAAGGAATTCGCCTCATCATTCCTCCCCATCCCTACTGCACAGACAACGCGGCGATGATTGCCCTTGCCGGCCACATCCGCCTCCAGGGAGGGGGGAAAAGCCCCCTCTCTCTCAACGCGGTCTCGAGGATTCCCCTCGAATCGCTTTAATTTCCCCCTATCCCACCATCGTGTGTTCTTCGGCATACTGGAAATGTTCTTCTTCTTGAGGACGCATGGAAAACGCCACCGTGGCAGGTCCCACTCTTCCCACATACATGACCACCACGAGAACAATCTTGGCAAAAGCGGAAAAAGCCGATGTAATTCCCGTGGAGAGTCCGACCGTTCCAAAGGCTGAGACCACCTCAAAAAGGATATTTATCAAATGCAGCCTCTCCTTTCCACTTGGAACCCCCCACCCCTCGGAGAGAAGGAGGATGAGGGTCGCAAAAAAAACGGTGACGAACGCGAGAAAGGTGATTACGATGACACGATCCGTGACCTCGACCGGTAAAGTCCTCTGTAGAAAAGACACGCGCCGGTGTCCATGAATCCTCCGCCAGACGAGCATGACCAGCACACTGAAGGTACTTGTCTTAATCCCTCCCCCGCAGGAACCAGGAGACGCCCCCACGAACATGAGAAACAATGTGAAGAAGAGAGTCGCGTTAGTGAGTTTTGAATAATCAAGCGTATTAAAACCCGCGGTTCTCGGTGTGATCGATTGAAAGAAAGACGCGAGGATCTTTCCTCTCCAGGGAAGAGGCGCCAATTGATCCGCGTATTCTGTCAGGAATATGAAGACGGCACCAACGACGATAAGGCCTGCGGTTGTCACCAACACGACCTTGGTATGAAGGGAGAGTTTTTTTCGTCGATCGAAAAGGGCAGGCAAATCGACAAGGACCAAAAATCCCAATCCTCCCAATACGATGAGCGCCATGAAAATCACGTTGACGCCGACAGAATTCTGGTAGCGGACCAGGCTGTCGGGAAAAAGGGAAAAACCGGCGTTACAAAAGGCGGAAATAGAATGAAAAATGGCGGTATATACCGCTTTCTTTAATGGAAAATCCCGGGCAAAACAAATTGTTAGCCCAATGGCGCCAAGGATTTCGATCCCAAAGGCCAACACAAATATAGCCTTGAGCATGCCCGCGAAGTTCTTGAAAGGTGAGTGGCTGAAACTATCATGAATGGCAACTCGCCCCTTAAACGAAATCCGTTTTCCCAGCAGGATCATAAAAAAAACGGAAAACGTCATGATACCCAACCCGCCCATTTGAATAAGGGCAAGGATAACTATTTGACCGAAAAGGGAAAATTTCGTTCCGGTGTCGACAACGATCAATCCCGTTACGCATACCGCCGATGTCGAGGTAAAGAGGGCATCCACAAAACTGATAGGGGCCCCTACGGTACTGATCGGAAGCCTTAGAAGGATCGCCCCCGCGAGAATGGCACCCGCAAAACCTAGTAAAAGGTAATGAGCGGGGCGTAACGACGGTTTACCATTCCTCGTATTGCTTTCGTACCTTCCCATGGAGCCGTTCTACACATTGAAACGAAACGTTATCACGTCACCATCCCGAACCGGATAGTCTTTTCCCTCCAGCCTCAAAACGCCTTTCTGACGCGCAGCCGAAATACTTCCGACCTGTATCAGGTCTTCATAAGAGATTACCTCCGCCTTGATGAACCCCCGCTCGAAATCGGAATGGATTACTCCCGCCGCTTTCGCCGCGGGTAGTCCATCCGGAATCGTCCAAGCCTTGACTTCATCCTTTCCCACGGTAAAAAAAGAAATCCGTCCCAATTTCCGGTAGCTGAGATGGATCAACCGATCCACGGCACTTTCACTTATCCCCAGATCCTCCAAGAACGTCTTGGCATCCTCCTTCGAAAGTTGAGCTATTTCCATCTCTATCTTTCCTGCCACCACGAAGATGCTTTCTTTCAAGAATGGGTATCCTTCTTCAATCTCTTTGGCCAAGGCATCGATCTCGGAACTCCCCAGTTGATCCTCATGGACATTCAGGGCCACGATCATGGGGCGCATCGTCAAGAAATCAAATCCTCTCAACCGCTGGCGTGTCCGTTCGTCAAAATCCAGTTGGCTCAGAAACTCCTCATTTTCGAGGGCCTCTTGACAACGGTGAAGTGCTTCCATTTCGTCATCGACAGGTAACCCTCGTTTTTTATCCTTTTGAAGCCTTTCCAGGCGTTTCTCCACGATGGCAAGATCCGATAGAATAAGATCGGTGTGAAAACGCTCCACATCTCGCATGGGATCCACCCCACCCAAAGGATGCGGGAAAATACTTTCCGGAAAGGCCCTCACCACATGAACGAACGCGTCTATCTTTCCCATGGACTTCAGGAGGGTGCTGTCTATCTCCCCCCTTTCATCCCCTTTGACCACCCCCGCGAAATCGAGATACTCCATCTCCGCGTACGTGATCTTCTTGGGTTGATACATCTCCGCTAGGCGCGTGACCCTTTCATCCATGACCTTTACGATCTTGATATCGGGTCCCTGCCTCCCTCCGCGACGGTCCTGCGGCAACGCGCCTGTCAATGCCTCAAACAGCGTCGTCTTTCCACTGAGGGGCAATCCTATAATTCCGATTCGCATGGGCTCTATCTATCTCAAAACGAAGGCAAGCGCAAGGGAACGTTTCAAAAACTGGCCTACAATTCCACCCACTTAAAATTTTCCACGATTTCCTCTGCAAAGACGCTGCAGGAAACTTCCGTGGCATCCGACCGAAAGCGGGCTAGGTCGTAGGTCACCTTTCCTCCACGTATCGCCATTTCCACACCCTTCTCTATCAAACCCGCCACCTCTTTCCATCCCATGAAATCAAACATCATGGCTCCAGAAAGAATCAACGAGGAAGGGTTGACCTTATCCTGCCCCGCGTATTTCGGGGCGCTTCCATGGGTAGCCTCGAAGATAGCCACTTCTTCTCCAATGTTTGCTCCCGGGGCCATTCCGATCCCCCCTACCTGGGCAGCACAGGCATCAGACAGGTAATCGCCGTTAAGGTTTGGAAGGACTAAGACGTCATAGTCTTCTGGTCTCAAAAGAACCAACTGAAACATGGCATCCGCAATCCGGTCCTTCACCACAAGCTTGCCCTGGGGAGGACGACCCTTTTCAATCTCATCCTCCGGAACGATTACGTCTCCATATTCTTCATGGGCCACCTCATACGCCCATTTCCGAAACGCCCCTTCCGTGTACTTCATAATGTTTCCCTTATGAACAAAGGTGATACTCTTCCGGCCATGGTCGAGGGCATAATCGAAGGCACGTTTCACAAATCGTTTCGTGTTTCCCTCGCTGATGAACTTGATTCCGATCCCCGCATCCCCAGGAATCTCCCAGCCAAACGCATCTTCAAGCATCCCGATAAGACGCAACGCCTCCCCGGAACCTTTCGGCCATTCCAATCCCGCATATACATCCTCCACATTTTCCCGAAAGATCACCACGTCCAGCTTCTCCGGGGCCTTCATGGGAGAAACAACCCCCTCAAAATAACGAACAGGCCGGATACAGGTATAAAGATCAAAATGCTTCCGCAAAGTGACATTCAAACTCCTGAATCCCTCTCCAACGGGCGTCGTCAAAGGACCCTTGATGGCAATTCGGCATCGGCTGATCATCCGTAGGGTTTCTTCCGGCAAAAGGGTTCCCGTTTCCGACAGGGCCTTTTCCCCGGCCAAGACCTCCTTCCAAACCACCTTCCTTTCACTCCCATAAACCCTTTCAACGGCCCTATCAAAAACATACCTGGCGGCTGGCCATATATCTCGCCCCACGCCGTCACCTTCGATGAAGGGAATAAGAGGGGTATCGGGAACGATCAACGTGCCGTCTGCCTTGAACATCACGGTTCCTTCCATCGTCCTTCACTCCAATGGGGTCATAGATTAACGAAATAGAAAAAGGTGATTCAATTTCCTAAACGAAACCCCCCGTGTCTCCGCACATGGGCCACCAGTCCACCATCTTGCAGAATTCGCGTCATCACACGCGGAAGGGGGGAAAACGTCAATTGAAATTCCTTCGTTTCATCTCGCAGGATGCCTTCTTCCAAATCGATAGCGAGGACATCTCCCTCATCAATCCCGGAAGTATCACACATGACAACGGGAAGACCTATATTGATGCAGTTCCTGAAGAATATCCTTGCCACCGATCGGGCCACGACCGCTTGAACCCCCGCTAATTTAATCACGGTGGGGGCATGCTCGCGGCTCGATCCCTGCCCGAAGTTTCTCCCCGCCACAATAATATCCCCTTTTTGAACCCGACCAGGAAAATCCTCCCTCGCGTCTTCCAAGACATGTTTTGCCAATTCTCCTAGGTTCGATCTGAGATGAAAATACCGTCCCGGGGTAATATGATCGGTACTGATTCCATCCCCAAATACCCAAGCTCGCCCTTTCAGAATCATCCCATCTCCCCACTCAAAGGAATATCCTTGGATCCACTATCTTACCCTCCATCGCCGCCGCCGCCGCCGTCAAAGGCGAAGCGAGATATATCTCCCCATTGGGATTTCCCATTCTCCCCCGAAAGTTCCGATTCTGGGTCGATAGGCACCGTTCCCCATCGCCCAACGCCCCTCCATGCACCCCAACGCAAGGACCGCATCCAGGCGTCACAATGGTAGCCCCCGCCTGAAGGAATATCTCTAAAATACCTTCTTTCACCAGCGCCTCCAAAACCCTCCGAGAAGCGGGAACAATCAGCAATCGCGTGTGAGGGTGTCGCTTTTTCCCGCGCAGTATCCTGGCCGCCTCCCGAAAGTCCGATAGCCTTCCGTTCGTACACGTTCCGATAACAACCTGCTGAACGGATAGATTCTCGCCCTCCAATGCATCGACGGAACAGACCCGGTCCACCGCATGGGGAACAGCCACTTGGGGGGTAAGCTCCCCCAGGTCAATTTTCACTTCCCTCTCATAGTCCGCGTCCGGATCGGGATCAAGGGGACGAAAAGCCTCAGGCCGTCCCAGCCAGTCGAGGTAGGCACGCGTTGTTTCATCGGAAGGGAAAAGACCGCACTTCGCTCCCGCCTCTACCGCCATATTGGCCATCGTCAACCGACTTTCCATGTCCAGATAAGGAAGGGCTTCTCCCGCGAATTCAAGGGCTCGATACGTCGCCCCGTCGGCTTTCAATCTTCCTATGAGATGGAGAATTACATCCTTCCCCCCGACCCCTTCGCCCAACGTTCCAGTTAGTTCGACCCGAATACTTTCAGGAACTAGAAACCACGTCTCGCCTAGGGCCATGGCAACAGCAATATCCGTCGATCCCATCCCGGTCGAAAAGGCGCCAAAGGCCCCACCTGTACACGTGTGAGAATCCGCCCCCACCATCAAATCCCCCGGAGAAACATATTTCTCCGCCATGATCTGATGGCATACCCCTTCCCCTACTTCATGAAGAACGGCGCCAAACTCTCGGCAAAAATCGCGCATGAAGAGGTGATCGTTCGACAACTCCCGTCTAGGACTCGGAGCGGCATGGTCTAGAAACAGATGCGTCTTTTCAGGTATGGCCAGCCCTTCCCTTTCCAATGCCTGGAACTGCCGAATCGTCAAGGGTCCCGTTCCATCCTGCATAAGGATGTGGTCAACCTTCGCCAGAACGAAATCCCCCGCCTTCACGGGAGAGGCCGCGTGGGTAGAAAGGAGCTTTTCCGCAAGCGTTTGGCCCATAAACTACTCGATCTCCTCCGTCTTCACCAACTCTTCAAACCGGATATCACACCCAATGACCCCTTTGATTTCCCCATCTTCGTCACAACAAATCGGCGCCGAAACCGTCAGACACAACGCCCCCGTGATGGCGGACGTATAGAGATCCGTTACATGAATCTTCCCATTTCTCATCGGTTCAATGAACCATTCCCGGTCAATATAGACCTCGTGGAGGTCAACCTTCCCATATTTCGCTTTGTCCACAATCTGCGTGATATTCTTCGTAATCTTTACCCCTTCCTTGTTGACCACGTAGGCAAATTGAATAAAGGGATGATCCTCCACAAACCACATAAGAATCGGTTCAATCTTCTCCGCCTCCATAGACTGAATGTCTGGAAGCTCGGCCACCTCCTGGATAAGATGCGCCGCCATCTCATGCGCCCGCTTCTTGATCTGATCAAAGTCCGAAACAAAATACTCCGGCAGATACTTTTTCGCCAAACGGGCCATTTCCTCATTGGAGATATCCGTCACCCTTCCCTTCTCGTATTGCGCCATCACCCACTTATAAATCTTGGCAGCTCCCGGATGGCGTTTGTCCACCTTCCTATCATCGGGAAGAATCAAGTAAGAGTTGATCCATTGCACTATTCCAGCAATTCCCGATTTGTCGTTTATCATCACCCCAAGCGGGCGGTTCAAAATCTTTGCCGTATCAAATATGTTATAGATTTCTTCGTTTTTGAAAATCCCATCGGCGTGTATCCCCGCGCGCGTGACATTGAATTCCGATCCCACGAAGGGTTGATTCTTGGGGATAACCTCCCCTATCTCTCGCTCAAAATAATTTCGGATTTCCGTGATAACGCGCGTGTCAATCCCGTCCTCACTGCCTGTCAGACTGATATATTCGATAATCATGGCTTCAATAGGGGTATTACCCGTGCGTTCCCCTATCCCTAGAAGGGAACCATTCACGGCTCCACAACCATAAAGCCACGCCGTGGTCGAGTTGACCACCGCTTTGTAGAAATCGTTGTGGCCATGCCATTCCAGTTGGGACGAAGGCACTCCGGCATCGTGAACCATGGCCCGAATCAACTTCGGCACGGAACGTGGCAGAGCTGCCCCAGGATACGGCACCCCAAATCCCATGGTATCCGCCAGACGGATCTTTATGGGAATACCACTCTCTTCCGATAGACGCATCAACGATTGGGCAAAGGGCACGCAAAAACCATAGATGTCGGCACGCGTAAAGTCCTCGAAATGGCAACGGGGGCGAATCCCCTCTTCCAAGGCCTTCTCGACGATTCTCAAGTAATCTTCCAGCGCCTTTTTCCGATCTTTCTTCAACTTCAGAAAGATATGGTAGTCGGAAACGGATGTAAGGATCCCCGTTTCCTTGAGTCCCATCGACTTAACGATTTCAAAATCTTTCTCGTTTGCCCGTATCCATCCCGTAATCTCAGGATAGCGGTATCCTCGTTCCTGGCACTTTCTCACCACTTCCTTATCTTTATCGCTGTAAAGAAAAAATTCGCATTGGCGAATCACACCTGTCGCCCCGCCCAAGCGATGCAACATATCATAAAGGTCGAGAATCTGATGCACCCGATAGGGTGCCCGGGACTGTTGCCCATCACGGAACGTTGTATCCGTAATGAAGATTTCATCCGGTGGATTGGGAATCTCTATATTGTAATCGAAAAGGGTCTTGCATACTTCCGTGTATGGAAAAATGTGCCGATATAGATTAGGTTCTTGAACTTCTACCAATTCGTAATGTCGAATGCCTTCCGCACCTTTCAGAAATCCTCTTTTCACTAATTCCTCCCTTTTTTAGCCCTATACAATTAAACAAGTTCGTTTTGAGTGTCAAGAAAAATATTCCAAAACTACGCGAAAAAATTACTAAATCATATTCATTATCGATATTTTATCTATACAAACTTTCAAAAAAACGCACGAAAAAATCAAAAGGAAATCAAAACGCCAAGCGGAAGCCACGAGGGTCCTTCGGAAGTAACCGCACGGCCGAATCCAATCCTGAATTTCTAACCTCCAAACCAACCTTCGGACGAAGATAGAGGGTCCCTTTAAGTCGCAACCCCCTTGTCAACGGGTCCAACCATACAACGGCATTACCCTCCATGTCTAACAAGGGCCCCCTAAATTCAAGTTTCTCTATCGTAAGGACTGATCGTTGCAACGTACCGTCGAGAAAACCTGATGCAAATGTCAAATCAATAGGTCCTATTGGAGACGCTCCCCAACAAAAATGGAGGTTCTTCGTCTTCATTTTCCATCCCCCCGTGGGACCAGCCGTATTTCCAGTGCCTTTCCATTGAAAATCCAACTTTACCTCCCATCTCCCTTCTAAACGTACCCCCGGTTTCAACAATAGGGGAGAAGGCAAGGGAATAGGTTTGGGAGACGACAGGGACAGGGCTACTTTCCCATTCCTCAGCCTCACGAAACCTTCCAGGTGTCCTTCACCCAAAACGCCATTCACGTAAAAGTTTTCCCAAAACCATGGAAAGGCAGACCAAGCCGGCCGCGCCACTAGCCGCCGCACCTTCAGCCCCTTCACGAAGGGATTAGGCTCCGGCAAATACTCGAGCCCCGTTATCGTAAGCTTCAAAAAAGGATCAAAACGGACATTCGAAAGGTTCACGCTTCCAGGAACATCCAGTGATCTCAATGTGTTATAAACCGCCAAAGAAGGAAAACTCACCATCAACCCAATAGGAAAAATACAGACAACGACGATGAAAAAGACAAAAAGACTTTTTAGCCACTTCCGTCCATTCTTCACGGCTTCTGACCCGCCTCAAGAAATAATACGTTCACTTCCAAAACAAAACCTTTTCTCTTTTTGTTCAATTTCCATCTCGTGACACGCATGGGAAGGTAATGATGATCTATACGGTCAATTAATTGAAAGGCCTTCGCAGGAGTCGTAGAAACACGAAAAAAACAATTCATCAGAGTCATCCCATTCCATTCCCCTGCAGGATCAAAACGTAGGGGAGAAATTTCCCCTTCCTTGCCAATAACACGCTTTATGACATGCGACAGCTGGACTTTTGCCGGAGCTTCGGGACGTTCTCCTTTCACCCTTCGAATCAATCCTTGGATTTGCCGTGATGTGGCTCCGAACTCTTCGAGT
>Ga0256914_1002142_pt1 | contig 16790 bp, 28 predicted proteins | sample HulkmetaG_FD_191571 | JGI IMG/M metagenome (GOLD analysis project Ga0256914, IMG submission 191571) | Hydrothermal chimney microbial communities from Main Endeavour vent field at the Juan de Fuca Ridge, Pacific Ocean - Hulk | ecosystem: Environmental > Aquatic > Marine > Hydrothermal vents ... | reverse complement strand
CCGGTGACGGCTTACGATGAAACAGCGATCAACGTGGTACCAGAGTCGGCCGATCCCCGAGAACAAAGAGCAGCCAGTCGAAACCAAAGGAGAGCAGGGCCCCGTCATCACGCTCAATCCTGCGGCGGGTATCCCTGCTCAGACGAAACTGCCTGAGCAGGCGATGCCGGTCACAGTAGGCCCTGAAATCATCGATATTGTAGCAGACCATGAAGGCAAGGCGCTGCCGCGGGCCGGCCTTGCCCTCTCCCTGCCAGGGATTGGAGGCGAAGAAAGCATCGACGTGGGCCCACTCATCGTTCATCTGGTTATATTCAAAAAGAAACTGGTCCCGTTCCCACTGGGAAACTGTATAGGTCCTCTCCTCTTCATGTCCCTTGCAATATGGATGGTGGGTCATGAAGTAATGTACTTTAAGGGCATCACTGCCGGGCTGGCGTTCAACAGCCCTTTCAAGGGGATAGGTCCGGCAGGATGAAGGCCGGTCCCGGTACACCGTGCATCCCTGCTCACTCAGGAAAGGGCATGGATACCCGTCGCTTTCAGCCATATTCAGCATGACCGCCGGGAAAAACGGGTGAGATCCTTCAGCAAGTCTTGCATGACGCTGCATAAACTCACCTGAATGCAGGCCCAGTTTGTTTTTAAGCCTGACAATGTCGTACGGATAGAGATACATCTCCACCTTGTGACAGCAGGTCAGAAAACAGGACACCCCTGCATGGCATGCGAAATGAAAAGGTTCTTTGCCAAGAAGTGTTCTGCCTTCCGGCACGGGTATGGCAGCCGAATCAACCATGGAAGCCACCTTGCTCAAATCGTTGTTGCTGTCTCATAAATCTGACCGTGTGAACGTATTGCGTTCTTTTTCTCCAGGTCCGCCTTCCACCTCCTCCCCCAAAAAAAAACTGGCTCGATGAATCAACATCAAACCAGTCTTCGCGCACCGTCTTGTAAAAGAGAAAGGAAAGACTACTCTTCTTCGTCTCCCTCGGGCTCTTCGATCACCTCTTCATAGCCGACAAGTTCCACTATAGCCATGGGAGCGGCATCACCAACCCTGGTACCGGTGCGGATAATGCGGGTATATCCTCCCTGCCGGTCGGCATACTGCTCACTGAGCTCATCAAAGAGCTTGGCAACGATGCTTTTGGTGCGGATATAGGACATGGCCTGTCTCCTGGCATGGAGATCACCCCGTTTACCCAGTGTAATCATTTTATCGGCAATCCTGCGGGCCTCCTTGGCCTTGGGCACCGTGGTCACAATCCGCTCATGCTCAAGCAGGGAGGTAACGAGATTGCGCAGCATCGCCTTGCGATGGGCAGGATTTCGACCGAGTTTACGGCCTGCGACTTTATGTTTCATGATCTGATCCTTATTCTTGCCTTAACCTGAGCAGCAGAAGGTGCTGTTTGGGACAGTTATATTTCCTCGCTTTTTTCCTCGGAATCTCCGGGAGGTTTCCATCCCTCGACCTTCATCCCCAGGGTCAGGTCATGCTCGGCAAGTAATGCTTTTATTTCATTTAGTGATTTACGACCAAAATTTTTCGTTTTCAGCATTTCCGCATCGGTCTTCTGCACCAGCTGACCAATATACTGAATATCGGCATTTTTTAGGCAGTTGGCGGAGCGGACAGACAGTTCAAGGTCCTCAACATTTTTGTCAAGAAAGGGCGGATAAACCACATCATCGCCCTCTCCTTCGGCCTTGTCCGGAGCCTTGGCCTTGTCTTCATCAAAATTGATAAAAATGGTCATCTGCTCTTTAAGGATCTTGGCGGCATAGGCAAGTGCGTTTTCAGGCCTGACACTGCCGTCGGTTTCGACCTCCAATGTCAGACGATCATAATCCGTACGCTGGCCAACGCGAGCCGAACTGACCACATACTGAATACGCAGGATGGGCGAAAAGGCGGCATCAATGGGTATAACCCCTATGGCCTGATCTTCCCTTTTGTTCTGCTCGGCGGGGACGTATCCCTTGCCCCAGCGTACCTCGAGCTCGGCCCGGAAGGTGGTATCAGCACCGGTTATGGTGCATATGTGCTGATCCGGGTTCATGACCTCAACAAGTCCGCCCGTAATATCACCGGCCGTCACCGGCCCCTCGCCCTTTTTCTCGATAATGGCGGTCACCGTATCCGGGCCGTTCAACTTGAGACGGACCTGCTTCAGATTAAGGATAATCTCGGCCACATCCTCATGAATACCATCAATGGTGGTAAATTCATGCAAGGCGTTGTCGATTTTTACCGAGGTAATTGCCGCACCCCGAATCGAGGAGAGCAGTATGCGGCGAAGAGTATTGCCGATGGTCGCGGCAAACCCCCTTTCAAAGGGCTGACAGATGAATCGGCCAAACCGATCAGTATGCGTATTTTCAGTAACCTCCAGTCGTTCAGGAGATATCAGTTCGTGCCAGTTTTTGTAAAAGGGATTGTCGTCCCGGATTTCTTGTTCCATGCAATACCTGATTACTTGGGTTTACTTGGAGTACAGCTCTACGATAAGCTGTTCCTGAATCGGGAGTGTAATTTCCTCGCGATTAGGCATCGCCTTAACGGTTCCCTGAAAGTTATTTGTATCCAGTTCAATCCAGCTCGGCACACCTCTGCGGGCAGCACCTTCCAGATTATCCTTGATGATCTCGTTGGAACGACTTTTTTCCTTAAGCGAGATAACATCCCCTACCTTGACAAAGTAGGACGGGATATTGACCTTTTTGCCGTTGACCATAAAATGATTATGGCGAATAAGCTGACGGGCCTGGTCTCTTGAGCTTGCAAAGCCTAACCTGTACACAGTGTTATCAAGACGCCTCTCAAGCATAATAAGCAGATTTTCACCTGTTACGCCTTTAGCCTGGTCGGCCATGTGAAAATAACGACGGAATTGCTTTTCAAGCATTCCATACATGTGCTTGACTTTCTGCTTTTCTCTAAGCTGAATCGCATAATCAGAAACCTTGCGGAAGCGGTTTTGCCCATGCTGCCCGGGAGAATACGAACGACGCTCAAAGGAACATTTATCCGAATAGCATCGATCTCCCTTCAGGAAAAGTTTCAAATTTTCGCGCCTGCATGTCCTGCAGGATGCTCCGGTATATCTGGCCACTATAGCCCTCCATCAATTATCGGTATCGGTTTTACGCAACGATCAGCACGCCGACTGGTTGCAACCGTACAGTACAATAAACCGCTAAACCCTTCGGCGTTTGGGTGGCTTGCAGCCATTATGCGGTATAGAGGTAACGTCTACTATCTTGCTTACTTCCAGTTCCACCGTGGTTAAGGCCCGCAGGGCAGCCTCACGCCCCGGACCGGGACCCTTGACACGGACCTCGACCTTGCGGAGACCATGGTCCTTTGCCTTGTCAACAGCATCGGCAAGCGCTTTCTGGGCAGCGAAAGGTGTTGACTTGCGAGACCCCTTGAATCCGATCACGCCGGCACTTGACCAGGCTACAGTATTTCCCTGCCGATCTGATATGGTGATAACCGTGTTATTGAAGGTTGAATAGATAAAGATTATCCCCTCGGGAATATTCTTCTTTTCACGACGCTTGCTCCGTGCGCCCCTTGCTGCCTTAGCCATAATTACTCCGTATCTGCAATCTTTTCTCAGTCACCCTGCTGCCTTGGTGACCAAATCTCTTTGTCTCAAAGGGTCAAGTTATCTGCGCACGGACCCGCGCCGTGGTCCCTTTCGAGTTCTTGCATTTGTCTTGGTTCTTTGACCGCGGCAAGGCAGCCCCTGACGATGACGACGACCACGATAACAACCAAGGTCCATAAGCCGCTTGATGTCCATGGACACTTCCCGGCGCTTATCACCCTCGACCACATAGTCATTTTCAATGATCTTCCTGATACGGGTTATCTCTTCACCGCTCAGATCATCACTGTTCATCTGGTAAGGTAGATCAGCCTTGTCGAGAATTTCACGGGCTGTAGTCAGGCCGATCCCATAAATATATGTTAACGCCCGATCCATATGTTTGTTTCGTGGTAAATCCACACCAGCTATACGTGCCAAGATCTCACTCCTTATCGAACTTAAAAAGCGGCTATAAGCCCAAAATCAACCCTGCCGTTGTTTATGCTTTTTATTCTTGCAGTTTACGCGCACTATTCCCTTGCGCTTGATAATTTTACAGTCACTGCACATTTTCTTTACTGATGAACGTACTTTCATCGCCCTTCCTCCTTCCGGCCATCATGCATCCATACGCTTGCAGAATGCCGGTACGCACAAATGCAGCCCAGGCACCTTGACCTGTGCTGCATAATCACTTTTTCCTTTTCCCGCCCTTGGACCGAAAGGTAACTCGACCGCGGGTCAGATCGTAGGGAGACAGCTCAACCGTCACCTTATCACCCGGCAGGATCTTGATATAATGCATCCGCATCTTACCGGATATATGAGCCAAAACCTTATGTCCGTTTTCGAGTTCAACCCGAAACATGGCATTGGGCAATGGCTCAATGATCGTTCCTTCTACTTCAATGGCTTCCTCTTTGGCCATAAGCTCATCCAATTAGTTATAATAAATTGTGTGCAAAATAGGGTATTATATTACCTTCTACTCTTTTTTCAAGTCCTTTGAAGAGGAAAATGCAATAATCCAAAATTGGCACCCGATGGAAGAAAACAAAAAAATTGACGCAAGCGGTCAAGGGCATCCTGTGTTTGCACGGTCGTAGTCACCCACATTGCGGGCTATAGAACAACCACGCCCGGAAGTTCGCAGGCTTCGCTTACCTGCACATATCCAGGGCACCCGTGCCAACATGTACACGTTTCAAGGTAATGAAAGTACATAGTTGCAAACCCTGAGAGTGGTTACAAATTAACTCCCGTTTGCATTCAGCAAAAGGCGAATGCATAGACCGTAAAGGGGTTACGCAACAAAATGAGGATGCCAAAAAAATATTTTCACTTTTTCGAGCTGGCTGTTTCAGGAGGATATTTGCTCTCGGCAATCCCCTGTTTTCCTGCTCTTTCTGTCGCTCAATACAAAGGGCCCGTCCTTGGTTACGGCAACGGAATGCTCAAAATGGGCCGAGGGCTTGCGATCAGCGGTGACAACCGTCCAGTGATCCCGCAGGACTTTAACCTTGTGTGTACCCATGTTCACCATGGGTTCTATGGCGATTACCATCCCTTCCAGCAGGCGAGGAGACGCCCCCTTGCGGACATAATTCGCAACTTCAGGAGCCTCGTGCAGGTGTGTTCCTATACCGTGCCCGACAAATTCCCGAACAACTGAATAGCCGCTTTTTTCAACATACTCCTGAACCGCTCTGGACACATCAGAAACACGGTTGCCGATCCGGACCTGTTCGATGGCTTTATACAGAGAATTTTCCGTAACATTCAGTAAGGACCGTACCGGTTCCTTGATTGTACCGACAGGGATCGTTACCGCCGAATCACCGTAAAAACCCTTGTACAGTGTGCCAAAATCAACAGAGACAATGTCACCCTCCCTCACCTTGACCCGTTTTGAGGGAATGCCATGCACAACCTGTTCATTGATGGAAACACAGAGCGAGGCGGGGAAGCCCCGATATCCCTTAAATGCCGGTTCAGCACCATGATCACGACAAAACTCTTCCGCCCACCTGTCCAGCTGCCAAGTGCTCAAACCGGGTTTCATTTCCCGAAGAAGCATGGAAAGAACACCAGCGACAATCTGGTTGGCCTCGTACATGACCTGAAGCTCTTCAGGAGTCTTCAGGGTGATGGCCTTCTCCTTTCCTGCCGGTGTCACGGAATCCTCAGCGTCGTCCCTTTATCCTGCCGGCCTTCATGAAACCGTCATAATTTCTCATCACAAGATGAGATTCTATCTGAGAGATGGTGTCAATGGCCACACCAACGACAATAAGCAGGGCCGTGCCACCGAAATAAAAGGGAACGTTGAACTTGTTGATCAGCAGCGTGGGCATGACACATACCGCACTCAGGTAAATAGCCCCGATCACCGTCAGACGGGTCAACACATAATCGATGAATTCGGCGGTCTTTTTGCCTGGACGGATGCCGGGAATAAAGCCACCGTTTTTTTTCAGATTCTCGGCAACATCATCCGGCTTGAACGTGACCGCCGTATAAAAAAAGCAGAAAAAGACGATCATCGCCACGTAAAGAATATAATAATAGACCGTACCGGGAGAGAGCATGGCCGAAACCTGCTGTACCCAGTCAATCTTGATGAACGAGCCGATGGTGGCAGGAAACATCATAATCGACGAGGCAAAGATCGGCGGAATAACACCCGAAATATTGAGCTTGAGCGGCAGATGGGATGACTGACCGCCATAGACCCTCCTGCCGACAACCCGCTTGGCATACTGGATGGGTATCCGCCGCTGTGCCGTTTCAAAAAAGACAATAAAGGCGACAATAAAAAACATCAGGACCAGCATGACCGGGACAAAGACCACGGCTATTTCCCCGGCCTTGATGAGCTGAATCGAATTGCCGATGGCAGCTGGCATGCGGGCGACAATACCGGCAAAAATGATCAACGAGATACCGTTACCCACCCCGCGCTCGGTCATCTGCTCACCAAGCCACATGATAAATGCTGTTCCGGTGGTCAGGGTCAGCACGGTCATCAGCTTGAACTGGAGACCCGGTTCAAGGACAATAGCTGTTCCTCCGGGACCGGACATGCCTTCCAGGCCAGTGGCAATGAAAAACCCCTGGATCAGGGACAGGCCGACCGTGGAATATCTCGTATACTGGGTGATCTTGCGTCGGCCGGCTTCGCCTTCCTTGGACAATGCCTCAAGCTGTGGAATAACGACCGTCAGCAACTGGATAATAATTGATGCCGAGATATAGGGCATGATACCAAGGGCAAAGATGGAAAAATTCTTCAGGGCCCCGCCGGAAAACATATTGAACATGCCAAAAAGCGTGCCGGCATTCTGCTGAAAAAAAGCGGCAAGCGCTTCGCCGTTAATTCCCGGGGTGGGGATCTGCACCCCCATCCTGTAGACAAAAAGCATAAAGAGGGTGAAAAGCACCCTCTTTCTTAACTCAGGAATATTGGCCGCACTGGCAAGTCCACTCATGCCTTACTCCTTAACTGTGCCACCGGCCGCAGTAATTTTTTCCCTGGCCGACTGGCTGAGTTTATCAACCTCTATGGTAAGAGCCTTGCTGATATCACCGTTGGCAAGAATTTTAACAAGACAATTTTTCTTCCTGATCAGCCCCGCAGAAAAAAGTGTCTCATGATCAACGGTTGTCCCGGCATCAAAACGATCCAGATCAGACAGGGAGACGATCTCGTATTCCTTCTTGAAAATATTGGTGAACCCCCGCTTGGGAAGGCGTCGATGCAGGGGCATCTGGCCACCCTCAAAACCCGGTTTCTGACTGTAACCTGATCTTGAACGTGCTCCCTTGTGGCCGCGGCCCGCTGTTTTTCCGTGGCCGCTTCCGGGTCCACGACCCAATCTTTTGTTGCCGCGCCTGGATCCTTTTGCAGGTGAGAGGTTATTTAGTTTCAGCATGTCCTATTCCTCAACCCGAACAAGATGTTGCACCTTGGCTATCATGCCACGTATCTCGGGAGTATCTTTTCTGGTTATTGTTTTATAGACCTTTGTCAGCCCAAGTCCCACCAGAGTCGCACGAATCTTTTTGGTACTGCCGATGCCACTCTTCACAAGTGTTATAGTTACTGTATCGCTCATTTTTCAACCAATAGGTTAAATCCACGTTCTGCCAGCCGTAATCAGGCGACCATATCCTCAACCTTGAGCCCACGCAGACGTGCTATCTGTTCAGCAGATCGCAGCCGACGCAAACCGTCTATGGTTGCCTTGACCAGATTATGGGGATTATTTGATCCCAGGCACTTGGTCAGTATATTCTGGACACCGGCGGCCTCAAGCACAGCTCTGACAGCCCCGCCGGCAATGACTCCAGTACCATCGGAAGCCGGTTTCAGCATGACTGAACCGGATTTGAACTTGCCGATAATCTCATGGGGAATGGAAACATCAGTCAGGGCAACGTGCTGCATGTCCTTTCTTGCCCGTTCAATACCCTTCCGGATAGCCTCGGGCACCTGATTGGCCTTCCCGAGCCCATATCCGACGCGGCCCTTACCGTCTCCTACCACAACTATGGCGCTGAAGCTGAAACGACGGCCACCTTTCACAACCTTGGCAACGCGGTTGATAAATACTATTTTTTCGATGAGCTCTTCCTGATCTCCATCTTTTGCACGTTTAAAATCAGCCAAGAAACACCCCCGTTTAATTCCCTTTCGTTAACAGTTTACAAAAAAGACAGCGTCTCACTGTCTAAAATTTCAAGCCACCTTCACGGGCGCCTTCGGATAAAGCCTTGACCCGACCATGATAAATATTGCCGCCACGGTCATAGATAACTTCGGAGATACCTGCCGCCAGCGCCTTTTTGGCAATGGCCTCACCTACTTTTTTGGCCTGTTCACACTTACCCGAACAGGAAGAGGTATCAACATCTCCGCCCTGGGTGGAAGCAGATGCGAGCGTGGTCTGGTTTACATCATCAATAAGCTGGACGTATATATGACGATTACTTCTGAACACGCGCATTCTCGGGCGTTGCCCGGTGCCAAAGATCTTGTTGCGGATACGTTTGATTCGCTTTCTGCGCGCAGAAAGTTTCGGACTTGTCTTTGCCATGATACCTTTTCAACCTCGTTCTATCTTAAGCCGCTGCGGCGCCTGACTTACCAACCTTGCGGACAATATGCTCATCAGCATAACGGATACCCTTTCCCTTGTACGGTTCAGGCTTACGAATCTCCCGTATTCTCGCGGCAGTCAGGCCGACAAGTTCTTTGTCGACACCGGTCAGGGTAATCATGTTGTCCTTATCAACGCTTGCCTCAATTCCATCGGGAAGCTTGAATTCAACCGGATTGGAATACCCGACATTCAGGGTCAGGGTAGAGCCGGAGGCCTTGGCACGGTAACCTACTCCCTCAACCATGAGTTTTTTCTCAAACCCCTTGTCAACGCCAATAACCATATTGTTGACGAGCGATCGGGTCATCCCCCAGAAGGCCATGACGCGCTTGCTGGTGCCCTTGGGCGTGCAGACAAGCTCATCGCCCTGTTGCGAAATCTCTATTTCGGGCCGTATATCACGCTCCAAAGTTCCCTTGCCACCGGACACCTTGACATGCGTTCCCTTCAGTTCAACCTTGACTCCCGCCGGAACCGGAATAGGCTGTTTACCAATCCTGGACATCTCCTGCCTCCTATCTACACTAAAGAGTGATTACCACACTTCACAGAGTAATTCGCCGCCGACATTAAGCCGGCGCGCTTCCCGGTCAGTCATTATTCCCTTGGAGGTCGAGAGAATTCCCACACCCAGTCCACTCATAACCTTGGGGATATTTGAACTCTTCTTGTACTGACGCAGACCGGGTTTACTGACTCTGCGAATACCGGTAATAACCTGTTCATCATTGGGTCCATACTTCAAGGTAACCTTCAAGGTACCCTGAACACCTTCATCGATGATCTGATAATCGGTAATATAGCCCTCTTCCTTCAACACCTTGGCTACCCCGACTTTTAATTTGGAAAGCGGCATTTCTACTGATTCAAAACGCGCTGCAACTCCATTGCGTATCCTGGTGAGCATATCTGCCAGCGGATCACTCATAGACATGAGATGTTACCTCTCTTCAATATCTCTTTTGTGTAAGACATTATAAAATATTGCATATCCCTATGCAGTTGTGTCAGGTTACCAACTCGACTTGGTTACGCCGGTCACCTCCCCCTGGGAAGCGAGTTTCCGAAAACAAAGTCTGCATATGCCAAATTTACGTATAAACGCCCTGGACCGGCCACAGAGCGGACATCTGTTATATGCCCGAACCTTGAATTTGGGTGTACGTTTGGCCTTGGCAATGAGTGATTTTTTTGCCACAGCTACCTCCTGTGCATGCTAAGAAATAAAATGTTCTGACTTGTCTTGTTATCAGCGCTTTTTGAAAGGCATTCCCATAAGAGCTAGTAACTCTCTACCCTGTTCATCATTTTTGGCAGAGGTAACAATGGTTATATTCAGACCGCGAACCTTATCGATTTTATCATAATCTATCTCGGGAAAAATCAGGTGCTCGTTGATGCCCATGGAATAGTTACCATTGCCGTCAAAACCCTTGGGTGAAACTCCACGGAAGTCACGCACCCTGGGAAGAGCAATATTCATCAGCTTGGTGAGAAAATCATACATCCTTTCCCGCCGAAGGGTCACCCGGGCGCCAATGGGCATTCCTTCACGAAGCTTGAAGGTGGCGATCGACTTCTTTGCCCTGGTTACAACGGCCTTCTGACCGGCGATCAACGTCAATTCGTTTACCGCCTTCTCAACAATCTTAGGATTCTGGACCGCCTCGCCCAGCCCCATGTTCAGGACAACCTTTTCAACGTGTGGAATTTCCATCACATTGCTCAGGTTAAACTTTTCCTTGAGCTGGGAACGAATATTCTTTTCGTAATTTTCTTTCAAAGTAGCCATTATTAACTCCGTATGCGGAACGCTGAACTATTTCTTAGCCGTTTCAATGGTGGCGCCGCATTTTTTGCAGACCCGCACCTTGGTGCCATCTTCAAGGAATTTTTTCCCGGTACGTACAGTCTCAGCGCATTCCGGACAAACCAGCATCAGGTTTGAAATATGTACAGATGCCTCACGGTCGATAATCTGTCCCGGCTGTGTGGCATCAACGGGCTTCTGATGCTTTTTGATCATATTAATACGTTCAACAACCGCCCTGTTGCGAGCCCTGTCGATGCGGAGAATCTTACCGACTCTTCCCCTATCCTTACCAGCGATAACCTCTACCTGATCGTTTACTCTCAGGCTTGTCTGTCCCTGCCGCATTATCGTTCCCCTTCTCTATCTTAAGCCGTCAGTCACTCTGTATATTTCCTATAAAACTTCAGGAGCAAGAGATATAATTTTCATAAATCCCAGCGAACGAAGCTCCCGGGCAACCGGACCAAATATACGTGTCCCGATGGGCTCACCGGAGCCGGACAGTAAAACCGCGGCATTTTCATCAAAACGGACCGTGGTATCCTCTGGTCTGGATATCTCCTTTTTGGTCCGCACAACAACAGCATCAAGCACATCGCCCTTTTTCACCTTGGCGTGGGGAATGGCCTCTTTTACCGTTACGACAATAACATCGCCAATCCCGGCATAGCGCCTCCTGGTACCGCCAAGCACCCTGATACAAAGCACCTTCTTGGCACCGGAATTATCTGCCACGTTGAGTATGGTTTCAGTTTGAATCATTATTCCACCTGAGAAATTGTAATTGCCTGACGAGGATCAGCGCCTGTCACACTGCACGCTCCAGTATTGTCAGTACCCGCCAACGCTTGTTTTTAGACAAGGGGCGGCATTCTTCTATCAAAACGGTATCGCCGACATTGCACTCGTTCTTTTCATCATGGGCCATATACTTCATCCGGCGACGAATATATTTACCATAGAGTTTATGCCGTACCTTACGTTCAACCAGGATGACTACACTTTTATCCATCCCGTTGCTTACTACCGACCCTCGACGGGTTTTCCTGTTGTTTTCACTCATTCTTTCGGTCCAGTGGATATTCGTTGATCAACAACTGTGCTATTGATTCGCCTGCTCTCTGATGATAGTCTGAATCCGGGCTATATCCCGCCGCAGCAGTGACAACCGGGCGGGATTCTCCAGTCTGCGAATACCATGTTGGAATTTGAGTTTGAAGAGATCCTCGCGAATATCACGCTCTTTCTTGCGCAGATCATCCATACTCATTTCACGGAGTTCCTTTGCCTTCATATCGATGTGCTCCTGGTAATAACCTTTGTAGGAAAAGGGAATTTGTAGCCAGCCAGGCGAAGTGCCCTGACAGCGAGTTCCTCAGGAACGCCTTTGAGTTCATACAGAATACGACCGGGACGAATCGTGGCAACCCAGTATTCAGGCGAGCCCTTACCTTTACCCATCCGGGTTTCAGCAGGCTTTTTGGTGATGGGCTTATCCGGAAAAATCCGTATCCACATTTGACCGCCACGCTTTACCTTCCTGTTGATGGCGACACGACCAGCCTCAATCTGCTGGGCAGTCAGTCGGCCACGGCCAACAGCCTTCAGGGCATAGTCTCCGAAGACGAGGCTTGATCCCTTCTGAGAGACTCCGCGCATCCGCCCTTTATGCTGTTTTCTATGTTTTACTTTTTTTGGACTAAGCATTCTCGTGAACCCAATTAGAGTTTATGGTAACGCAATTTACATACCGTACAAAGGTGCAGAGGCGTTGCTACTGCGCCATGGCCATTTCATTTTCAGAGAGAATTTCACCCTTGAAAATCCAGACCTTGACGCCAATGACCCCATAGGTGGTTTTGGCCTCGGCAGTTCCGTAATCTATATCTGCCCGCAGGGTATGCAAGGGCACGCGCCCTTCCTTGAACCACTCTGTCCTGGACATCTCAGCTCCGCCAAGACGACCGGCACAGGAGACCTTTATCCCTTTTACTCCGAAACGCAGGGCAGAATTGATGGATTTTTTCATGGCCCGGCGAAAGGCAATTCGACGCTCAAGCTGCATGGCTATGTTCTCGGCCACGAGTTGTGCATCAGCCTCCGGACGCCGGATCTCCTGAATATCTATCAGGCATTCACGCCCAAATGTACGCTCAAGATCCTTTTTGAGCAGCTCAATTTCAGCACCTTTTTTGCCAATAACTATTCCGGGACGGGCAGTGAACAGCTTGATCCGTATTTTTTCACCGGTCCGCTCAATAACAATCCTTGATATTCCGGCATGGTAAAGGCGTTTCTTAAGATATTTACGTATCTGCTGATCCTGATATAGATTAGCAGCATAGTCCTTATTCGCATACCAGATTGATTCCCAAGACCGCGTTATACCCAACCGCAATCCAATAGGGTTAACTTTTTGTCCCAAGGTGTTCCTCCGTTCCCTCTAACAGTTGATCTCTTATAATGCTGAACACATTCAAATCAGTCGCTTGGCTTACAGGGCCTCATCGACAACAACAGTAATATGGCTGGTCCGTTTTATGATACGGGTTGCCCTGCCCATGGCGCGGGGCCGGAACCGCTTCAGACTCGGTCCGCCATTAATCTCAATGGACTTTATGTAGAGAGTATCCACATCAATGGTCTCCATCTGATCGGCATTTGCCACCGCAGATTCGATGACCTTGCGGAGAATTCGCGCCCCCTTCTTGGGCATGAACCGCAACGCAGTGATAGCCTCATCGACATTCATTCCCCGCACGGTATCTGCTACCAGACGTGCTTTCTGGGGGGAGATGCGTATATATTTGGCGACGGCTTTGGTTTCCATCGTTTAACTCCTTATGGTGCCTGCAGTGATCTGTTCCTACCGGCCTTTATTCTTTCTATCAGAGGCGTGACCGTAAAATATCCGGGTTGGCGAAAACTCTCCGAGTTTATGACCAACCATATTCTCGGTTACATAAACAGGAATAAATTTTTTCCCGTTATGGACGGCAAAGGTCAGTCCTACCATCTCAGGGATAATATCCGATCGCCGTGACCAGGTCTTGATTACTTTACGTGATCCAGACTCCTGAGCCTGTTCTACTTTTTTCAAAAGATGATCATCGACAAAAGGACCCTTTTTAATCGATCGAGCCATTGTTATTCTCCTGGTTACTTACGCTTGGTAATAATGTCACGATCGGAAGCCTTTCTCTTCCGCGTTTTGAATCCCTTGGTCGGAACACCCCAGGGTGTGCAGGGATGCCGGCCCCCGGAACTTTTCCCTTCACCACCACCCATTGGATGATCGATGGGATTCATGGCAACACCACGAACTGAAGGACGTCTCCCCTTCCAGCGTGAACGCCCGGCTTTACCAAGTTTTTCGCTGGCATGCTCGGAATTGCCAACCGCACCGATACAGGCCCGGCATTCCTTTCTGAACCGCCGCACCTCGCCCGAGGGCAGCTTGACAAGCACAAAATCCTGATCCTTGGCCATAAGCTGGGCTGAAGCACCGGCGGAACGAACCATCTGGGCGCCCTTGCCTATCTTCATCTCGACATTGTGGATGATGGTACCAAGGGGAATATTGACCATTGGCAGGCAGTTACCGGGTTTTATATCAACGTCTGACCCCGCAACAACCGTGTCACCGACAGATATGCTGCTGGGGGCGAGGATATAGCTCTTTTCTCCATCCGCATAGGTGATAAGCGCGATATGGGCGGAACGGTTCGGATCATATTCGATGGCCGTCACTACAGCCGGCACACCGGTTTTATTGCGTTTCCAGTCAATGATCCTGTACTTTCTCTTGTGTCCGCCGCCACGATGCCGCGAGGTAATCCTGCCGTAGCAGTTGCGACCACCCTTTTTCTTCAACGGGGCAAGGAGCGATTTTTCAGGTTCCTTATTGGATAACTCCGGACTCTTGACAGATACCTGGTGTCTTTTACCCGGTGATGTCGGTTTATGGGTCTTTAGTGCCATGATATATCCCGCTTTAGCTTATGAGTACTGTGCAGACAAAAAGCTTATCAGTACAGGTAGCAATCCTGTTTATCTACGTAGCTTATAACTCGTCAAGAAAGTTTATTTCACCTTCCGACAGAGAAATATAGGCTTTTTTCCAGTCCTTTGTTTTACCAACTGATTTAATGCCGATTCGCTTTTGCTTTCCTCTCATATGGACAGTATTGACAGAAGCAACCTTTACATCAAAAAGATCCTCAACCGCTCTTTTGATTTCAATCTTGTTCGCGCGTGGATCAACCTTGAAAACAACTGTTCCCTGCATCTCCTGGAGGAGATTGCTTTTTTCTGTCAAACAGGGACTCTTGATGATCTCGTAGAGGACCTTCATACCATCAACCTCGCTTCAAGCTGTGCCAGTGAATCCTGGGTAAGCATCAGTTTTGAGTATTTCAAAATATCGAAAACATTTAACCCGGCCACGGGAAGTACCTTGTAGCCGACAGCGTTTCGGGCTGATTTTGAAACCGTCTGATCATCCGCTGCGGTTACCACCAGGCAGTTATCAAAATCAAAGTTTTTCATAACTGCCACAAACGCCTTGGTCTTGATGGCATCCAGGCCAAGCGTATCAACAACAACCATATTGCCTTCGCTATTGCGCGCCGAAAGGGCCATGCGCAAAGCCAGACGACGAACCTTTTTGGGCAGTTTATAGCCATAATCGCGTGGCTTGGGTCCAAAGGTGGTGCCACCACCCCTCCAGATCGGAGAAGTCCTCGATCCCGATCGCGCCCGGCCAGTACCTTTCTGACGCCAGGGCTTGGCGCCTCCGCCACGGACCTCGCCGCGGGTTTTGGTGCAGGCGGTTCCGGCACGACGGTTAGCGCGTTGCATACGGACCACCTCATGCAGAACGCTTTTATTCACCTCAACATTAAACAGAGCATCGTTGAGCTCTATTTCTCCGACCTTTTCAGCGGAGCTATTAACAACATCGCATACTGCCATGTTTGTCTCCTTCTACAGCAGATGGAATTATCAATGAATTGATCCCGGCTTCCTGGATACAGCAAGCAGCTAAATCACTCCATCTCACCTACGCGTTCTTGGTATATATACTGAGCAGACCATTCTTGGCACCAGGCACAGCGCCTTCGACAAGAAGGATGTTTTCATCAATCCTGATATCGACAATGGTCAGATTTTTCTGGGTTACAGTATTATTGCCCATCTGGCCGGGAAGTTTCTTCCCCTTTATCACCTTGCCGGGGTACGCGGAGCAACCTATGGAGCCTGGAGCCCTGTGAAATCCAGAGCCATGCGATGCCTTGCCGCCGGCAAAACCATGCCGTTTCATGACACCCTGATAACCGCGTCCCTTGACCTTGCCTGTTATATCCACCTTGTCACCGACCTGCAGGAGATCGCTGACCGAGATCACCTGACCCAGCTCATAGGAATCGGGATCAGCTACACGAAATTCACGGACATGATAAAAACCCTTGCCCCCGGACCGCTTGAAATGACCGGCCTCGGGCTTGTTCAACCGCGACTCCTTTTTTTCAAGAAAACCGACCTGGATCGCATTATAGCCCTCCTTGGTCGTGGTCTTCTTCTGGAGCACGGTACAGGGACCGGCCTCGATAACAGTGACAGGTATGGACCGACCATGCTCATTATAGAGTCGTGTCATTCCAATTTTCCGTCCCAGTATTCCATTTGTTTTCGGCATTTCATTACCTGTAATTCTTCAATTACCGTTAAGACTTCCCCGCAAACACCTGTGGGTGTGATAATCAGGGGAGCTTGATTTCGACATCAACCCCGGCAGAGAGCTCCAGCTTCATGAGTGAATCTATGGTCTGCTGTGTTGGCTCGAGTATATCAAGCAGTCGTCGGTGGGTACGCATTTCAAACTGTTCCCGCGACTTCTTGTTCACATGGGGCGAGCGGAGAACAGTATACTTGTTGATGCTGGTGGGCAGCGGAATCGGACCAGCCACTGTCGCGCCGGTCCGCCGTGCCGTTTCGACGATCTCTTTGGTTGACTGATCAAGCAGTTTATGATCATACCCCTTGAGCCTGATACGAATTTTATCTGTAGGTATCATATGTTCCCACTTATTCAATAATTTCGCTGATGACGCCGGCACCAACGGTACGGCCGCCCTCGCGGATGGCGAAACGAAGCCCCTCTTCCATGGCGATCGGGGTGATCAGCTCGCCGGTAATGTGGACATTATCGCC
>Ga0256914_1002141_pt1 | contig 16795 bp, 15 predicted proteins | sample HulkmetaG_FD_191571 | JGI IMG/M metagenome (GOLD analysis project Ga0256914, IMG submission 191571) | Hydrothermal chimney microbial communities from Main Endeavour vent field at the Juan de Fuca Ridge, Pacific Ocean - Hulk | ecosystem: Environmental > Aquatic > Marine > Hydrothermal vents ... | reverse complement strand
GACTTTAGAGGGAGGGTCACACCTAGTTCCATTTCGAACCTAGCAGTTAAGCCTCCCATCGCCGATAATACTTATCCTGTCTGGATTGGGAATGTAGGTCGTCGCCTCTTTGAATTCTTCTTTCTTTTTTTATAATTTCTCTTTTACTTTTTATAAATTACTTTTATCATTATTATAAATACGATACAATACGCCTATTAAACAATTAGGATTTTATAGTGTCAAAAAAAATTGCATCAGCGAGAATTACCCAAAAGAGTTCAGAGTTACTTGAAGAGTTAAATAACTCTTTATCTTTTGATAAGATACTTTATAGAGAAGATATAGAAGGCTCAAAAGCTCATGCTTTTATGTTGTTCAAACAAAGTATTATCTCTTTAGAAGATTATAAACAGATAGATAAGGGATTAAGTGAGATATTAGAAGAGATAGAGTCAGGTATATTTAAACTAGATGGAGATGATGAAGATATACATATGGCTATTGAGGGTCGGTTAACTAATAAAATAGGTAATGCAGGTAAGAGATTACATACAGCAAGAAGTCGTAATGATCAAGTAGCTTTGGACTTTAGACTCTTTGTTCAAAAAAATACACAAAAAATTGCAGAGCTTATTTTAGAAAATATAGAAACCTTTATAACTGTTGCACGAGATAATAGTAGCATACTATTACCTGGTATGACACATCTTCAACATGCACAACCTATAAATTTTGGATACCATATAGTGGCATATGCTAGTATGTTCAAAAGAGATTATGAACGATTTATTAGCTCCTATGATAGAAATAACTACTCACCAATTGGTTGTGCTGCTTTAGCAGGTACTCCTCATCCACTTGATAGAACTATTACAGCTAATAAGCTAGGATTTAAAGAACCTACATTAAATTGTTTGGATACCGTTAGTGATAGAGATTTTGCTTTAGAGATACTTTTTAATATTTCAACTATGATGATGCATATTAGCAGACTTAGCGAAGAACTTATATTGTGGTCATCGAGTGAGTTTAGATTTATTACTTTAAGTGATAGACACTCTACTGGTTCATCTATTATGCCTCAAAAGAAAAATCCTGATATTCCTGAACTTCTTCGTGGTAAAACTGGACGAGTTAATGGTAATTTAATTGCACTATTAACAGTAATGAAAGGTTTACCATTGGCATATAATAAAGATATGCAAGAGGATAAAGAGGGTGTATTTGACTCTATCAAAACAGCATTACTCTCACTACAAGTATTGAATGAGATGATACACGATATGAAAATTAATAGTGATAATATGTATCAAGCTTGTATGATAGGACACTTGAGTGCAACAGATTTAGCTGACTATTTAGTTAAAGAGATAGGTATTCCTTTTAGAGATGCTTATCATATTACAGGAAATATTGTAAATTTAGCTGAAGATAAAGGGTTAGATATTTCAGAGCTTTCATTAAAAGAGTTACAAAGTATTGATAATAGAATAGGAGAAGAGGTAATAGATTTGTTGGATAATAGAGCATCTATGAATGCACGAAATTCAGAAGGTGGAACAAGTACGGCTAGAACTATAGAACAGATAGATAAATTAAATAGATGGCTTAACGAGCAAAGGATTAAGTAATGTTTGGACTATTTAAATCTAAAAAGATAGAAATATTTTCACCATTAGATGGAGAAGTAGTAGATATAGAGAATGTACCTGATGAAGTATTTTCTCAAAAGCTTCTGGGTGATGGTATTGCTATTATTCCATCTAGCAGTATAGTTGTATCACCAATTAATGGTATTATATCTAGGATATTTCCTACGAAACATGCTTTTTCTATTAGAGCTAATAATATTGAAGTTATGGTACATATTGGTTTAGATACAGTCTCTTTACAAGGAGAAGGTTTTGAAGCTTTAGCCAAAGATGGTGATAAAGTAAAGATTGGAACTCCTATTATTCGTCTGGACAAAGAGTATCTAATATCACAAGGCAAAGAGATAATTACTCCTATTATCGTGAGTAGCCAAAAAGATATATCAATTAAAAAACATAAACTTAGTACAGTTAGTAAAGGAGAATTACTCTTAGAACTCAAGTTTTTATAATTGATATTAGAAAGATATATTATAAAGATAAGTGAAAAGGAGTAAGGGTTGGGGAGTTTAGTTAAATAATATTATCATTTGTCATATAAAAATATTCACTATCAACTCTTTATAATATTTTGAAATCAAATAGACCTCAAAGTGGATTTGGGGAGGAGGTGACCCTTTATCCACATCTTTCATATTGGTATTATATGATTGTTTTGTAAATGGATAGAAAACCAAAAATTAACAGTTAGTTAATGTTATAAAAATTTAGTGCTTTTTCTAAATCTTCAGGTGTATCTATACCAAAACTTTGAGTTTCAACCTCTACCATGGCTACCTCATAGCCATAATATAAAGCTCTAAGTTGTTCAAGCTTTTCTATATATTCTAATGGAGATGCTGATAGTTTACAAAATTTATTTAATGATTTTTTTGTAAATCCATAAATTCCAATATGTCCTTTATAGTGGTCAAAATGGTGGTCTCTTGGATATGGAACTTTGGCACGAGAAAAATATAATGCTATATCATTATCATCTGTAACTACTTTTACAATATTAGGATCATCTGCTTCAGGATTATTAATATATTTATAACATGAATTCATAATTATTCTATTGTTGGAAATGTTAGCTTTAGTCAAATCAAAAATAGCTTGGACAACCTCTATCTCTATAAATGGTTCATCCCCTTGTACATTAATAATTATCTCATTATCATCTAGTTTTAGTTTTTGAGAAGCTTCATATATTCTATCTGTTCCTGATTGATGTTTTGTAGAAGTTAAAATAGCTTCTATATTATACTGTTTTGCCATATCTATAACATCTTGAGAATCGGTAGCAATTGCAACTCTATCTATACTATTAACTGCTTGTGCTGTTCGTATAACCATAGGAGTACCAGCAATATCTGCTAATACTTTATTGGGAAAACGACTTGAACCTATTCTTGCTGGAATTATTATCATGCAGTAATCTCTTGTAGCGCCTCTGAGGCTGATTTGATAGCATCTTCTATCATCTCATTAGTAGTGGCAGTAGAAATAAATCCAGTTTCATAAGCAGAACATGCCAAGTAAATACCTTTTTCTAACATTTTACTATGAAATTTCCCAAATAGTGTACTATTATTCTCTAATGCATCTTCAAAATTTCGAATAGGTTTTTCTGAAAAGAAAAATCCAAACATAGAGCCTCTAACTTCTGTAACCATTGGAATATTAACAGCCTCACTAGCCTCTTTAAACCCTTGCATCAATCTTTTAGCTTTTTCTTCTAGCGTTGTATAGATTTCAGGATTATTTAAAAGTTTTTTTAAACTAGCAAGTCCAGCACTCATAGCAATAGGATTTCCAGAGAGTGTTCCTGCTTGATAGATAGGACCCTCTGGTGAGAGTTGAGACATAATTTGACTATTTGCTCCAAATGCACCAACAGGCATACCTGCTCCAATCACTTTTCCCAATGTTATAATATCAGGTTTGACTGAAGTAATTCCTTGTGAGCCTTTGATTGATGCTCTAAATCCACTCATAACTTCATCAAAAATAAGTAGAGTCTTATTTTTATTACAAAGTTCTCTAAGTTCTATCAAAAACTCTTCATTAGCAGGAACTAATCCCATATTTCCAGCAATTGGTTCTATAATAATAGCTCCCACACCATTAATACTATCCTCAAAACATTTTTTGACACTCTCTATATTATTATATTGTGCTAATAGTGTATGTTTGGTAAGATCAGCAGGAACACCAGGGCTAGATGGATTACCAAATGTTGCCATACCTGAACCTGCTTGAACAAGTAGTGAGTCAGCATGACCATGATAACATCCACTAAATTTGATAAAATCATCTTTTTTAGTATAACCTCTTGCTAAACGAATAGCACTCATAACAGCTTCTGTACCAGAACTTACAAAACGAACTTTGTCAATAGTGTCAAACATCTTTACAATATATTTTGCAAGTTTAGTCTCTGTCAAAGTTGGGGCTCCAAAACTTAGTCCTTTTTTAACGGCACTCTGTACAGCTTTTTCTATATCTTTATCACAATGTCCAAAGATTAGTGGTCCCCAACTCTGAACAAAATCTATATATCTGTTACCATCTATATCTATAATATATCCACCTTCACCTCTATCTATAAAAGGTGGAGTTCCACCTACACTTGAAAATGCTCTAACTGGTGAGTCAACTCCTCCTGGTATAACTTGATAAGCTTCATTGAATGCCTCTTTACTTTTATTGTAATTCATATTTATATAGTCCTTTTTAAATTTTTTTGATTATACTATCTTTCCTATTTTAAATTCTTGATAAGGCTTGGTTATGCGTTTATTGTTAGCATTTATTATTACTGTTGTGATTTATATATTGTTAGTATGGTTATATTTAATTAGTTTTCATAATCTAAAGCTTATATCAAAACAAGCAAAATATGATAATAGGATAAAAATATCTCTAAAAGAGTTTATTTCTCCTAAAAAAGAACCCAAATAATCTTTTTTGTCGAGTACTCTATTTTTGACTACTAAAAATTGTTAAAAATCAACATATTATATATTATTAAATAATGTTTAAATAGAAATATGATACAATATAATATCTTAAAAAATAATCTTAATTATTGAAAAATAATGTCATATATTTAATATGGTTGTTATAAACTGTTTGATAGTATTTCGCCAATAAGTAGATTGAAAAGGAAGATTTATAATGACTCGGAATATTTTTTATTCTTTAATTGTCTTATTTATGTTGGGTTGTAGTAATAAAGAAAATTTTATACTCTTTAATAAAGTAGATATAAATCAGTCAAAATTAAATAGTATAAACTTATCACAATTTGATACTGCTACATTTGAATATAAGATTGTTCCAAATGATAGAGTTTCTATTATCATATATAAACATCCAGAATTAAGCCCATCTACTTTAGGAAATATAACAAGTGATAGAGGTATTTTAATTAATTCAAAAGGTGATATTAGATTGCCACTAGTTAAAACAATTCATCTTGCAGGTTTAACACAAACAGAGGCACAAGAAAAGATAGAAGAAAGGTTTAAAAGATATATAAAATCTCCTGATGTATATTTTGAAGTATTAAACAAAAGAGCTTATGTTATAGGTGAAGTGAATAATCCAGGAGAGGTAGAATTAATAAATGAAAAACTTACTTTGATACAACTTATATCAAAAGCAGGAGACTTTAGAGATAGTGCGAATAAACAAGCTATTATGATTTTAAGAAGTGGTAAAGATAGAATTAATTCAGAAATAGTCAATTTAACAGACTTTAATTCACTTAAAACTGCAAATTTGATGATTAAACCTAATGATATTGTGTATGTTTTACCTAAGGATATGAAGGCATTTAATGTAAAAGTTGATGAAATCAATCCAGTATTTAGACTAATAAGTAATATATTGTCACCATTTATTACTGTTAAAGTTTTATCAAATTGGAATTAATTATGAATAATTTAGTAGATTATAAAGAGAATAGGCTTGAGTTGAAAGATATTTTTAAAATATTTATGAATTATAAATGGTTTATACTTTCATCTATATTTCTCTCTTCACTATTAGCAGGAGTATATCTATTTTTTGAACCAGTTACCTATAGTTCAAATGGTTCATTAGAGGTTATAACTTATGATAAGAGTAATTTGGCAACAGATGATTTACTTGAGAATACTTTCTACTCAATGAGTAAAGAGGTTGATAAAGAGATAGAAAAGTTAAAAACTTATAAAACCAATAAAGAAGTTATTGAAGATATGGATTTAACAACTCAAATATATAAAGAAGGAGATTATGGGAAAAAAAGTGAAATATTTGGAGATGAAATTCCTATTAAAATTACTAAAATCAAAGATGTAAAAGATAAAATCTATGGGAAAATGATAAAGATTATTCCTCAAAAAAATGGTTATTATTTAAGAATAGAGCATTCTTTAAAAGAAAAATTACTTAATACTTTATTTAAGAAGAAATTAGTTGTTTTTGATAATAAAAGATTATTTTCTTATGGTAAACAAATAGTAACTAAATATTTTGAACTTTCAATTAATAAGATTAAAGATTTTAAAAAACCAATATTCTTTAATTTGCATGGAGATAGTTACTATATTTATAAAAATTTTATTACCCAAAAATTAACGATAGAACAACCAAATAAGAATGCTCCTATTATAAAAATTTCTTATGAAGATAATATCCCTGAGAGAGCAACACTTTATGTCAATAAATTAATTGATATATTTATAGAACAGGGTCGTCATAATAAAACAAAACGAAATGAGAATATATCACAATTTATTAAAGAGGGATTAAAAGAGAATTCTAAAGAGTTAAAAAAGGCAGAAAAAGAGTTAGAAAAGTATAAAATAAAAAATAAAGTTATAAAAACATCATTTCAAGCTGATTTGATTATTAAAAAATTGAGTGATTTAGAGATTAAGATTTCTGAAAATAATTTCAGAGAGATAATGGTTAATAATATTATAAATAGTTTACATAGAGATGAAGATTTTAACTCTATTGTTTATATATTAAAATCATTAAATGCAACTGTAACTATTGATTATATTTTATCATTACATAAATTAAGAGTTGAAGAGAATAAACTTAGTTCAGAATATACAGATGAATATTCTCAACTAATTAGATTGCGTCAAGAGATTAGTAATATCAAAAAAAATATTTATTCTAGTATTAATAGTTTAAAATCTTCTATTTTATATAAAAAGATAAATCTCAATAAGTTAAAACAAGAAAAAGAGTTTGAATTTAAACAACTACCTAGTGATGAAACAAATATTGTTAATTTGGATAGAAAATATAAAGTTCTTTTAAATATGAATGATTATCTATTACAAAAAGATAAAGAGAATAATATTGTAAAGGCTGCTATTATCTCAGATTATAATATTGTTGAGAAATCATATCTACCTAAAGTACCTATTAAACCAAAACGATCTTTAATTCAGATATTAGCATTGCTACTAGGTTTCGTAATAGGAGCAATTTTATCTTTGATACATAGTAGTTTGAGTAATAAAATTATAGATAGAGAAGATATTGAAAGATATACAACACTAGAGTTGAGTGGGATTATTCCTTTTAGTAAAAAATATAAAAATAGAAATATAGGAGTTTTTGAACATCCTCAATCTCCTTTTTCCGAAAGTTTTAGAAAGTTACGAACAGATTTACAGTTTGCATCTAGTTCAAATAAATCAAATATTTTTTTAGTCACTTCAATGCTTTTAAAAGAAGGGAAAAGTACACTCTTATCAAATTTAAGTGCTATTTTTCAATTAGCTGGATATAAAATTATAGTTATAGATTTAGATTTACGAAATCCTTCTTTGCATAAATATTTTGAGATAGATTATAGTAGTGGTATAAGTGATTATTTAGGTGGAAGAGCAGATATAAGTGATATTGTGTTTCCAACAGCATATCCTAACTTAGATATTATCCCTGCTGGTTCAATTCCAACTAATCCTTCAGAATTGATACTTTCTGATAGACTTGAGATTATGTTCAAAAAATTAAAAGAAAAATATGATTATATTCTTATAGATTCTGCTCCTATAGGTATAGCTACAGATACACTAACTTTAATGAAATACAGTAATATTAATCTTGTTATTATTAGAAAAGATTATTCAAAAAAGTCATCTATTTCAAAGTTAGAAAAGATGATAGCAAAATATAATTTGAAAAATATTAAACTTGTTATGAATGCAAGTAAAGAAAATGAAAAGTATTAATTATTTTTTATATATTGTAATTAAAATTAATACTTAAATAAATTATAAATAGGATAAATTATGAACAATATGATAATTGGTAAGATAAATAAGTTTAAAATAGGGGAAAGAAGATTAAAAAAAATTGTAAATGGATATAGTAAAATAGATTATATACAAAAAAGGACTATTGATTATATTATGGTGATAGTTCTTTTTTCTATTTTTTGGCCTGTTATATTATATACTATTTATAGAATTAAAAAAGAATCTCCTGGACCTATCTTATTTAAACAGATAAGAGTTGGTTTAAATAATAAAAAGTTTAGCTGCTATAAATTTAGAAGTATGCATACAAATTCTCATTTTAATCCATATACTCAAGATAATGACTCTAGGATTTTTCCATTTGGACATATAATGCGTAAAATGAGAATAGATGAATTAGCACAACTTATAAATGTTATAAAGGGTGATATGCATATAGTAGGTCCCAGAGCTGAATGGGATATTCTAGTCAATAAGTATGAAAAAATAGTTCCAAATTATCACTCTCGACATAATATTAGACCAGGCATAACAGGTCTTGCACAAATTCGATATCCATATGGAAGAAATGCTTATGATGCAAGACGCAAATTAGGTTATGATTTATTATATATAAAAAAATGGTCTATATTTCTTGAGATGAAAGTTTTGTTTGGAACAGTATCTGTTATTCTAAAAAGAGGAGGAGTTTAATAATGAAAGGTATTATTTTAGCAGGAGGAAGTGGTTCAAGACTTTATCCTATTACAAGAGGGGTATCAAAACAACTACTTCCAATATATGATAAACCAATGATTTATTATCCACTTTCTGTATTAATGTTGGCAGGTATAAATGAAATATTGGTTATATCTACTTCTAATGATTTAGATAGTTATAAAAGGCTTTTAGGTGATGGCTCTAAATGGGGTATCTTTATAAGTTATGCTATTCAACCCTCTCCTGATGGATTGGCACAAGCATTTATATTGGGTGAAGAGTTTATAGGAGATGATACTGTTTGTCTTGTTTTGGGAGATAATATTTTCTATGGTCCAGGACTTATTCCTATAGTAAAAAAAGCTTCTGAATTAAAGAATGGTGCAATAGTATTTGGTTATCAGGTAAAAGACCCTGAAAGATTTGGTGTTGTTGAATTTGATAAGAATAAAAATGCTATTAGCATAGAAGAGAAACCGAGTAATCCAAAGTCTAATTTTGCTGTGACAGGTTTATATTTTTATAGCAATAGTGTTATTGAAATTGCTAAAACTATTAAGCCTTCTAATAGAGGAGAATTAGAGATAACATCTATTAATGAAGAGTATTTGAAAAGAGGAGAGTTAAAGGCAGAATTATTAGGAAGAGGATTTGCATGGCTAGACACAGGGACACATGATAGCCTATTATCGGCTAGTCTATTTGTTCAAACTATAGAACAGAGACAGGGATATAAAGTAGCTTGTCTTGAAGAGATAGCATATAATAGTGGATGGATTAGTAAAGAGGATGTCTTAACTATTGCTTCACAGTTAGAAAAAAATGAGTATGGATTATACTTACGGGAGCTAGTAAAATGAAAAATATATTAGTAACAGGTGGGGCAGGTTTTATTGGTAGTAATTTCATTTTATATTTTTTGGATAAATATAGTGACTATACTATTATAAATTTGGATTTACTCACTTATGCAGGTAGTTTAGATAATCTAAAAGAGCTTAATGATAGCAATAGATATAAGTTTATAAAAGGAGATATTTGTAATAGAGAGTTAGTAGAGTTTATATTTAATGAATATGATATAGAGGGAGTTATCCATTTTGCTGCAGAGTCCCATGTTGATAATTCAATCAAAAATCCCTCTATATTTATAGAAACAAATGTTAATGGTACATTTACATTAATTGATGTCGCTTATAAATATTGGATGGATAAACCATTTGTATATAAAAATAGATATAAAAATTGTAGATTTCATCATATCTCAACTGATGAAGTCTATGGCTCATTAGGAGATAAAGGTTTTTTTCTTGAAACTACTCCTTATGCACCAAATTCACCTTATAGTGCTAGTAAAGCAAGTAGTGATATGATTGTTAGGAGTTATTATCACACCTATGGTCTCAATAGTGTTATTACAAATTGTTCTAATAATTATGGTGCAAAACAGCATGATGAAAAATTAATCCCTACAGTTATTAAAAAAGCATTAAATGGTGAATTAATTCCAATATACGGAGATGGTAAAAATATACGAGATTGGCTTTTTGTTCTTGACCATTGTAAAGGTATAGATTTAGTTTATCATACTGGAAACAGAGGTGAAACCTATAATATAGGAGGTAAAAATGAGAGAACTAATATTCAAATAGTAGAAAAAATATGTTCAATTTTAGATAAAAAAGTAGCCAAAGATACTAGTTATAGCCAATTAATATCTTTTGTTGAAGATAGAGCAGGGCATGATAGACGATATGCGATTGATGCAACCAAAATAGAGAATGAACTTGGTTGGAGAGCAGATGAGAGTTTTGATAGTGGAATTATTAAAACAATAAATTATTATTTGGATAAATATAATAAAAATAAATTTAATATAATTAAAAAAGGATAAAAGATGACATTTGTAACAAAAATTTATATGCCACCAAAAGAAAAATTCAAGGCATATATAGATGGTATTTATGAGAGTGGATGGTTAACTAATAATGGTCCATTGGTTCAAGAGTTAGAAAAAAAACTTGAAGAGTATTTAGGTGTAAAAAATCTGCTCTGTATATCAAGTGGAACAGATGCTTTACAGTTTGCTTATAGATTATTAGAACAAGATGGTGGGGAAGTTATAACTACACCATTTAGTTTTATATCAACTACTAGTGCTATTGTAGCTGAACGACTAACTCCTGTTTTTGCCGATATTAATAAAGATACATATAATATAGAACCAGAAAATATTGAAAAACTTATCAATAATAAAACTTGTGCAATTGCACCATGTCATGTCTTTGGAAATGCTTGTGATATAGAAAGTATTGATAATATAGCAAAAAAATATAATCTAAAAGTTATTTATGATGCCTCTCATGCTTTTGATGTTCAATATAAAGATAAACATATACTCAATTTTGGAGATATGTCAATTATTAGTTTTCATGCAACTAAAATGTTTCATACTATCGAAGGGGCAGCTATTGTTATTAAAGATGACTCTCTATATGAGAAGGCAAAAATAGTACGGAATTATGGAATAGATGGACCTGATTCTGTTGGAATGTTAGGAATTAATGCAAAAATTAATGAGGTTGAAGCAGCTATGGGTTTATGTATGCTTGAAGAGGAAGATAAAATTTTTCAGGAACGAAAAACAAGTCATCGTTTTTATACAAGTCAACTTGGGGATTATATACAACTACAAAAACAAAATATAGATGCAACACAAAGTTACAGCTATTTCCCTATACTCTTTAGAGATGAAAATGAGATGACTCTAGTTAGAGAAGCTCTATTAGAGCATAATATTGCAGCTAGACAATATTTTAAACCATCACTTGATACGCTACCTTTTGTTGAGCATAGAGAGATTATGAAAAATTCAAGAGATATAGCAAGTAGAATTTTAGTTATTCCAATGCACTCTGGAGTAGAGCCTATTGTAAGTAAAATTATTATCAAAACTCTTGAAAATATAAGAGAGCAGGAAGAGTCTTTAGTATGATAGTAGGAAGTAATCAACCTTATTTATTCCCATATATTGGCTATTGGCAGTTAATAAATCTATCAGATGTATATGTTATATCTGATAGTATGCAGTATATAAAAAAGGGATATATCAATAGAAATAGCATTCTTGTTGATGGGAAAAAACATCTTTTTACATTAGAGGTTTTGGGTGTTCATGCAGATACACTAATTAATGAGGTAAAAGTGGGGAATAATAGTAAAAAAATTATTAAATCTATTTTTCATGCTTACAAAAAGGCACCCTATTTTAATGAAGTATATCCATTAATTGAAAAAATACTTTTAAATAGAGAGAAAAACTTGGCTAAATATATAGGTTATTCTATAAAAGAGATAGCACAATATTTGGGTATTAATACTGAGTTTATATATTTAAGTGATTTACAAGGTGAAACAACTCTAAAAGCACAAGCTAGAACGATAGATATATGTAAAAAGGTTGGTGCAACTGAATATATCAATGCAATTGGTGGAGTAGAACTTTATAACAAAAAAGATTTTTTAAAAGAGGGCATAGAGCTTAGTTTTTTAGAGACAGAGAATATAGAGTATAAACAGTTTGATAATGAATTTGTTTCTTATCTATCTATTATTGATATTATGATGTTCAACTCAAAAGATAAAATTCAAGAGATATTAAAAGAGTATAAATTATATTAGGAGATTAAAATGGAAGTTGATTTTTATATAAAGTCATTATCAAAACAAGAAATATTGAATTTATTAGAAGCCAATAATGAGGCACATTATGAAAAACTAAGTAATCTTGTTAATCTCGATACTTATTCTGAAAAATTGAGTAAATATGCAATAAATTTCACTTGTTATCAACAAGATAAGTTAGTAGGTTTATGTGCTTGTTATTTTAATGATTATGTAACAAAAATTGGATATATCTCAGGTATATCCTTTTTGAATGAATATCGTAGTTTGGGATTGGGTAGCAAACTTATTAGGTTAGTTATTGAGTATGCAAAAGAGAACTCTTTTAAAGAGATACATATTACACCAGATTGTAATAATAATGTATTAATTAATTTTTTAGAAAAAAATGGTTTTCTAAAAGATAAAAAGATAGCAAATAGATGTTTATTAAAATATACTATTAAAGAAGCTAATTAAATATATATATATATAAAGGATATATTTTGAAAGTATCAGATTTTGTGATTGAATTTTTAATTCAAAATAGTATAGATAAGGTTTTTGGATATATTGGAGGTAATAATGCTCATTTATTTGACTCTATTGACAAATATAAGGATATTGAATTAGTAAATTCAAGACATGAACAAGCTTCAGGTTTTTCAGCAGAGGGTTATGCCAGAGCCACTTCTAAAACAGGTATTGCTACAGTAACAAGTGGACCTGGAGGAACCAATTTAGTTACTCCAATTGCTAGTTGTTTTTTGGATTCTGTTCCCTCTATGTTTATTGTAGGTGATATAAACTCATTTGAACGAGATACAAGTAGGGGAATGCGTCAAATTGGATTTCAAGATATTGATATTGTATCTATAGTTAAGCCTATTACAAAATACGCAGTATTTATAAATGATATTCATAGGTTAAGATATGAATTAGAAAAAGCTTACTATTTTACACAAGAGGGAAGAAAAGGTCCTGTTCTTATCTCTATTCCTGTTAATTTCCAATATCAAGAAAACTATGAACCAGAAAAAGAGGACTCTTTTTTTGATAGTGATGAGTATAAAAATATGGAACAAGATATTAAAATAGATAATAGTGATATAAAAAAAGTTATTAGATTAATTAATAGTGCAAAAAAACCCGTTATTTTAGTTGGGCATGGTGTTAATTTAGCAGATGCAAAATTACAATTAAGAGAATTTTTGGAAAAATCAAATATCCCTATAGTTCACTCTTTGATGGGTAAAGATGTTGTAGAAACAAGTTATCCATACAATTTAGGATTTATTGGTAGATGGGGTAATAGATATGGGAATTTGACACTTGCAAATAGTGATTTGATTATTGCTTTAGGTACAAGAATTGATACTCTACAGACAGGACGAAATACAAAAGAGTTTGCAAAAAATACAAAAGTAGTACAGGTTGATATAGATAAATATGAATTAGGTGCGAGAATAGCTGTTGATTTATCTATTTTGGGAGATGTAAAACCATTTTTAGAGCAGTTAAATAGAGAAAAAATAGATATAGATATTAAACCATGGCAAAGAAAAGTTTTAAGCTATAAGGAGAGATATCCACATATATATGAGATAGATAAAAGAGAGAAAGTGGGAAATAAAATAGTATCACTTATATCAAAATACTCAAAAGATAATGATATATTTTGTGTAGATGTAGGCGAACATCAAATGTTGGCTGCTCAAGCATTAGATGTTAAAAAAGGTCAACAGATACTATTTACAGGAGGTCTGGGTTCTATGGGTTTTGCTCTTCCTGCAGCTATTGGAGCAACTATTGGTACAGGTCATAGAGCTATTATAATTGCAGGTGATGGTGGTATTCAGATGAATATTCAAGAGTTAGAGGTAATTCGTAGTCGAAATCTTCCAATTAAACTATTTATTCTCAATAACTCATCTCTATATATGGTTACAACAATGCAAGATGAGTTTTTAGATAGTAAATATATAGGTACAAAAGAGGATTATACTGCACCTAACTTTAAAAAAATAGGAGAGTCTTATGGAATAAAAAGCTATCAAGCTTATAAAATAAATGATATTGAGGAGATTATTAAAAGTAGTATGCAAAGTAATGAGTGTGGAGTTATTGAAATTCAATTAACGGGTAAATCGATGGCCGTTTCACCACTTTTAGATTATAGTCGTCCTTTTGAAGATATGAGTCCCTATTTAGATAGAGATGAACTTCAAGAACAGATAAGAATAGAGGAAGAAAAAGAATTATCTTATGAATCTTAGAAAAAATGTAATAGCTAACTATCTTGGACGCTTTTATACTATTATCATTGGTATAGTTGTGTTACCTATATATCTAAAATATTTAGGTGCCGAAGCTTATGGGTTAGTTGGATTTTTTACAATGTTAATGTCTTGGATGATGCTACTTGATATGGGATTTAGTCAGGTTCTATCAAGAGAGGCTGCTAGATTAAAAGATAAAGTTAATGGATTAGTAGAGCTTAAATTAACTTTGAGAAGTGTTGAGAGTATGATGCTTATTGTATCTTTTTTTGTATTTCTTACAGTTTTTATATCTAGTGATTGGATATCTATTCATTGGCTTAATATCAAAGAGTTATCTTATAGAACAGTAGAACAAGCTATTAAACTTATGGGATTTATTTTAATTCTTAAATGGTATGTTAGCCTTTATAATAGTTTGATTTTGGGATTTGAAGAGCAAGTTTGGTTAAATATATATAAAATTACAATTGCTACCTTTAGATTTGTTGGTGGATTGGTATTGGTTATCTATATTACCAATGATATTTTTTATTATTTTATTTATCAAACTATAGTAGCTGTTATAGAGTTTATGGTTTTAAAAAGAAAAATTTATAAAAATTTACCTAAAAATCGTAGGATACTATTACCTTCTATAGAGTCTATTAAAAATATAGCTCCTTTTGCTTTAGGATTAGCATATACATCAGGAGTATGGGTTGTATATACACAATTAGATAAACTACTTCTATCTCACTATATTCCACTTAAAGAGTATGGATACTTCTCTTTAGTTGTATTGGTTTCAGGTGCAATTATGCAGTTTTCATCTCCATTAAGTCAAGCTATTCTTCCTCGAATGACAGCCCTTCTCTCTAATAATAGAGAGGAGGAGATGTTAGTTATTTATAAAAAAGGTACGCAATATATCTCTATTTTAATATTTTCTATAGTTGGAATAGTATCTTTTTATTCATATGAGTTATTATATGCATGGACAGGTGATACTATAGCCGCAACTTGGGCTAGTCAAATTCTATTTTGGTATGCACTTGGTAATGCTGTATTAGCTATTGCAGCATTTCAATATTATTTACAGTTTGCTCATGGTAATTTAACTTATCATATTAAGTTTAATACTTATTTTCCACTATTCGCGTTACCTATAGTATTTTATGCTGTGAGTTATTATGGAGCTATGGGTGCAGGTATAGCTTGGTTTACTATTCAATTTATCTCTTTTTTATTTTGGCCACCTTTTATACATAATAAGTTTGCAAAAGGTATTCATAAAGATTGGATATTACAAGGTATTATGCCTTCCTTTATTATTACTTTGATATATCTATTTTTATTAAAATATATAGATATTGACTTTAGCCACTATAGTAGATTGACAACTTTTGTATTACTAATTGGTTTAGGAATACTATTATTGTTATTGAATTCATTGACTCTTTCAAAAGTAAGAGAAGTAATTAAAAGAAAATTAAACTATAGGATATAGAAAAATGGATTATAAAAATATTAAAATTGGATTTATAGGTAGCATGAATGCAATGCCAATGAATTACGCATTGAAATTTTATGAAGAGGGTTTTGATGTAAAATATATTGTTGAAAGTCCTAGAGATAATATGTTAATGAGACCTGAATATCATTTTAAAAGTATTGATTATCCCTATCCAAATTGGATTAAAGAGATACCTTTCAAAAAAAATATATTTAGATTACTCTTCAATAGATTGTTTACACGAAAGTTATATAACCAGATGAAAGATTGTGATGTGATATTTTTTAATCATTATGGTTTTCATCTCTCTAGTTATTTTGATGAAAAAAAATATATTAAGATTGCACTTTTTAGTGGTGCTGATTTAGATATAGCATGTAATTATGACCATATATTAGATAGTGTAAGAGATAATGAGAATATTTTTATTAAATATCTAAAAAAAAGAGTACTTAAAACATCTGTAGATAGATATATAAAAGGTATTAGAACATGTCAAATTTTATCATATTTTCCTATAGGCATGAATAAAATAGGAGATAATTTGATAGAAAAGATTATGGAGGGAAAAGAGTTTATAGATATACGAAGACATGTATTAAATCTTAAAGAGACAGGAATAGAGTTTGTAGCACCAAAAAATAATAAAAAGTTAGTACTACTCTCAGGTGTACGATTTTTAATTAAAACAACCAAACATAATATATTTGAATATAAAGGAAATGATTTAATTATTAAAGCTATTGCAAAATTTTATAATATAAACAAAAA
>Ga0256914_1002140_pt1 | contig 16796 bp, 11 predicted proteins | sample HulkmetaG_FD_191571 | JGI IMG/M metagenome (GOLD analysis project Ga0256914, IMG submission 191571) | Hydrothermal chimney microbial communities from Main Endeavour vent field at the Juan de Fuca Ridge, Pacific Ocean - Hulk | ecosystem: Environmental > Aquatic > Marine > Hydrothermal vents ... | reverse complement strand
ACGACCTAAACGTTGTTCAATACATATCGGACAGGGTAGCAGTTATGTATCTTGGTAAAATTGTTGAGATAGCAAATAGTAAAGAGCTGTACCGATCCCCTATGCATCCATATACGATCTCCCTACTCTCCGCGGTACCGGTGGCAGACCCTGATTATAAACAGCATCAGATAATCCTGGAGGGAGACGTTCCGAGTCCTATAAATCCCCCCAAGGGGTGTCATTTCCACCCTCGATGTCCCTATGCAACCAAAGAGTGTCAGTATGTAACACCGGAACTAAAAGAGATCTCACCGGGACACCTCGTCGCCTGTATACATCCTCAAGGAGGGGGAACTAATAGCACAAAATGATACACGCATCACCCTCCAAGAAACTTGTCGAAGAGAAAAATAGGCTAATCCTCAAGACAGGTCTCTACAGAAACATCTCTTTCGTTGTGCTTCTGGTAGTCCTACTAATCTCTTTTATCCTAAACTTCGATCCTACAAAGGATCTCTCGGGGAAACAACTACCAGGAACCTTACTCGTTATACTCCTTATCATTTCAACCTCTATTCTCTCTCTCCTAAAGTGGGAGCTTATAATCGACAAAGAACATCATAATCTTGTAATACGTTATAGAATCCTCTCCCACCAATTTACAAGGGAAAATATCACCCTTGATAAGCTACGTGGCATTAAAATACATCGGATTTCACCAGGGGGAATCCCAAAGTACTCCATTTACCAACTCACCCTAATGGTAACTTGCCCAAAAGCCGAAAACGGAGAGAGGGAAATAATGATATACTCAAACACAACCAAATCGGAAACTGAAATAATAGGAAAAAAGATAGCGAATTTCATCAATACCAGATACCTAGATGATATATCAAATCCAGAGAAAGTATGAATTGGTTCTTCTTCTCCATAATAGCTGCCCTATGCTGGGCAGTAGGCTCTGTTCTTGTAAAAAAGGGATTCGAAAACATACCTCCCCTATGGAATAACGTGATAAATAATTTTCTTACCATATTTGTATATATCCCAGCAGCTTTTCTCCTGGGAGAAGAGACCCATAGACTTGCTCTACCCAGTTTAGTCTACATAGCGGTCGCATCACTCCTCTACCAGGTATTCTACTACTCGATCTCCAAGGGCCAGATCTCCCTCACAGGCACGGTAGTCGCAAGCTACCCGGTAATTACAATTATTTTCTCACATATCTTTTTACACGAACGATTAACCCCCCTACAGTACGGGGCAATACTTCTAATAATCGGCGGTGGAATATTAATTGCCATGCCCCAGAAAATTTCAGAAGCAACCAAATCCGTTCGAACGAAACACTCGGTATGGCTTATATGGGCTATATTCGGCGCAGTATCCCTGGGTAGCGGTGATTTTCTGGCCAAAGTAGCAATAGACAAATCCGGAATATTCAACTATCTAATCACAATAGCCCTCATTTCAAACTTTTATTCCATCTTCAACTACGTTATAGACAAACCCAACAGAGATTTTCCCAAGGGGGTGTTTTCTCACTTCTCAATAACGGTATCAGGTCTTCTCCTAAATCTTATAGGCTTTGTTTCCTTTCTTCTTGCATTTAAGGTGGGAAAAGCCTCACTTGTGGCTCCAATTTCATCGGTATATCCCGCGATAACGGCGATAATCGCGGTAAAATTTTTACACGAACGAATAACAAAGCTCCACGTAGTTGGAATAGGCTTAACAGTTGCAGGACTCGTCACAATAGGGCTAAGCTAACGATAAATCCAAAACCTTACACGCGCTCACGATTGACAAAAATAGCTATATAAATATTCTACACAGCATGATATTGGACACACTAAAAATCTTAGTCCCTCTCTTCTTTGTTATCGGAGGCGGCTTTGCATTCTCCAAACTATTTAGCATATCCGAGGATACAATAGTAAGACTTGTAACGGACTTTTTTATGCCCCTTCTTGTCTTTGATTCTCTCTACAGAACAACCAATAGTCCGGAAGAAATCGCCCATATAGCAGGCTCCACAATTTTGGTAGTTGGTTTGTTACTGCTACTTTCCCTTTTATACGGGAAACTACTAAGGGTGGATTTGAGATACTTTATCCCACCCGTTATATTTATGAACTCGGGCTTTCTCGGCATCCCACTCATGCAACTCTGGGGAGGGAACCTACCGATGAGTATGATAGTTATATACGACCAGATACAAACCTTCATGATTTTTACACTGGGGATTCTTATAGTAACAGGGGGAATATCCCTCGCCGGATTAAAAGAGACAATAAAATCGCCACTGCTATGGGCTATTGTACTAGGTTTTACATTCAGATTCGCAAATATCCATGTACCGGAATTAGCCCTAAAGACGATGGAATTCGCCGGAGCACCTGCCCCGGCTCTTGCAGCCTTTGCCGTAGGGTGTTCACTCAGTAAGAGAAGGGTAAAATTGGATATCCACCTACTTTCAGGAATAATCCTTCGTAGCGTCTTTGGTTTCTTAGCCGGCTATATTGCAGTAAAAATATTTGATATAACAGGCGTGCTTAAAACGGTAATAATAGTGGCTTCGTCACTCCCTTCAGCCGTTCTATCCTACGTCTTACCGGTACGTTACGGTGTAAAAGCAGAACACCCCAGTTCCATGATATTTGTAACCTCCCTACTCTCTATAGCCACAATACCACTGAGTTTCTACCTTGCCTCTCTACTTCCATAGTGAGGAGTTATATTGGGGAAAAAGCCTCAGCTATATACGGACGAGGTAACAAAGTAGAGGGTTTCCTCTCCGCTAATCCAGGTTGCGGGAATATCTCGCCCTTCTCTCCCACCGGTCTCTAAAATCCTCCTAAAAATCCCTCTTTTTTTAGCCCCATCGATTAGAAAAACCACCAATCTGGCCATATTAAAAAATTTCGGGGTAAGCGTAAGACGCCACATATCAAAGTGTTTTCTGTACACAGCTACGGCCAATCTATCAATATCAGGATTCATCGCATCTCTTAAGATTTTACCGCTACTACGCTCCTTAAGCACAAACTCTCCATCCGGAAAGAGAGAGGCAGTGTGTCCATCATCCCCCATTCCAAGAATAACAATATCCGGTCGTTCACCACGAGCGATAAAAAATTCTTCCAGCCTCTTTTCATATTCCAGAGCACATTCTACAGGCGCATTACTGCTATCTTCAAAATCCAAATCTTTAAACCTATCCACCCTCCACGAGAATATACTTTCCTGCGAAACCTTTAACCTATTAAGCAGAGTTCTTCTTGCCATTCCCTCGTTGCTATCCGAATGCGAAACTCCTACCCATCTCTCATCACCAAAAAACCACCTTATCCTCTCTATCACATCAACCAACTCTTCCAAGAGAGAACTAGCAAGTTTCTCATATACAGGCACAGGTGTATTACCTCCTGCCAGCACAACCGAGATATCCTCTTTCCCGGAAACGGAAATATCCCTTAACCTCTCCGCAATAAATTCGGAGGTGCCCTGGGAAAACTCTTCTATGTTTTTAAATACTCTTAGATTCATTACTCCATCTCCAGTGTTACCCTTATAGCCTCATAGTACGCGTCGTCATGCATAAGAGAATCAACCTCTCGAAGCAATATCTCCCCCTCGCCTGGGATTTTAAATTGTACCCTCTCGTTAGATCTTTCCTCTTCCATGCACCCCAAAGAATCACAACCAATCGACAATTTCGGAAAACCCTCAAAGGAAAAATCAATTTTTACTCCACTTTCCATACTCCCCACCACCTCATGCCTTAAAAGCACCTCTCTATTCTTTTTATCTCTAAATGAAATAAAATCGTCATCAATTTTACCCCCTCTCCAATCCAAACGAGAGGCAAACCAAAAAAATAAGAGAAGTGCCTCGGAGCGCTGAAGATTTTTAACCGCTATCTCTCTTATCCCATACAGGGCATCCACCCGTTCGTCAAACAATCTTGCAATGAACTTACGGAGGGCAAACAACCTAACCCACGAAAAATCTATTATTACAGGAATTTCTTTCTCGTCCTCAATAAGTTGTGCTATACCCTTAAATATTAAACGAGGATTCTCATTATAAACCCTTTCATTAAAGGAAGAATAAATTAGCATTTTGTCCCCATATTCAAGTGCATTCAGAAAATCCTCTGGGATAGGAACAAGTTCTTTTAACCACCAGAGATAGGTGGGAAGATCGTGTATCAATATCGGAGACCACATCCCCGGATCTATACCCTTACCATCCCTGCCATTATTTATTAAAACCTCCTCAAAACAAACCGTTCTATCCCGTCTGTCCGGATAACACCTTGCAAACACAGAAACTCTCGTATCATCAGGATACCCGCAGTCAACATGAATAATTCTGGCAGGTCGTTTGCCCAGCAAAAAATCAAGAGCGGAATCGGAGGGTCCCGGAACAAAGGCTCTCTTAAAAATTACAAGGTTAAACAGACTTGTCCTCGTACCTATTACCCCCTTATCGCTCTGCCTCTCAAGAGTAAGTTTTAATTGCTTTTCTATTTCCACGGGTGATACAATACCATTCATAGTTTTCTCCACCTCCTACCCTCTAACGAGAGCAGTTTCTTAGCCTCATCCGGCCCGGAACTACCGGCCCTGTACTGTGGAAGCTCCCTTTCACCCAGTTTTCCCCAACCCTCTAGAATCTCCGTTATAAATCGCCAGGAGGCTTCTATTTCATCCCGTCGCGTATACAGAGTAGAGTCACCATTCATCACATCAAGCAGAAGCCTCTCGTAAGCCTCCGGAGGATCCTCTCCAAAGGTAGAACCATACCTAAAACTCATATTAACAGGTCGCATCTCTAGGGTATAGCCAGGGATTTTAGAGTTTATACTTATAGTAACCGCCTCGTCCGGCTGTATACGCATTACGAGACTATTGGGAATTGTATTTGACAAACTTTGTTCTCTAAAGAGTATATGAGGGGGATTCTTAAACTGAATAGCAATCTCCGTGATTCTCCTAGACATACGTTTACCCGTACGCAGATAAAAAGGAACCCCTGCCCACCTCCACGAGTCAAGAAATACCCTCAATGCAACAAAGGTCTCCGTTGTGGAATCCGGAGAAACATTTTCCTCCTCCCTATATCCCGGAACCTCCTCACCATCAACAATTCCCCTTGAGTATTGCCCCCTCACTGTCTCTCTCGTCAATAATTCAAAGGGTATTGGTTTTATCGATTCCAGAACCTTCACCTTTTCATCACGTATCGTATCCGGCCTTAAATCTATGGGGGGTTCCATTGCAACAAGGGATAGGAGTTGCATCATATGATTCTGTACGATATCTCTTAAAGCACCTGATTTATCATAGTAGTTACCCCTGGTTCCGATTCCTTCTTTTTCTGCCACAGTTATCTGGACATGATCCACATATCGATTGTTCCATATAGGTTCAAATATTCCGTTTCCAAATCTCAAAACCATAATATTTTGAACCGTTTCTTTCCCAAGATAGTGATCAATCCTGAATATTTGACTTTCTTTGAAGTATCTGTTTAGAATCGAGTTAAGCCTCTTAGCAGAATCCAGATCATTTCCAAATGGTTTCTCCACTATAATTCTAGAAAAAAACTTCTTAGATTCCCCCTCGTCAGAGAGCCCTGTTTCCCCTAACCGGGTAATTATCTTTTCATAGGCAACGGGAGGGGTTGCCAGATAGAATACTCTGTTTTTCGGCAGGGGAAAAATCTCCTTTATACTCTGATACCCCTTTTCAGATTCAAAGGTAGACGATATGTAAAAACATTTTCCCAAAAATTCCCTCTTCAGACTCTCCGGAGCTTTTGACAAAACACTCTCATTTATAATCTTTAGAACATAATCCCTAAAGTAATCCTCCGACCACCCCCTACGAGCAAAACCAACAACCTTGAAATTCGATATGTTTCCGTTAGCGAAGAGAGAAAACAGAGCGGGAATAAGTTTTTTACGCGTCAAATCGCCGGTAGCCCCAAAGATAACCAGCGTCACAGGCTCTGGCTCGTCAGCTATTCTAAGCCCATAGCGCAGGGGATTTGCAACCAAATCCTCGCTTCTACCGGTAGCATTAATTTCAAAATCATTTACCATAGTAAAAAAATATGGTAAATCTAAGGGCATCAGTCAAGGACAATCCATAAAACCCAACATTAAAAAATTATTGAAAAGACACAAAAATAATATTACATTTTAGCGATAATTATGAGACTTCGCAAAAAACTACATCTCAGTGGTAACGATCTTCTACCACTTTTAAAAAGATCAATAATTCCGGTAATAATTCTTATTCTCATCGTCATCTCAACAACCGCTTTTATCCTCTGGCACAAACCCAATAACCCCGATCCCGCCTATCAAACAATTAAACAGAGAGTATTCATTGTCTCCAGTCTACTAATTATCTCCTCGGTAATTGTAAGCCTGGCCTTCACATACCTCATAGCAAGACACAGAAAAACCTCTGAAATACTATCAGAAAACCGAATTCGCTTTAGCCAGCTAATAGAAACAATGGATGAAGGGGTTATGATAACCGATAAAAAAGGCAAAATAATATTTGTAAATAACCGCCTCTGCGATATTACCGGGTATAACCGAGAAGAAATAGTAGGCAAGCGATTTATAGATTTAACCCCTGTAGAAAACAGGTATAGATTATTCTACAAATGGAAAAGGGAGATAAGCATAGGAAAAGCAACCCCTAAAGATGCTATAGTATACAAAAAAACGGGAGAAAAATTAATTCTTGCCATTACGCCCTCTCTTCTCCTGGATGCCAAAGGGAATTTTAATGGTCTCATAGCACTTGCAAGAGACATAACAAAACAAAAGGCTCTGGAAAAAAGGCTATATGAGGAATCACAGTTTTTTCAGGTAAACCCGGCCGTGCTTTTACGTACTGACTCCGAGGGGCAGGTTACCCTTTGCAATGCCGTAGCGCGATCCTTCTTTGGGAAAGATCCCATGGGTTCATCAATTCAAGAACTGGTTGATGTACCTATAGAAGAAAATATCAAAAAACTCTCCCCAGCCGAATCCTTTCAGTTCGAGGTGACAAAAGCAAAGACTACTATTATGTTCACCGTTACAAGGAACCAAACGGGAGATTCTTTATACTTTTACGGTTCCGACATAACAAGCCTAAAAGAGGCCAACAGAGAAGTATTAAAATTCTTGCAAGCAGTAGAACAAAGCGAAAGTGTAATCATCATAACTGATACTGAAGAGAGAATAATTTTTGTAAACAGGGCCATGGAAAATTACGCCGGGTACAAACCAGAAGAGCTAATAGGGAAAACCCCAAGAATTTTCAAATCCGGGCTTGTACCCCAAGAAACTTACAGAGAACTCAAAGAAACCATACGGAACGGGAAAACCTGGGAGGGAGAACTAATAAACAAAAAAAAAGATGGTACTCTTTTTTGGGAACACGCGATTATTACACCTGTAATAGATAATGAGGGAAAAATAATAAGTTTCGTAGCGATAAAAAATGACATAACCAAACAGAAAGAAATAGAAACAAAACAGAAAAAGGCAATGGAAGAGGCAGAAAAAGCCAACAGGCTAAAGAGTATCTTCCTGGCAAATATGTCACATGAGATACGTACTCCTATGAATGCCATAATTGGTTATACAGAACTCCTGTTGGAGGAAGAAACGAATTCGGAGAAGAGAAAATATCTTGAAATAATTAAACAATCGGGTGATACCCTCTTGAATCTGATAAACGACATACTGGATTTTTCAAAAATAGAAGCCGATAAAATGGAACTTAATCGAGAGCCCTTTTCTATTCTAAGAGTAATAGACCACATGAAAAGTATGTTTAAACAAAAAGTAGAAGAGAAGGGACTGGACTTTATAATCAATATAGAAGACAATCTCCCTCCACTGCTCTACGGTGATGAAAACAGAATAGGGCAAATTATTATAAATTTCCTGAGTAACGCAATAAAGTTCACAGACCAGGGCTCAATAACCCTATCGGTAAAATATAGAGATAACAGACTCAAAATCTCCGTAAAAGACACGGGAATCGGGATCTCCAGGGAAAACCAGGAAAAGATATTTTCACCCTTCACTCAGGCACCATCTCCCGCCAAGAGACATATTTCCGGTACGGGTCTGGGACTTGCTATTTCAAAAAAACTAGCCAACTTAATGGGGGGAGAAATATACGTAAAAAGCTCTCCGGGTAAGGGTTCAACGTTTACCGTTGAAATTCCTCTCCAGCCGTACACAAAAACTGATAAGGTAAAACTTTCGGAGAAACCCATCCACGAAATATTTATATCTGAGAAAACGAGCGGTCTTACCGGAGGGAATATGATAGAGAAATGGCTCTCCAAATTTGATAAAGAACCGGAAATAAAAGAAATACTGCTCAATGCAATAAAGAAACTCCCATCAATGCTAAAAAATTTAGAGAGGGCCGTTTCTTTAAATGAGATTAAAACAATTCAATTTATAGCTCACGAACTTAAAGGAATGAGCGGAAATTTAAAAATGGAAGAAATATACAACATCACCGCTACAATCAATGAGGAGGCAAATAAGACCTCTCCTGATATGAAAAAAATAAATGACCTATTGTTCAATCTAAAAAATATTATCGAGAGCATTCCAATCAAATATCTAAAGGAAAAAACGCCCAAAGATACTCCTCGAACCATTTCCACTACCACCCCCACAATACTCCTTGCAGAGGACAACCCGATAAACCGAAAATTGATAGAAGCTATCCTAAAAAGGATAAACCTATCATGCGACATAGCAGAAGATGGGGAACAAGCTCTAGAGAAAATTTTAAAAAACAATTACTATCTCGTTCTCATGGATATCCAGATGCCCAAGCTGGACGGACCACAGGTACTAAACAGGGCAAAAAGCCAAACGGATTTAAAAGATACATATATAATAGCCCTTACGGCCCATGCAATAAAGGGAGACAAAGAGAAATACCTTTCAATGGGCTTTGATGACTACATATCAAAACCGATTGATATAAAACAATTTACGGCAAAGATAACCTCTCTCCTGGAAAAATATCAACATAAAAACCCAGAGAGCCAACAAACCGTTACAATTTCTTCCTCTAATCAGGAAAGACTTAAAAAAATTATAGAAACCCTGGAGGTGAATAGAAAAATTTTCAACCCTAAAACTGTTTTAAAGATTGCAGAAGAGTTAAGAAAGATGGAAGGAACCTCCGAATTACAAAAGATTTCCCTATCTCTGTCCTCTGCGGCAGAATCGTTCGATGAAAGCGCTCTGGAAAATATAATAGAAACCCTTAAAACCTTCGTATAGAACCCTTAAAAATAGAAACCCTTAAAACCCTTCCTTAAATGCCTTAGCTCATCAAAGAAAATCTATCCCTTAAGAGAGTGTTTTACCTCTAAAATTCTCTCCTTGCCATCAAAAAACACCTCGACAAGATCCGGATCAAAATGCTTTCCCGCCTCCTCCCTCATTATTCTATCTATCTTTTCCTCGGGAAAGGCCTCCTTGTACGGCCGTTTGGTTCCAAGGGCATCGTAGACATCCGCTACCGCCACTATCCTTGCCTCAATCGGGATATCCTTTCCCCCAAGTCCCTCAACATATCCCGTTCCATCCCACCTCTCATGGTGATACTTCACTATATTTTTTGCAACAGGATCTATCTCCTTACACTGAAGCATTCGCGCTCCTATTACCACATGTTCCTGCATTTTTATAAACTCCTCAGGGGTAAATCGACCGGGTTTTTTAAGGAGCGCATCCCCAATACCAACCTTCCCGATATCGTGAAGAGAGGAGTACATCGTTATCTTTTTAACAAGCTCTCTGTCCAACCCGTATAGCTCGGCAATTATACCGGAATATCTGGATACCCTACGAATATGATTACCGGTATCATTGTCATTGTAGTAATTCGCACTCTCCAGGGCGGAGATAAGCCCGTAAGTCAGTCGCTCCAGTTTTTCTGTTTTCTCCTCCACCAGTTTTTCAAGCTGAATCTCCCGGTTGGCCAGAAGGAGATTTTTCTCCTTTAAATCGTCTCGCATTCTCTTTAACTCAAGTTGAGCATTAACACGAGCCAGCAATTCCTCTTTGTTAAAAGGCTTTGTTATGTAATCCACCCCACCTGCTCTAAAAGCCCTCACTATGCTATCTGAGTCTGTTACCGCCGTAATGAAAATAATAGGAATCTCTCTTGTCCCCGGATTAGCCTTTAGAATCTTCGCGACCTCATATCCGTCAAGCCCTGGCATCATAATATCCAGCAAGATTAAATCAGGGGGGTTATCACCAATCTTCCTATCTATATCAAATCCATCAGAGGCAAGAAGTACATCATATTCGGTGTTTTTGGTAATAATCTGAGCAAGTACCCTTCTATTCTCTGTAACATCATCAATAATTAATATCTTATACCTGCGTGCATTCATAGCTCACCATATAGTCTCGAAGATTATAATTCACCATAGCCATCAAAGTCAAATCGTATAACCCTCTTTTATAGCCAACAATACTAACCGGGCGCATCTCCCCAATCCGTAACCTCCACTATATCTCCGTTTCGAAGGGCGGATTTGTGAGCGGCCACTCCCGCCGCCATATACCTTACCGCCTCCCATGCATTAACAAGTGGTTGTCTCTCACCTGCAATAGCCTCTACAAACTCGTGAACAAGGTAAACATGCGACCCCCCATGACCTCCGTAGACATACTTGTCCTGATCTTCCCCCTTTAGCGCCATTATCACCTCCTCCGGCAGAGGCTCTCGCATTTCCTCCACACTCAACTCTCTCCATTTGGTCTTGGTTGCCCATCTATTCTCTCTAAAAGATCCCATGGTTCCAAACACCCTCATAATTTCATTCTCAAATATATCACCCATAGGATAGGCCACGTCTCTATATTCACATATTCTCATTGTCGTTCCGTTACTCATCTCAAACAGAGCCGTTACATTACTAAAAACAAAATCTTCAAAGTAACTATCGGGGTTTTTGGAGATAAAACCATAGGCACTCACCTTCAAGGCATGAGCACCCATAATAGACATTGGGCCGGAAACAGAATGAGTGGGGTACGTCATGGGAGAATCGAGAATTCCCTCTTTCTTATACCGTTTCTTATACTTTAGCCACTCTTTACCGGAAGAGCTAGATTCTCTTCTGGTCTTTACCACCCGCAAATCTGCATACGGAGCATCATAGGGATGAATGTATTCACCCTCAGAGTAAACAAATTCTCCGAATTTCCCCTCTTTAGCCATTTTACGACAAAACATAGTTTGCGGTCTAAAAACGGTGGTCTCCCCCAACATGTATTTCATTCCGGTCTTCTCGCAGGTACGTATCAACCTATCACACCAACCCAAAATCTCATCAACATCGGGAACCCTCACAACAGGTACAGCCGAATAAACATGCTTTCCGTGTTCCATTGCTCTTATCGCCTGTTCTGCATGAAGCCACGGTTGAGTCATAATAACAAGAGCATCCAAATCCGAAAGCAGGATCTCGTCAAAAGATCCGTATATATCGCCAGGTTTGAGTTTATCCCGAAAATCGGGGTCATTGGCAAATCTAGCAACACGCTCAGGTTCTCTGTCACAAAGCGCTATTCTATCCACAAGAGGATGATTTTTAAAGAGAGGGGCAAAAGAAGAACCGAAGGCCCCTAACCCTACAAGACCGATACTTATACCCATACTCACCTCCCAGGCTTAACTCATTAACATTTATAGGGCTTAATAACCATTCAAAATATTTCGAATCATTTGCATTTTTCCCAATAACCGAGCATCCGAAAAAAATAATTACTTAAAAATCCAAGGGGGTTGATATAATAAAACAATGGGAAAAATGGAAAAAAATTCCCGAAAACGAGAGCTTAAAAAAATTCTCGCTCTCATCAACATACTGCGAGGGAACAACAAAAACACAAGAAAAGACCAGAAGGTAGTAATAAAAATTGTCTGGAACGTAATTATTTCCATTGTCATTACTATTACAGCCCTCTCTATCCTTCTATACATAGGTTTTCAAAGCATCCTGATGAACAGAACCTACACAACTGAAAAGGATAAATTAATTCAGATAAGTTACAGCCTGGATTACATGATAGAACTTGCCAGATCACTTGCAATCGAATGTTACTCCGACCTTCAACTCTCCAAACTGCTATTTTTCCCCAACTCAACTCCGATAGAGGACTATCTCGGACTTGATCACCTAAGACGTTTCCACCACTCAATGCCTCACCTTCACTCCATATATCTTTACAATAGCCTCAGGAAGTTATACTTCATTAGCACCAGTTCCGAAATCCCAATGATACAACCGCTGGGCAACTTTTTTGACAGAGAAATAGTAAAACTTCAAAAAAACGAAAAACTGTACAACACCTTTTTCCCATATCCCAGATTCATAAATGAGCCTGTAACCCTTGAGAATAGAAGAAAATTCCCTGTTTACTCCTTCATTGTGGATCTATCCCAGGAAAGACCCTCATCAAGCGGCAGTTCCATAATAATAAACCTCTCGGAAAAATGGATGAGAGAGATGCTAAACCACCTGGAGAGCAAAAACCCTTATACGAAAAATACATTCATAATAAATAAAGAGGGAACAACCGTAATAGAGAGTGGATTCGGACCAATGCTTACCAATCTTTCAGAGAAGCCATTCGTAAAAAAAATTCTATCCTCCGGAAGGGGGGAGGGATTCTTCGAGACAAAGATAAACGGGAAGAAATATCTCGTAGTGTTCTACACCCCTCCACAATACATATGGAGCTTCGTAAAGCTTATACCCTTTAAACAAATAGTGGGGAAAACTCTGAAACTCAGAAACTACACAATTATTTTTGCCATTTTCCTTCTAATAATGGGAATAGTAGTAATAATGGTGCTAACAAAAAATATCTACTCCCCCATCAATCAGATGATTATCAGGCTCTCCGATCTGGAAAAGAAATTAAAAGACAATTCGCACATAATGAAACAAAATGCTCTAAAAAGACTGATTTTGGATTCCGAACTCTTCAATTACGAACATAGACTGCTATTAAAAGAGAACTACCAACTACAAATTGACACCAACTCAAGACTTTCAATGGTACTATTTCTAATTGACAGATATGCCAACTTCTGCAGTCGCTATACATACGAAGAACGTGGTCTCCTCAAATATAAAATGCAAACAATTTTCAAAGAGATACTCTCCAAAAACGATATCAAATGTGAATCCGTAGATATGGGTGAAAATGAAATTGTTCTTTTAACCTCTCCCCCTATTGTACACTCCTACCATACAAACCTTATTAGAGAGGTTCAAGAGAGAATTGCCAATGAGCTTGGTATATCCCTCACCGCTATCCTTAGCTCCGAATGTAGCGATACCTCAAAACTAAAAACCCTCTACGAGGAATGCGGAGAGGCCTCAAGCTATAGACTTATATACGGATACAAATCCATCATCAACACAGAGGATACAAAAAATAGAAAAAGCGAGGGATGGGTATATCCTCATCAGCTCGATGAGAAACTCTATAGGGCACTCTTATTGGGGAAATACAACGAAATTAGAGAAAATTTTGAGGCTATTATAAACCTATCCCTCGCCTACTCCGCTAAGGTTGTTAGAAACACAATGACAAGGATTGCATATACAATAAACAGAGCGGTTAAAACCGTACGAGAAAACAGCGGAATAGTAATAAAATACGATTTTTTTAGTTTTCTAACAGAGATTGATAAGAGAGAAACCATAGAGGAGTATAAAAAGCTATTCTATACACTGGTAGAAAGATTTTTACTGGTAAGAAAGGAAAAACATATTTCGAAACACGACGAAATAATAAACAGCATCGTAGAGTTCATAAACACCCATTTTGACGATCCCAACCTGGGTGTTGTGATGATTGCAGATTACATAGGCTTAACACCTGCATACCTTGGCTTTCTGTTTAAAACCTATATTGGGAAATCATTTCCCGACTACATAAATGCAATAAGAATACAACACGCCTGCGAACTTTTGGTAAAGACCAGAGATCCGATAAATGAAATTATTCACAAAACCGGATTCACCAATCTATCACACTTCTATAAAGTCTTCAAAAAATTTCACGGAATAACACCCGCAGAGTACAGACACAGAAGAAGGCTGCATGAAGTATAACCTCATACAGCCTTTGATTCCAACCAGATCAGATAAATTTTTCTACTTTAGATTGTTTTTACTTAAATACTCTTTCCACTGTTTCTCAAATTCTGCGTATACCTTATCAAACCCAGCCTCTTTTAATTTCTTCTCGAGAAGCTTTAGTCCACTATCAGGATCCACCATTCCCCAGATAAGGGGATTACTATACTGAGCAAACACAGCGTTACACGCTGCAACCTCCGCACTAACAGGGTCTTTATTAAACGCAAAAGTTAATGCCTTATCATAGATTGGATGTTTTATTCCCTCATTGTAAAGTTTCTTTATGATGGGCCATACGGAGGGATCCTTTCCCAGACCAGTTCGATAGAGATCCGTTTCCCTCCAACCCCATGGACAGGCTCTATCCCAGGGAAAACCCGTAGTCGCCTGTGTTACCCCCTTGGGAAGAATAATATTTCCATTCGCATCAAGGTCCCAATGTTTGCCCCGTATCCCATACGTTGTAAGATCAAAGTAAGCCTGGTCGGTATGCAGTTTTTCAAGTAACATTACAGCCCGCTCCGGATGTTTGCCGGAAATTGGAATTGCCATTCCATTGTTTATAGCAGTTTGCGGAAATACGGGGACATCCCTATAACCATAGAGCCAACCAAACTCTGCATTCGGATACCTCGCCTTAAGCCTCTTGTACTCCGCAGCCGCGGTGTTAAGGTTTACTACCTCGGATGCTGAGGTTCCGTTTAAAAATGCATCGGTAGACTTTGTCTTATTGGCAAGGACATTTTTGGGTATATATCCTCTTTCATACCATCTTCTAATCCTTATCCTCCATCTCTTTGCCCCCTCGGAACGCCAATCCAAAAATACACTGTTAAAATCGTTCACATAGTATTTAATTCCCATCCCCTGAACAAGAGTCCGTGTCGGCCATTTTCTAACACCATCATCCAGATAAACCATCTGAGCAACGTATGGCTCCGTATATGCAATATTAAGCGGGATTATCCCCTTCTCCTGTTTAACCCTGGCACAGTAGTTTTCAAAATCATCGAGAGTCTTAAGCTCACCCAACCCCCACTCTTTAGCCCAATCCAGCCTATAGATGATTCCCAACGAGGTAACCTCTTTATAGTTGTACGGCACCATATATATATGGCCGTTTCTTCGTGTTTGCTCCCAACTACCCTGAGGAATCTTCTTCCACAGTTTAGGTGCCACCCTAGGGATAATGTCCTCAAGAGCCCTAAAAGCACCACCTGCAACCATTTCATCATACATAGCCCAACCTGCCGTGTATATCAAATCGACCGGCTCCCCCGAAGACATAAGTAACCTATACTTATCCCTCCAGCCCGACCACGGAATAAACTCTACCTCCAGTTTGGCATTAAGATCGCGTTTAATGAGTTTGTTCAGTTCTTCAAGCATCATATCATAATCCCGTACTCTGCCCCCCAGAAGATACATCTTTAAGGTAACAAACGGTAAGCCACCCTTTTCCCCCTCCTGTTTTTTCTCGGTTTGGCCGGTTGTAAACCCGACAGGGAGAACAAGAAAAAACATTAAAACCAGCACAAGGAAAAACAAAAAATTTTTTTTCATCCTACTCCTCCTTTACCTAACTTTGATTTTTATTTGTTCCCGTTCCTACAGAACGGGTAACCTCCCTACTACCTCACATGGCCACCGCTACCCTTTAACAGAACCTATAGTTATACCCTTTATGAAATACCTCTGCACCAGGGGATACAAAAATATCACAGGTCCTATGGCAACGACGGAAATTGCAAGTTTCAACGATTGAGAGGGTAATTTCGGGAGTGGTATACCGGACTGAGCAACTGCTCTATCTATCCCCTCTGCTGTATGAAGTATGTTGTACAGAAAGTATTGAAGAGGAAACAGTTTTTCTTTCTCTATGTAGAGCCTGGCTAAAAACCAATCGTTCCAATAGGCAAGACCCTTAAAAAGGCCAACCGTGGCAAGCCCCGGGACGGCAAGGGGTAAAATCACATTCCAAAAAATTTTAAACTCACCTGCCCCATCCATTTTGGCCGATTCCACAAGCGATTCCGGAATCGAACTCATAAAATTCCTCATAAGAAATATCAACCAGGGTCCCATCAGAGGAGGGAGCAAAAGTGCAAAAAAGGTATTTTTGAGATGAAGATATCTCACTATCCATATATAGGTGGGTATAAGCCCACCCGAAAAAAGTGAGGTAAAATAAAACATAAGGGCAAAAAAGTTTCTATACCTAAAACTCCTCCTGTAAAGCACATAGGCGGTCAGTGATACGAGAAACATACTTGTAGTAGTACCGAAAACCTCAAGCATAATAGTTACAAAATAGGCATTTAAAATCCTAGCCGGTGCCTTAAACAACACCCTATACGCCTCAAGTGAAAATTGGTGGGGAATTATACTGTAGCCATACCTGTAAATCGCACTTTCCTTTGTTAGTGAGCCTGATACGATAAAAATAAAGGGCACTAATGCAAGAAAAGCAAAAAAACTGATAAAAACAAATCCCACAACATTAAAAGAAATTTCCGCTCTTTCCATTCTAATCTTATAAGAGTGATTACGCCTCATTTTAACAGTCCCAGAGCTGGTTAAATCAG
>Ga0256914_1002139_pt1 | contig 16796 bp, 12 predicted proteins | sample HulkmetaG_FD_191571 | JGI IMG/M metagenome (GOLD analysis project Ga0256914, IMG submission 191571) | Hydrothermal chimney microbial communities from Main Endeavour vent field at the Juan de Fuca Ridge, Pacific Ocean - Hulk | ecosystem: Environmental > Aquatic > Marine > Hydrothermal vents ... | reverse complement strand
AATAATCATGACGTACGTCCAATTATAGTAAACGATAGAACGATGCTTCCATTACGATTTGTCGCTGAAAACCTTGGATGCACAGTAGAATGGGATCCGAAAACAAGAACAATAACAATCACGTATCCTAAAAAGTAAAATTACTATTGGAGGGAAAGGTAAACTTTCCCTCCACTGTTTGTGGTATGAATACCACAAAAATCTTCAAGGAGGGACAACAATGAAAAAATCCATTGCTACAATGGTTGCACTGTTTATTGCAATTAGTGTAATCATTGTAGGAAACACCAGTATTATCTGGAAAACTCAAACAACAAACGCCGTTTCACCCCCTATATGGGCTACATTTCACTACAACACAAAAAGAACGGGGAGATGCCCATACGATACGGGAAATTCGGTTTCTACACTTAAATGGAAATACAAGACAGGAGACATTATATACTCTTCACCTGCAATAGGTTCAGACGGGACAATTTACACAGGATCAACAGATGGAAATATCTATGCCCTTCTCCCAAACGGCCATTTAAAATGGAAACGGAGTATAGGTGACGTTGGGAAATGTTCCCCAACAATAGGTTTAGACGGGACAATTTACATAGGATCAAGTAGTAAATATCTATACGCCCTTAATCCAAACGGGACGCTGAAATGGAAATACAAAACAGGCGGGTATATTTCTTCCTCTGCTGCAATCGGAAGTAATGGAACAATATATATACCTTCGCAAGACAACTATTTGTACGCTCTTAATCCAAATGGAACACTGAAATGGAAATACAAAACAGGCGGTGCTATCATTAACTCCTCTCCTGCCATAAGTTCAAACGGAACAATTTACTTTGGATCTTACGACAACTACTTATATGCCATAAACCCAAATGGAACACTGAAATGGAAATACAAAACAGGTAGTCATATTATGGATTCTTCGCCCACCATAGGCTTAGACGGGACAATTTACATAGGATCAACAGATAAATATGTCTATGCAATAAAAGATTCAGGTTATTTAAAATGGAAATACAAAACCGGTGATAAAGTTCGCTCTTCACCTGCAATAGGTTCAGACGGCACAATTTATATAGGATCAAGTGATAGATACCTCTACGCTCTAAAATACAACGGAACACTGAAATGGAAATACAAAACAGGCGGGTATGTATTTTCTTCCCCTGCAATTGACAAAAACGACATAATCTACGTAGGATCTGGTGATTATTACCTCTATGCGATAAGATCAAGCGGTACATTAAAATGGAAATACAAAACGAGCCGTTATGTGTACGCTGTACCTGTAATCGACAAAAATGGCATAATTTACGTAGGATCAAGCGATCACTACTTCTATGCAATAAGTTATCCAAACCTCCCGGTGCCTCAAAATTTCAAGGCTGCCTCTAATGGAACAACAATAAAATTTAAATGGGATTATCCATCGTACTCAGGCACAAACCCGTTGTACTTTTACATATATGAATACAATTACACAAATCACGCCTGGTATTATATTAAAAGAGTAAAATACCCAGCAAAAAGCACCGAGGTAACAGGAAAAAACTACGGTAAACACGCATTTAAGGCACGAGCAGTAATCGACATGCCACCACCAAACCCGGATTGGGCAAGCAACCTCTCTTCCACTGATATTGCTTATGTTTTACATACTCCAGCGAATTTCAAGGCAAGTTTGCATCCAGGCAGCCATTCGGTTTATCTGTCGTGGAATCCTGTTGATTCAAATGCAACAAAGATTTTAGTTGCCAGAAAAATACACAACACAAATCCATTGATTCCGTTCATTGCAACACTTCCAGTGTATAAAACTACATACATAGATACAACAGCAAAGCCAAATACAAAATACGATTACTGGATAATTATCATCAGAGAAGACAATAATTTCAATGACGTATCAAACAATTCTAATGTTTCAGGCTTACTCACATTCCCAGCATCACCTACAAACCTCAAAGCATACGGGCGCGGAAACAACATAGTAATGAGCTGGAAACACACAAAAGAGTGTACCGGTTATAAAATATACATAAAAGACCTTGCAGGAAACAATCCCTGGAAACTTATATCAATCAAGGAGAAGAATACACTCAATTTTATAACGGGAAATATGCCTGCTGGAAAATATCTTTGCGAAGTATTAGCCTACAACTCCGCTGGAAATTCACCTAACCCACCCACTCAATTAGCATACATTCTTGAAAAACCTGCCCACCTTAAAGCCGAAGTGCTTTCCTCCACACAAGCAAAGATTACCTATGATCCAATAGATGAAAATGCAACAAACGTGCTCGTTGAGAAAAGTACAGATGGAACATCATATACCATAATAGGAACCGTAAGTGCCACTGCAAACTTCATTATCGTAAAAGGACTATCTCCTGGCAAAGAATACTACGTCAGAATCACTGCAATAAGAGGCTTAAATGTTTCTTACCCATCTGATGCAGTGCATTTCAAAACGCCTGCTTTACAAACTCCACCAGAGACACCAGGCAATCTAACTGCAACAGCGGTAAGTTCAAGTGAAATTGATTTATTCTGGAACGATAATTCAGATAACGAAGATGGATTTAAAGTAGAAAGGAAAGTTTCAGGAGGTACGTATAAAGTGATTGCAACAGTTCCAGCAGACACAACAACATTCAGAGATAGTGGATTAAGCCCTAACGTTACATACTATTACAGAGTGAAAGCATTTAATGGAGAAGGAGAATCTGGATATTCAAATGAGGTAAATGCAACAATCCCGCAACAAGAAGAAAAAATTGTTATGAAACTATGGCCTGATAATGAGTTTATGCTTGTTAATGGGAAAAAGCAAGAAATTGATCCGGGAAGAGGAACAAAGCCTGTTATTATTCCAAAGTGGGGAAGAACAGTTGTGCCTATCCGTGCAATAGTTGAGGCATTGGGAGGTACAATAGAATGGGACGGAGTTGCAAGGAAAGTTACGATTAAGTTTAACGGAAATATAATAGAACTCTGGATAGATAATCCAGAGGCAAAGGTTAATGGACAACCAACATGGATTGATGAAAATAATCATGACGTACGTCCAATTATAGTAAACGATAGAACGATGCTTCCATTACGATTTGTCGCTGAAAACCTTGGATGCACAGTAGAATGGGATCCGAAAACAAGAACAATAACAATCACGTATAATCCAGATTAGAAATGATGATTTTAAAGGCGGGTTATTAACCCGCCACATTTTATAAAGTTCCAAAAATTCGAACATAATATTGGTAGTTTCTCCAAAATAAAATATAATAATTAATATAATTTATTAATATCAGGAGGTAAAAATGGAAGAAGATATAGAAAAAATTGAAAAACTTGAAAGAGAATACTATGAGAGAATGACAGGAAATAAAGCAAATGAAATGGTAAAACTTGGAATAATGAGGGTTTCAGAAAATAACCCGAAACGATTTATTATTCTTTGCGAGGAAGAATACGCAAAGATGCGTGAATATATTGGTCCAATAATGATACAAATTTCAAAAGAATACGCAAAATCTATTGCTCCGTTTTATAAAGATATGATAGATAATAAATTGGAAGTAATAAAACTCGTTTTTGCTACCATAACATCACTCACTGGTTGGGGAGTATTTGACTTCCCTCAAAAAAATGAAGACGGTTCCTATACAGTGAAAGTATATAACTCATTCGAAGCAAATATAGCAAATAAAAGGAAAGAACAGATACAATGTACATTTACACTGGGATTTATAAAGGGTTTGTTTGAAAGTGTATTTAACAAGAAAGTAGTAGTTAAAGAAGTAAAAACAGAAACTCAAAATAATAATTATTGTGAATTTAAAATAATTTTAGAATAATGCAATTTTTATTTTAAAGGGCGAGGGATATCCCTCGCCCTTTAAAATTTATTACATAACCAAGTTCTATTAATTACTCCTTAACACCTTTCTCTCTCCTTAGCCATCTGTAAGTTGCAACCTTTGCAAAATCATTTACAACCATCCAGGCAAGTGCATATATCCAGATTATCAAAGCATTACGCCAACCAATCGGGGCAACAAACCAGCCATACACTGCAAACAACGTTGCTGCTACTTTGGTTGCAACAGCAGTCCAGAAAAGAACAGCAGAAGGATAAGGCTTTCTCCAAAATCTATCCTCGGTTCTTGTCACAAATATTGTAAGGTGACCTGCAACTGCAAGTTTTAAGAATACAAACGTTTGAATTGCAGCAACAGAAAGAGTGAAAAATTTCTCTGCAATGTAGAAAATTCCAAAACTTGATATAACACCTAATATTCCAAGAAGAGTGGAAACAGTCAGCACTTCCCTCATATTCCAGCTTACAGGATAATTATCTATCTTTGTGCGATCATAAGCAATAGCAATAATAGGAAGATCATTAAGGAATGCAAGCAATATAATCATAAGAGCAGTTACTGGATAGAAATTAAACACAAGAATTGACAATGTCATAAAGAAAATAACTCTGAGTGTTTCGGAAATTCTGTAAATTGCATAACTCTTCATTCGCTCAAACGTAACACGAGCGATTTTAATTGCATTAATAATAACAGAAAGCCCGGGAGCAAGCAACACAACTGCTGCAGCAGCACGTGCAGCATCAGTTGCACCTGAAACTGCAATACCTGCATCTGCTTTCCTCAATGCAGGAGCATCATTCACCCCATCACCTGTCATAGCCACAATATGATTTGCCTTTTGCAGTTTATCAACTATAAAGTATTTATCCTCAGGGAATACCTGAGCAAAACCGTCTGCACTCTCAATAAGTTCAATAATTTTTGCTTCATGCCTCTTAACATAACCGGGCGGCAGTGGGATATCCTGTAAATAATTTCTCACATCTCTAACAATATCCTTTGCAAAAACCTCTGCTTCTTCTTCGCTAACTTTCGGATGCAATTTTTTATACATTGCCTTTGCAATAATTTCGGAAAGCATTAAATACTCTCTGTAATCGCCGCCTCTTAAATCTCTTGCATCAAGAATATTTGTGCCTAAACCAAGAATCTCGGCAATATGCTTTGCAATTGCCAGATTATCCCCGGTGAGCATTTTTACTCTTACGTGAAGTTTCTTTGCCTCTTCTATTGTACGTTTGGAATCTTCTCTTGGTGGATCGAATAGCGGAATAAGTCCTACATAGTTGTAAGTATCATCACCATCTTTAACCGCAACACCAAGCGTTCTGTATCCTTTCTCAGCAAATTCATTCACAGGCTTCATCACTTCATCTGGTTTGATTGTGTGTATGCAGAGTTCCAATATTACCTGAGGTGCACCTTTTGTCACAACAATTTTCTCACCGTTCTTTCCCTCTACAACTGCCTCGGTTCTTTTGCTCACTGGATCAAACGGTTTGAATTTCAAATGCTTATACTCTTTGAGTTTTTCGTAAAGTTTGTGCTCTTTCAACCATTCAAAGATTGGCTTTTCAATTGGATCGTGATCTTCCTCTCTTGAAGCAAGCCCTGCATAGAACATCAAATCTTCTGGCTTATAGTTTCCAAAAACAACCGGATCTGCAACGGTCATCTGGTTCTTCGTCAGAGTTCCTGTTTTATCTGAACAAAGCACATCAACTCCAGCAAGTTCTTCAATTGCAGCAAGTCTGCTAACAATTGCCTGTTTCCTTGCAAGATAAGTTGCACCCACCGCCATCGTTACGGTAAGAACGGCTGGAAGTGCAACAGGGATAGCAGCAACAGTTAAAACGAGTGCAAACCTGACAATTTCGAGCATGTGCTCTCCACGGAACATTGCAACAAGCAATATCAGTGCAACGAGAAAAACAGTTAGTATGATAAGATAATTACCTATTCTAATAACTGCTTTCTGGAAATGGCTTCTCTCTTCTTTCTCTGCTTTTGCAACAAGTTTCACCGTTTTTCCAAAGAAAGTGTTAAGGCCAGTGTTTACAACAACACCTATTGCTTCTCCCTGTTTTGCAATAGAATTGGAATAAACTACATCACCCACCTTCTTTGTGACAGGTAATGACTCACCTGTAAGCACAGATTGGTCCACAAGTACATACTCTGTTTTGATTAATTTTACATCTGCAGGTACAATGTTCCCTATTCTAATTTTTATGATGTCGCCGGGAACAAGATCTCTTGCGTCAATTTGTTTAAACTCTCCGTTCCTCAAAACAATCGCTTTTTTTGCAAGTTTTTCTTTTAAAACTTTGAGAGTGCTAAGTGCCTTGGATTCCTGCCAGAAATCAATAAATACATTCGTTAAAAGAAGAAGCACAATTATCGTGAAATCTTCCCACTTATGTACAATTGCGGACAAAATTGCCGCAGTTTCAATCATTGCAGGAATCGGACCCCAGAACCTTCTCAAAATTCTGTGAAGTGTGGATTCTTCCTTTTCCGGGATTTCATTCTTTCCGTATTTCTTGATTCTTTCCCGTACTTCTTGCTCACTTAAGCCCTTTTCTGGATCAGTTTCAAGAACCTTTATGGTTTCTTCAACACTCATCTTTTCAAACTCTTTTGTATCTGCCACAGCACTCACCTCCTTCCACGGCATTTTACGGGAATTTATTATAATACATACTTAAAATCAGTCAACCCCTCAAACATATTTATTATTCCACAAAGAATTTGATATAAAATAAAATCCAAATTTCAAAAAACGGTTAGTTGTTAATATATCAAATTACATATTGACTGCTTTATCAATCTGATTATAATATAATAAATTATATATATTGGAGGTGAATACATGAGCAAAAAAAGATTAACTCTTTTGTGTGTCGCCGTAGCAGGTTTAATCTTTTTACCATCAGTGATAATAAACAAACCCATATACAGCCTCATTGCAGCTTTCTTTGATTGGCTTCCTTTGTTTACCGGGTGGATGCGGTTTTCAGAAACAAAGAAAATCCCATATCTTCACATTACTCTAACAGTAATTGCATACATATTCTTTATTGTTTGGCTGTTTATTCCGACATCTAATTTCGCAAGATTTTCCTTTATTATGATCTGGTTTCTTGCAGTTCTTTCCGGTGCAGACATCTAATGCTAACTTTTTGCATACAAATGCAAATATGATATAAGCGTAGGATAGCTTTTTAGGGGGGAGTTCAGAAATATGGCGCCGCGTAATGCGGCGCCCTTTTCTATTGAAGGAGGTAGAAAGAAGAAACTATTATGGCATTGGTTTATACAATCCAGCATGCACCGGTAAATACAAAGAGAGTGCAGGAATCAGAGAAATAATTATCAAAGCAATGATTGCTGCAATAACATATGGAACTGCTTCACGCGCAATTGGATCTAAATCACTATGAATAAGCCCAGCAGCAGTAAACAAATTAACACCAACAGGTGGAGTTGCCTGACCAATTGCAAGTGCTACAACAAAAATTACTCCATACCACAAAGGATCAATATGGAATGCTGCAAGAACGGGCATAACAAGTGGAACAACGAGATAAGTAATTGATATTGCATCAAGAATCATACCAAGACCAAGGAGCAACAAATCAACAAGCAGTATAAACATTACAGGACCTCGTGAAACATGCACCATCCATTGAGCAAATCTATCAATTACCCCGGATATCGTTGCGGTCCATGAGAAAATCCCTGCAAATGCAACAATTGCCATAATTACAGCACTTGTTACTGAGGCCTCAATCAACGTATCCATAAAAGTGTACCAATCAAGCGTATGATAAATGATAGTAGCGACAAATAAACTGTAAAACACAGCAACAACGGCTGCTTCCGTAGGAGTAAACATACCTGCATAAATTCCACCAAGTATAATAATAGGGGCAAGAATTGCCCATATCGCTTCCTTTAAAGCAACCATTATTTCCTTAAAACTTCCCCTTGCATGAGTACCTCTATATCCCCTTTTCTTAGAAACGTAGTAAGCAGCAATAATAAGGAATCCACCGGTAAGAATTCCCGGGATTAAACCACCCATAAACAAACCACTTACCGTAACAGATGTAATATTACCATATATAATGAAAGCAATGCTTGGAGGAATAACAATCGAAAGGCTCGCTGCTGTTGCAATTGTGCCGGCTGCAAAGTACTCACTGTATCCGTTCCTTACCATAGGAACAATTAAGATCAATCCAACTGCCGCTGTTGTTGCAGGTCCAGAACCCGAAATTGCACCCCAAAACATAGCAGTGAGAACTGCAACAATTGCAAGCCCACCAACAGACCGCCCCACGACAAGTTCCAAGAAGTCTGCTATTTTCTCAGCAAGCCGTGCTTTTTCAAGAATCATTCCAGCAAGAATAAAGAATGGGATTGCAAGAAGTGGAAAACTCGCTATGCCAGCATAAAAATTTCTGGAAATCATTAGAATTCCCATGTGGTACAACATTATCGTGATCACTGCTGTAAATCCAAGCGCAACAGCAATCGGCACACCAATAAGCAAAAGAACTATAAACAAGATTAATAATAAAGATGCAGGACCTCCCATATTATTTTCCTCCTTCCAATTTGGCAAGCGATTTTACATGACCTTTCCACATCCTGATAAAAACAAAAATAGAGAACACGGGAATACCTAAATAGTAGATCCACATTTGTATTCCAAGTGCAGGTGATGTGGAGTGAAACAGCGTCATCTCCTGATAAATTGTTTTCAAAGTAAACCAATCTACAACACCAATAAGAAATGCAGATAACACGAGATTTAACCAAATAATAATTTTTTTAACGGGTTTAGGAAACATCTTGAACAAACTCACCATTCCAAGATGGGAATTTCTCTCAAATGCTATGCCTATTCCTATTACTGTAATCCATACGAAGAAATTTACACCTATTTCTTCAGTAAATGCAATGGAATAGTGGAATATATACCTACCAAGCACATTAAGAAAAGAAATTGTAGCCATTACAAAAAGTAATACACCCATTATAATTTCATCAATTCCAAACTTCCTTCTTGTTGTATTTTCGTTCATATTCTCGCAGGACTGCCTGCCTCCTCACCTCCTCGAATTTATATCTTCACGCATTTGGTACGACTTCTACTTCGTCGCCTTCTTTTAAATTCAACTTCTTTGCTAATTCCTCATGAAAAACAATGTTATCCTCCAGGGAAATTTGCGGGCTTATCTGCAGAACGATATTTTCAAAATCAGGAGTTGTCGCTACAATTGAAAAAATCTTTTTGTTCAAACGCCTCTCCCACTCTCCCACAAGTTTTACATCGATCCAGACAACATGCTCATTTTCAAATTCATCTATTAAACTGCGTGGAGCCATTCCAAGAATTCTACTCATCCACAATCCATCTTCACCTTCAAGTAAATTTCTCACAAGGCCAACTTTCAATTTAACAGGTTCAACTAAACGCTTTTCTTCTTTCACACCTTTTACCTCAACAAGGCCTTTCAGGTGTAATCCATAAAGGATATCGGCAGTTTCAAAAACCGAAAATCCAGATTTCTCTGCAATTTCACCAATAGAACTTTCCCCATCTACATAAGAAATTACTTTAAATTCATTTTTGTTTAAAGAGATTTCATCACGTTGTGCAGAAGTCAAAACAGGTATAGAACGTTTACCACCTGCAAATACTGTTTTGATTTTTTCCCATTTCTCCTTTATTTGAAAGAGATCAGCAATTAATGAATCTGTTCGTTTTGTAATATCAGGAGTTTTCTTCACAGATTGCTTTACAAATTCAAAATATCCGCTTTCAATAATCACCGTATCGATTAACGCCTTAATTCCGGAGACTTCCCCAGATTCAGCAGCAATTATCATACCTTTGTCAAAAAAAATCTTAAAAGAAACACCCCTACCCCGCACATTCAAAACACCCGTTGCTTTAGAGTTCATTAGCAACTGAAAAATTTCAAGTAGACCAACATCAAGCAAATTACCTTTTAAATTTCCAGCCACGCTACCTCCTTTAAAATTAGCCCGGGATAAACCCGGGCTATATAAAATTGATTTTTGAAAAATTTACTTACCCATGTCTTTCAAAGCTTTTTCGTACAAGTCCTTGCCGATTTTAGGTATCCATTCATCGTAAATCGGTTTCGTTGCATTGATGAAATCTTGCCTCTCCTGATCCGTAAGGAACGTAACATCCATGCCTTGCTGCTTAAGATAAGCAATGTAATTTGTGATCTTGGGTGTTTCACCAAAGTGATCTTTAAGATCTTTTAATGCACTTCCATCGTCAAGCCCTACTCTGCACATATCTTTTTCCCAGCGTGCCGCTTCAATTGCATCTCTCTTTATAATTTTCTGAATGTCAGGAGGGAATGAATCCCAAACGTTCTTGTTCACACCAACGATAACCGGATCCACCACGTAATTCCAGAATGTAACATACTTATGATACTGCCAGATCTTAACAGGAATTAAAACGCCAACCGGGTTTTCCTGTCCATCTACGGTTCCATTCTGGAAAGCGGTAACTGCATCACCCCAGGACATACTTACAGGATCTGCACCAAGTTGTCTGAAAATGTCAATGAAGATAGGGGAACCTACAACTCTGATTCTCAAACCTTTGAGATCAGCAGGTTCCTTAATTTCATGCTTACTGTTTGTTACTTCTCTGAAACCGTTTTCAGCCCAGGCAAGCCCTACAACACCTTTCTTCTCCATTGCAGCAAATATTGCCTTACCTGTTTCTCCATTTTCAAGTGCATCAAGATTCTTGTAATTGTTAATAAAGAATGGGAGGGAGAAAATATTGCACTGTGGAATGGTAGGAGACCAGTTAATCGTGGAACCCCATGCAAAATCAATAACTCCTTGAGACATAAGCTGGAATTCGTTTGTCTGTTTTCCTTTGAACAACTGGCCACCGTAGTAAACCTTGATGTTGATCTTTCCATCTGTGTCCTTCTTCACCATGTCAGCAAACTTCTGCGCCGCTTCGCCCCACCAGAAAGTAGGACCCACAACAACACTGAGGTTGTACTCAGGTTTTGGTTTGAATGTTTCTTTGGGCTGCTGGTTCTGATTGGAAGACTGTTTAGTTCCGCATCCAGTAAGCCCAACTGCAAGCATCGACACTACAAGCATCAATGCAAGCAACACGCTTAGTGTTTTTTTCATAATACTACCTCCTTTACTTTTAAATTTTATCATATATTTCCCTGTTTTCAACTAAAGAAGCAATTTCACCCAAAAACTTTGCTGCATCTGCTCCATCAATAACCTTGTGATCGTATGACAAACTAAACCAGCACATAGAACGGATTGCAATCTTATCACCATCAACCACAACAGGTTTCTTCACCGTTCGCCCAACACCAAGTATCGCAACTTCTCCGGGATTCAGCACAGGTGTAAACATTTCTGTACGCATCATTCCAAGATTAGTTAACGTAAAGTGAGAACCTTTGAGATCTTCTTCCGAAAGGTTTCCTGAACGTGCAAGCGATACAAGTCTGCTAATCTCTTCACTTATCATAGAAAGGGATTTTTTAGCAACATTTTTCACAACAGGTACAACAAGCCCATTATCAGTACTTACAGCAACACCTATGTTTACATCACTAAAGTATGTTATTTCATCACCATCAAAGTTTACATTGAACTTTTCAAGTTTTTCAAGAACAATTCCGAGAAGTTTTACAAGTATTGCAGTGACAGAAATTTTTTCTTTCAAGGAATTTTTAAACGAAAGAAGATTCGTCATATCAACTTCCGTCATATTTGTGACAAGAACGGATTTCTCATAAGATTCTGCAAGATGCCTTGCTATTGTTCTGCGCAACGGGGAGAGTTTTTCCTTTCTTACCTCTGCAAATCCAGACTTCTCTGAGATCACTTTTAGAACATCTTTTTCCACAATCCTTCCATTTGGACCTGTTCCTGAAATTCTGGAAAGATCAATTCCATGTTCGCGGGCAAGTCTCTTAGCAATAGGTGATGCTTTTATAAAGCCTGAAATCTTTTCGTGAACACTTTTGCTTTCTTTTTGTTCCTCTTTTTTTGAAGGAGTTTCAATTTCTTTTTCAGGAGTTTTTTCTTTTTCAACTTTCTCTATTTCTGATTTCAACTCTTCCTCTGTTTCCGCAATATAACCAACAACCTCACCAACTGTTTGTTCTTCACCTTCAGGCACAACTATCTTTTTTAAAAAACCAGTCGCAGGAGAAGGAACATCATTTGTAATTTTTTCAGATTCAACTTCAAAAAGAGGTTCTCCTTCTGCTACTTTGTCGCCTTCCTTCTTATACCATTTTGTTATAAAGCCTTTCTCCATTGAAAGGCCAAACTTGGGCATTCTAACTTCTATCACACGCCACCTCCAACAACTTCTTCAACCGCTTTTTTCACATCTCCACTGGCAGGCACAACAAAATCCTGTAAAGGAGGGCTAAACGGAATGTGAACATTATGAGCACCAACTCTTAAAATAGGGGCATCAAGATAATCAAACACTTCTTCCTGCACAACAGATGCAACTTCTGCACCCCATCCGCCACGCTTCCATGTTTCATGAGCAATCACAAGGCGATGTGTCTTTTTGACAGATTCAAGCACCTTTTCTTTATCCCAGGGAACAAGAGTTCTTAAATCAACAACTTCTGCATCTATTCCTTCTTTCAGGAGTTCATTTGCTGCTTTCAAAGATTCGTGCACCATTCTCGAAGTTGCAACAATCGTAACATCTTTACCCTCTTTTTTAATATCTGCTTCTCCAAACGGAATGTAGTATTCCTCTTCTGGCACCGGACCTTTTAAACCATAAAGCATTTTATGTTCAAAGCAAATCACAGGATCATCAGAGCGAAGTGCTGTTTTGAACAAACCCTTCATATCATAAGGAGTAGAAGGAATAATCACTTTAATGCCTGGTACATGCATAAAAATTGTTTCAATGGATTCTGAATGTTGAGCGGCTGCACTCTTTGAAATGCCATCAGGCCCACGAAGGACAAGATGGATTTTAGCCTGTCCACCAGTCATATATCTGAACTTCATAATCTGGTTTGCAATTGCAGTCATTCCTGTAAACAGGAAATCTGCAAAGTGAAATTCCGCAACAGGCCTCATACCAGCAAGTGCAGCACCAAGCGCAGAGCCAAAGATAACCTCCTCAGAGATTGGAGTATCAATTACCCTGTCGGGGAATTTTCCAAGCAAAGATTTGTAAGCACCAAAAATGCCTCCCTGTTTTGCAATATCTTCACCGTATGTAAAAATAGTTGGATCCTTGCTCATCTCCTCATACATTGCTTCGCCCAGGGCTTCAGAAAAAGTTATTTCTCTCATTTTTCCCTCCTTTAATAGTCGTATCCAGTATCATCTACGAAAAGGTCGGAAAGCGCCTCTTCGGGTGCAGGGTATGGGCTCTCTTCTGCAAACTTAACTGCCTCTTCAACTTCTCTATGCGCAGAGTCCCATATCTTTTTCTTTTCGTCTTCTCCCAGCATTCCAAGTTCTTTTAATCTCTTCTCAAATCTACCAATTGGCTCGTTAACCCAATGCTCCTCTACTTCCTGTTTAGAACGGTACAAAGTGGGATCTCCTACAAAATGCCCTTTAATTCTGTATGTTTTTGCTTCTATAAGAGTTGGTCCGCCACCACTTCTCGCACGCTCAACAGCGGCTTTCACAGTTTCGTAAACTGCTATAACATCATTTCCATCAATGGAAACACCGGGGATATTGTAGCCAATCGCTCTGTCTGCAATATTTGCAACTGAAGTGGTCTCCTGAACACGCTCAGTAGAGGCAAACTGGTTGTTCTCATTTAAGAAGATCACGGGTAATTTATAGATTGAGCACCAATTCAATGCCTCATGAAAAGCCCCCCTGTTTGAGGCACCGTCTCCAAAAAATGCAATAACAACATTGTCTTTTTTCTGCAACTTGATTGCCATTCCTGCGCCGGCTGCAATGGGAAGACCTCCTGCAACTTCACCATTTGCACCGAGAACACCAATGGAAACGTCAGCAATGTGCATTGAACCACCCTTCCCTTTACAATAACCTGTTTTCTTGCCATAGAGTTCAGCCATCATTTTTTTGATGTCTGCCCCTTTTGCAATCATATGCCCGTGTCCTCTGTGAGTAGATGTAATGTAATCGTCCTTTCTGAGATTCGCCATAGCACCAGAAGCAATTGCTTCTTCTCCAATGTAAAGATGAATAAAGCCCGGAAGTTTACCCTGGAGAAACAACTCCTCCGCCTTTTTTTCAAACACTCTTATACGAACCATCGTTGTATATAACTTTTGCAAAAACTCCTTCGAGTAATCCATAAGCACCTCCAAAATTTGGTCTCCACTATGTATGTGCAAAAACCGTGCCAGATGTTGGTACAACGGTACAATGCGGGTTTGTTGTAAACTCTGGAATTCAAAGTGTAAAAAATTTTTACACTTTAATGTAAACTGTAAAATTTTTTAACACTTAAAATTAAAAAGCCCGGCTTTCGCCGGGCAGAGGTGTGAAAAATTCAGCCACTCTATATAAGGAGGTCAAATACTCTGCGCGCTCGTTCGTGATGTGAAGTTTCAGGGTTTTTTACTTTAGGATCGAGTTCTTTTATAACTCGCGCATAAGCAACTACAAGCCCGCCTGCTATTTCCGGAAGCATGTTTTCAACGTCTTCGGAAATCGTTATATCTATTGGCGGCAATGCTCTTAACTCTTCAAGAACAGGCACAAGTTCAAGCGCCACATCAAGATTCTTAAACTCTTTTATGCTGTTTTGAAGACCTTTTGTTAAAGGAAGATCAAGAGAAACCATGTAGTCTCTCCCGTTAAACTTTGCGTTTTTTGCCGCAACTTCAAGAAGGTCTCTAATTTTATCTCTGAGAAAATCAGAAAGCCTTCTCAAATCATTTTTATCAACGTCAAGACTTGCTGCTTCCCTGAACAACCTCTCGAACTGAGCAACTTTCATCAGCATAGTATCACCTCCTCTGGCTAAATTATTCAACTGACACAGTTTAGCAAAAAATTCAAAATATCATAGCGTTAAAATAGCAAGGAGATGTTCTTAAAAATGAAAATAAAAATATCATTTACCACTAAAAATTCATCAATCAATTAATGCTTTGCAATGTCAAACTGCTTCATCAATTTGTAAAGTGTAGGGCGGGAAATACCCAACCTCTTTGCAGTAAGGGAAATATTGAATTGAGTTTCAAGAAGGAGTTTTTCGATGAGTTCTTTTTCCACAGATTTCAAATTTGTATATCTCTTCTCTTTTTTTCGTAAAACGTTTTCCGGAAGATGTTTTTCTGTGAGAACATCTTTTTCGGCAAGATTCACTGCCCGCTCAACTATGTTTTGAAGTTCTCTCACATTTCCCGGGAAATCGTATTCCATAAGTGGATTTAAAAAGGAACTATCTGCCTTTGTAATGTTCTTTCCAAACTCTACATTAAAGTTCTTTATAAAGTGATCCACAAGAATTGGAATATCCTCTCTCCGTTCCCTGAGTGGAGGAATCCTGATCTCAATAACATTAAGTCTGTAATACAAATCGCGTCTGAAACTGTTTTCTTCTATGAGAGTATTGAGATCCTTATTCGTTGCTGCAATAATTCTCACATCAACTTTCAATGATTTTGTTCCGCCAACGCGTGTCACAAGTTTATTTTCAATAACTCTTAAAAGTTTCGTCTGTATTGCTGGTGGAAGTTCTTCTATTTCGTCTAAAAAAAGTGTGCCTCCATCTGCAAGTTCAAATTTTCCCGGACGCCCATTTTTGGAAGCATCAGTAAATGCACCCGGTTCATATCCAAAAAGTTCACTCTCTGCAAGATCTCTTGGAACAGCGCCGCAGTTAAGTGCAACAAATGGACCTCTTGAATAACTGCTTTCAAAGTGTATTGCCTGAGCGAACATTTCTTTTCCTGTGCCAGTTTCACCTATAATAAGCACAGAAGAACTCGAATGCGCAGCGATCTTTGCAATGCGAATTGCTTCCCTCAACTTTGGGGAATTACCCACAATGTCGTTAAATGTAAACCTCGCTTCTGCTCCTATATAACGGGTAACAAACTTCCTCACTCTCTTTATCTCTCTAAAAAAGTCAACAACCCCCACGAACTCACCGTCATTGTTCCTCAACACAACAGCCGTTTTTATAAAATGGAGCAACCCTCTTGATGGACTATCTATGATAAATTCTCTATCAACATAACCCTTGTGTGTTTTAAAAACCCGAAGGATTACAGGTGTAAAATCAACGATCTCTGAAACATGTTTTCCAATTGCTTCGTTTCTTTTCACACGAAGAATGTCAGCACCTGTTTCATTTATGTAAAGCACCTTTGCATTTGCATCTAAAACAAGCACGCCGTCTTTACTTCCTTCGCTTATCACCTCTGCATACTTCCGAGAAAGTTCAACTTCTTCAAGCAAGCCTTTGAGTTTCACTTCATTTTCAACTGCCTTTGCAAGTGCGGAGACTATACCTAATGCATACTTTGGATAATCCCTGTTTTCTGCGGAAAGTCCCAGAACAAATTTCAACTCTCCGTTTTCGCCTAAAACAGGGGAGGCAGCACAAGACCAACTGGAAAGAAAACCACTTTCATGTTCTGAACCTTTCACTTCGGCAGGTTTTTTTGTTTTAATCGCAGTGTATATAGCGCTGTTCCCTATCGATTTGTCTATCACAGTACCTTCTTCAAAGAGTTTTTTTGTTTTTCCTTTTCCCATTGTGAGTAGAACAACACCGTCACTATCGACAAATGATACAGAAAAAGGGTTTTCAATGCTAAAAAACTCTTCAAGTAAATTTTTTACAGTGATAAGATAGAGAAAATTTCG
>Ga0256914_1002138_pt1 | contig 16798 bp, 18 predicted proteins | sample HulkmetaG_FD_191571 | JGI IMG/M metagenome (GOLD analysis project Ga0256914, IMG submission 191571) | Hydrothermal chimney microbial communities from Main Endeavour vent field at the Juan de Fuca Ridge, Pacific Ocean - Hulk | ecosystem: Environmental > Aquatic > Marine > Hydrothermal vents ... | reverse complement strand
ATATTTATATGTGTATTTTTGATTTGTTGTCCTTTGTCCACATATTCTATAAGCGATACATTAGGGGCAATATCAATTTTAGGATACATAAGCTTGATAATATCCCTAATATTTATTTTCTCCATTAAAAAGATACAAGCATCAGCCATATCCTCAGACCACAAAAATTCTCTTTTAGGACTTCCTGTACCCCATACCTCTACCTGATAGCGTGATAATTGTTCATTGACTACTTTTATCCCATACTTTTCAAGTACTTTTAAAATATCTTCCTTGGAAGCCTTGCCATTTACATTTTCTATAGGTCTTTTATTTAAATCCTGACTTATAGCATTCCAATCTCCTTTTTCAAGCATATTAGCGAGAAATATCTTCCTAAGCAGAGCAGGCAGTACATGTGATTTTTCTAAATCAAAGTTATCATTATACCCATAAAGATTAGTAGGCATAACTGAGATAAAATTAGTTTCATATTGCAAATTATAATTTTCACACATCTTCATACCAGCTATTTTGGCTATAGCGTAGGGTTCGTTGGTATATTCCAGTTCTCCTGTCAAAAGATATTCTTCCTTCATAGGTTGGGGGCAATCCCTTGGATATATGCAAGTACTACCTAAAAACAGAAGTTTTTTTACACCAGTTATGTAACTCTGATGTATTATATTATTTTGGATTTGAATATTTTGATAAATAAACTCTGCCCTATAAATATTGTTGGCTAAAATCCCTCCAACTTTTGCTGCAGCAAGAAATACATATTCGGGTTTTTCCTTCTTAAAAAACTTTTCTACCTCCGCCTGATTTGTCAGATCAATCTTTAGAAATCTTAGAGATCCTGTTTCAATATCTTCCTCATAACCACTATATAACTGCTCAGGATTCTTGGAAAAGTAAGAACCGATTATATTTTTATAACCCTTTTCAAGAAGCTTTCTTACAATAGCACTTCCAACAAGCCCACTTGCCCCAGCTACAAAAATTTTACTATTTTTATCCATAACTAAATCTCCAACTATAAGAAGCATCTCTTCCCAAACTTCCTCTTATCATTCTTCATCACACCTTCTAACCTTATATCCACCATTTTTGAGATATAATTCTCTTTTGGCAAGCTCAAAATCTGCCTTTATCATATCTTTTATGAGATCCTCAAAGGTGTGTTTCGGCCTCCAGCCGAGTTTTTCCCTGGCCTTTGAGGCATCGCCTATGAGGATATCCACCTCTGTGGGCCTAAAATACCGAGGATCAACCTCTATCACTATATCCCCTTCCTTCAACCCATAACTCCCTTCTACAACATCTATCCCCTCTAGAGCCTCTACAACCTTCTTCACCACCCCTTTTTCCTCCACTCCTTCTCCTTGCCAATCAATCTCTATGCCTAGAAGTTTAAAGGCCTTTTCGGCAAATTCCCTTACGGAATGGGTTTCTCCAGTGGCTAAGACATAGTCATCTGGTTCTGGTTGCTGGAGCATAAGCCACATGCCTTCTACATAGTCCTTGGCATGGCCCCAGTCCCTCTTGGCGTTAAGGTTCCCAAGGTAAAGTTTTTTCTGCAAACCAAGCCTTATCCTTGCCGCTGCCCGTGTTATCTTCCTGGTAACAAAGGTTTCCCCTCTAATGGGGGATTCGTGATTGAAGAGGATGCCGTTGCAGGCAAAGATCCCGTAAGCTTCCCGGTAATTCACGGTGATCCAGTAGGCGTAGAGTTTTGCTGCAGCATAAGGACTTCTAGGATAAAATGAAGTTTTTTCATTCTGAGGAATCTCTTGAACTTTACCATAGAGCTCAGAAGTAGAGGCCTGGTAAAATTTAACCTTATCCTCCATTTTCAAAATTCTTATAGCCTCAAGGAGCCGCAAAGTCCCCAATGCATCAGCATTGGCCGTGTATTCTGGAGTTTCAAAAGAGACCCTTACATGAGACTGTGCAGCCAAGTTATAAATCTCATCAGGTTGCACTTCTTGAATAATGCGGATCAAATTCGTAGAATCTGTCATATCTCCATAATGCAAAAAGAAGTTTACATCTTCCTCATGCGGGTCTTTATAGAGATGATCCACTCTATTGGTATTGAAAAGAGAAGCCCTCCTTTTAATACCGTGGACCTCATAGCCTTTTTGTAGCAGGAACTCGGCAAGATATGCACCGTCTTGTCCGGTTATCCCAGTAATTAAAGCCCGTTTTTTAGACATATATCCTCCACTTTTATAATTCTATGCTCAGCGTTCGGCGTTTGTTGGGTTTATTAGGTTTGTTGAGTTTAAACCCCTCAACCCACTAACCCTCAAACCTCAACTCTCAACTCACTAACCCTCTACAACTTCTACAACCTCTACCCCATTTCGCCCTTCGCCTTTACACCACTCCCAACTCAACCACTCACTCTCCCAGAAAGTTCTCTTTTGGCTCTTTCGTAATCTTCAGGAATACCAATATCTATAAAATAATCATCAAACGGCAAACCATAAAAATTTATTTCCTGATAAAATTTTTCCAAAAAGTCTTTCTCAAATGAAAATTTTTGTGGCAAGTTAGCATTCTTAAACACATCAGCTCTTATTAAATAAATACCACCATTAATAAAACCATATTGTCTAAATTCTTTTTCTTTAAATCCTGTAATTCTATTTTCTTCATCAATTTCAACTGTTCCATATCTATCAAAATTTTTCATCGGCTTTAAAGCTATAGATAAATCAGCGTTTTTACTTTTATGAAAATCTAAAAACTTTGCGAAATCTATTTTAAAAAAGTATCTCCATTTAAAATTAATACATTCTTTTCGCTAACGAATGATAAAAATTTCTTGATGGCTCCTCCGGTTCCTAAAGGTTCATCCTCAATAGAATAAATCAGCGTCAAATTTTTATATTTTTTTCCAAAATACTTTAAAATTACTTCGTATTTATATCCGACAGATAAAATAATTTTTTCTAATCTAGAATTTGATAAATAATCTAAAATATACTGCAAAAAAGGCTTACCGTTTATATCTGCCATAGGCTTAGGGATATCTTTTACAACACTTCTCAATCTTGTTCCAAGTCCACCTGCTAAAATAATTGCTTATTTAAACATCTGACCGGAAAAGCTCACTCTCTACAATTTCGCAAATTATATGACCAATCATTATATGTGCCTCTTGAATTCTTGGAGTATCCGTTGATGGAACATTGATCAAATATTTACATATATCTTTCATTTTACCGCCAGATTCACCGGTTAGTCCTACGGTTATCATTCCCAAATTATTAGCCACTTCTATTGCCTTAATGACATTTTTAGAATTCCCAGATGTAGAAATTCCAATCAAAATATCCCCTTTTCTTCCTTTTGCCATAACAAGCCTTGAAAACACTTCATCGTAAGAATAGTCATTTGCCACAGCAGTTAAATAAGACGTGTTAACATGTAAAGCCTCTGCAAATAAGGGTTCTCTATCAAAATAAAACCTTCCAGAAAGTTCTGCGGCCAAATGCTGAGCATCTGCCGCACTGCCACCATTACCGCAGAACAGAACTTTACATCCTTTCTTAAAGGTCTTTATAATTTGATCCGCCACGTTTTTGACTGTCTTTATTAAATCTTTATCGTCTAAAATTTTCCTCTTTACTTCAATTGAATCTCTTATGGCCGATATTATCTTTTCCATCTTGCTTTCTCTCTTAAAATTACGTTACTGCTTCATAAAAATTCTTAGCTTTAAAATCCAGCAATATTCCACCTGTAAAGGCTCTTCACCTACTAAAATAGACTTACATCCAGCCCATCTGACAGCAAGAACATCTATTTCTTTATCTCCCCCCATAAAAAGTTTTTTCTAAGTCAATATTAAAATCTTCTTTGGCCGCTAAAAACATACTAATCTTAGCCTTTCTACAGGAACAATTATTTTCAGCTCTGTAAGGGCAAAAGTAAAATCTTTCAATTCTTCCCATGGCATCTTCTACAGCTTTAAAAATTGTTTTGTGAATTTCTTTTAAAGTCTCTTCGGTTATAATTCCTCTACCTATAGGAGAATTTGTAAGTACGATGACCCTATGTCCTTCTTCTCTCAAAAACCTCAATCCATCTAAAGCCTCATCATAAATGACTAATTCTTGTAAACATTTTACATAATCTTTTCTTTCCTTATTTATGACTCCGTCTCTGTCCAATAATACAAATTTATTTCCTAGATTATCTTTAGATAAAAAGGGATTATCATGAAATGACGGAACTAATTTTTTTCTTGGAACATTTTCTCTAAAGCTTATATGCTCTATAAGCTCTAGCGTCTCTATAATCTTTAGAGCATAAATTCTAAGCTCTCCAAGTCATCAATCCATATTTAGTAAATTGGTATCTTCTAAACTCTCCTCCAAACTTCTTTAATGCTTCTATAACTTTATATCTGCTATTGCCTGGGCAGTAAAACATCATAAAACGCCTCCACCTGCGCCCGAAATTTTCCCGCCAGTAGCTCCGGCCTTTTTAGCTATGTCATATATTTCATCAATTACCGGATTTGTAATTCCTTCAGCCATTTGTTTTTTATACTGCCAGCCAAAATCTAAAATAGCTCCGATTTTATCAAGTTCTCCTTTCAAAATAGCTTCTTTCATTAGAACTGCTTGTTCCTTCAGTTTATGCATAGCTTCAATAGACTTCTCTTTTTTCTGAACAACATTTTGGGTCTGGGCTTCTATTATCTTGGATGATAATCTACTTGTACCTGTATAATACAGTAATATATTAAACTGGAGTTCGTTTATATAATCAGGTTTGACCCTCAAAGGATTTACTATCACCTTGTCGTTATCGTAAAATTCCATAAAATTAAAACCACCAAAAGTAGCAGCGTACTGATCCTGCTTACCACCTACAAATCCTAAATCTTTTCTCTCAATTTCATAAGACAAATGTGCTATATCATATTCTCCCAGGTAGTAGATTTAATCATTCAACAAATACACCTAAAATAGAAACAACCAGGGTAAATAAAGTACCAAAACTTAAACAGGGGAGCGCATCAACATAAGCTGACAGTTCTAAAGATAAAGATTTTTAGATAAAATCTTTAACAATTATATTGTATACCTTTTTAATAAATCAAACCTATCGTCTACATACAATTTCTCTTTGGCTTCATAATACCATTCTTTTCTATCAATTGAATTAAATATAATTTTCTTCTCATATCTTGGCTCTATTGTTGCGTAAGCAATATATAGTTAGTTGCATTAAGTATTGCACTACCGTAAATTCAAAGTATGGACTTATATCCACCTATTCAAGCACCCACAAGCCCAAGCCTTAAACGAGCGCAAGAATGAATCAACATGAAAAACCTCATCCTTTATGTTTTCCTTTGTTTGTTATTTCAAAAGGGTCACGATATATTTTTATTAATTCTTCTAAGGCTAACTTAAAAAAACGTATATCATCAATTAAATATCTTTTGCTTAACCTTTTAGGTTCCTGTAATAATCTATAAAACCATTCTAAACCACATTTACTTATAAGTCGTGGAGCTTTCTTTAAAACTCCAGCTTCCATATTTATTGTTGCTCCTAAGGAAAGAAAAAGTCTTACATTAGGTAACATGCTTTTGTATTTCCAAATCCATTTTTCTTGCTTAGGTGCACCAACACCTACAGCAAGAACGGTTGCTCCTGAAAAATTTATTCTTTCTATAATTTTTAAACATTCATCTTCGTTTTTTTCAAAGCCAAAAGGAGGTGAATAGGCATCTACTACTAATTCTCGATTTACTTTGTTATTTATTCTCTTTTTTGCTTTATCTGCAATTTCTTGAGTATCTCCACCTAATAAAAAAACTTTAAATAATGGATTTTGAGAGTTATAATAATATAAAATTGGAAATAATTCTGAACCAGCAACTCGTTGTTTTAATGGCTTTTTAATTAGTTTAGAAAAAAAGTAAATAATTTGACTATCACATAAAACAAAATCGGCATTGTGAACTATTTTATAAAATTCAAAATCTTTTTGTAGTTTTATTACAAAATCTACATTAACAGTGACAACTAAACCTCCTTTTGCGCTCAGAATTTTTACAGCTTCTTCAAGTAAATAATTATCAAAAAATATATTAAAAATTCTTATTTTGTTATTTTTTTCCATTTTCTTAAAAATACATTTTTGAAACTTTTAGTATTATACTCCCCATATCTTTCGAAAAAATCAAATATTGCTAAATATGACATATATATTCCAATTGAATAAGCTATTCCTACATTTATAGGAAGAGACAGTAATTCTAACAGTACATTTACTTTTAATGCTTGTAAAATTAGCGGAGATCTTTTTGTTATTTTCTTTGATTTAAGATAAAGAATAATTAATAAACTATATAAAAAAATAAGCCCCACAATCCCAAATTCGAACATTAACCCTATAATACCAACATCTGAAACCCAAAAATTTTGACCATATAAATATTGGTATGTTATTCTATTAAGAGGACTTAAATTCCCGGATCCTAAAAATAATCTAACTGGTTCCTTTTTCAAAATTTCTAAAATAGTTAAACTTGTATTTATTCTTATCAACATAGAATGATTATAAATACTTATATAATTTCCAGGAGTTAAAGCATATTTTATTATAATAAAAACAAAAAAAAGAAACACGATACTTAAAAAAATTTTCACAAAATTATCTTTTATATTTATAAAAATCGAAATAAATATACCAATTACTACAAAAAAAAGAAACATTCTTTGTTTAACATAAATAAATAAAGCTATAATTACTACTGTAATAAACAGAAAGTCTTTTAAATTTTTACTTCCGCGAAGTATTTTGAATAAATAGTAATACAAACACATTTGGGCAAATATTTTCATAGGAAATTTAAAATAATAACCTTTTACCCCAGAATATTTAACTAAAAAACTACCTTCATGCCAATAATTCATGGGATTTAACATTAGATTAATTATTATAAACATTACAGAAGAAAATAATCCCAAAAATAAAATTGTATTTTCTAAATCTTTTATATCTACTTTTAATAAAGTAAACATATATCTTAATAAGAAGAATATAAAAATTGAAAACAATTTCAACTGAGCAGTTATCCCCAACCATAAAGGTTGCTGATAATAGATATAACTATTAATTACAGAGGAGAATACTAAAAAAATAAAAACAACAAAAATCCATAAGTCAATTTTTCTGATTTTATTCTTTAAATAAGCAGAAAATAGATATAGCGAAAAAATAAAACAAGCTAAACAAGGAACAATAATTTTAGAGAAAAAATACAAAATAAAAATATCTTTAATATAAAAGAATACCTGAAAAGATTCAACAAGTAACAAACATAGTATTAACAATCTACCAAATTTCTTAAATAAAACAAAATTATAAATAGTTATTAAATATCCTGCTAAGTTATTACTTCTCTCCATATTTTTAATTTTAATCTTTACTAAAAATCTTCTAATTAAAAATCTAATGTATTTCACAAAGCTTTCCAATAACCATAATCTATTTTATATAAAAATTTTTTATATCTTTTTCTTATACATCTGGCTGGATTTCCTCCCATTACAGAATAAGAATCTACATCTTTTGTAACTATCGAACCAGGCAATATTACAGCACCTTTTTTAATAGTAACACCGGGCATTATGAGAACATTAGAAAAAATAACTACATTATCTTCTATCTTAACACTTTTGCCCTTTGTCTCAAAAAATGGAGAATCTACATCGTGGCCTAAGGTATAAATTTTACAATCATGAGCTATAGATACATTGTTACCAATAGAAATCTCGCGTCTATTATCTAGATAACATCCTGAATTTATAACTGTATTTTGACCTATCTTAATATTTCCCCAGTTAAAAAATTTAACTTTAGGATGTATATAAGAACTTTTACCAATTTTAATATTAATTGTTTTCAAGAAAATTCTCTTTAAATAGAATATAGGAAGAAAATTATATGTTAAATTAATAAAAGATACTAAAATGAATTTTATTTGCAATAAAAACTTTCTCAATCTATACGAATGTCTTAACTTCAAAAAAGGTAATGAAGATATAAATAAAAGGCGATATATTTTAAGACGTTTTTTATCTGCCAATTTGTATTTATTTAATTGTTGTAAATATTCTTTATTCCCATTTATTATTTGCTTATCACTAACACCTCCTAATCTCATATATGTAATATGATTATTTTTGATAAATTTTGTTCCTGAAATGTAACACCTAAGTAAAAAATCTGTGTCTCCAGCAATTTTATAATTAATATCAAAATATCCTATTTTTTGATAAACTTTGATAGGAACAAAACATGTAGTATGTAAAAAACCAAATCCTCTTAAGATACGTTTCTTATTAAATTTCTTTTCTACACTTTTTATAACAACGTTATCTATAACATATTTAGCAATGCCATAGTAAATAGCTATTTCTATTTCTTTTTTAAGAAAAGTATTTATAACTTTAAAAAGACTACTAATATGATATAAATCATCTGCATTTAATAAACCTATTATTTTTCCAGTTACCAATGATAATCCCTTATTCAGGGCATCATAAATACCCCTATCCGACTCACTCACCCAGTAATCAATACAATTTTCGTATTTCCTAATTATATCCACCGTTCCATCTGTCGAACCGCCATCAATAATTACATATTCCACATTAGGATATATTTGATCTAACACACTTTGAATAGCGTCTTCAAGATACTTTTTTCCATTAAGTACTACAGTAACAACACTCACTAATGGTAGTCTAATTACTTTATCTTTACATTTAAACTTTTCCAGATCAAGGTTAAATCCTTTCGGAGACTCTACCTCAAAAAGCCTCTGTCCTCGAAAATCGCACGCATACCAGTGTCCGTTCTCTATTTCATAACTATACTTAAAATACCCCTTTGTGCGAAGCCCTCCTTCTCCCTTCCTCTCCGGATGCGGCGGCAGAAAAAGCATAGTCTTTACCTTATCGTCTGGCTCATTCACAATCTCCGGCTTCCACTGAGAGAGAAGACGAGTTGTGGAATAATTACCCTCCAAAATAACTAGTCTTTTCATCATTTTTCCTTCCGAGTTAATATAATCAGATCATCAAATAGTGAAAAGTGACGGGTTTATATACCGTTGTATCTCTATTTTTTTTTGTAGTTTTTAAATATTCATTTAATTATTAACAAAGATAATTCTAATAACAGTAGAATTCTAAATTCTCTGGGCAGGCATAAAATCTATCCCTACCCATCCACCAATCACCCATTTACACATTCATTATATACGTACATGCGTATTCACGCATATACACTTCTACCACCTATAATCTTTCCATATCTTTTAGCACGATCTCAAAATGATATCTTCCACAAAACTAATTGCTCCCTTGGATAAATATGCTATTATAAAATTTATAATAATATTATTCACATCTTTTTACGCTTTTACTAAAATTGTCTCACCTTATATGAATAGTACATGTATATCCATTTTTCTCTTTTTTATTTTAAAATTAAATCTACACACTTTATTACTCTATCTACCTCTATTTTACTTATATCTAATCTTGAACCCATACCATACAAGTCAACAAGTTGCTCAAATTTTTTTAAGTTACTTTCTATTTCAGGCGGATAAATAGCATAATATTTATCAGTAATTTCAGAAGGATAAGGAGTAAACCTACCAAAATGATTACCATTTGAAATTACTACGACAGGTAGGTTAAGAGCTACTGTAATATGTGGAACACTGGTTTCGTTTGAAATTACAAGTTTTGATCTATTTATTATTTTAATTAAATCAATCAACTTTATCTTTCCCACCAAATTAATGATTGGATAGTTACTTAAAGACTCAAATTTATAACCATCTTCAACATCTGAAACTCCTCCACATAACACTATCTGCAAATTATACTTGTTGTAAATATATTCTCCAATCTTAACATACTTTTCTATTGGCCACTTTCTAAAAGGTTCCCCGGCCCCAATAAATAAAAAAACAAATTCCTCGGGGAGTTTGAACGACAAATTTGAATCTAGAAAATTTATATAAGGCTTTTTGATTTCAATTTTTTCTCCTAAAAGATTTTCAAAAAATTCCTTATTTCTATGGAATTCAAATAATATTCCTTTTTTAGCAGCTAAAAGCTTAGTGTAATAACAATCTGTAACTTCCTTCTGCCATGCTCTAATATTACTTCGATCTCCAGAATTTCCTATCTTTTCCTTTGCATTAACTAGTTTTACTATGAAGTCAGTGTCTAATGTTCTGGAATAAGTAGGATGAATAACTATTTCATAGCCCTTTCTTGTAATCTCTTTTAGTTTTTTATATCTATAAACCAAATTTCTGTGAAATTTCCTTATGTCTATCCAAATAAACTCATCAATAAATTTTTTATCTAAATTTTCTGCTAAATCTTTCCAAGCGATATTACCTACAAGTGTAATTTTATAATCCTTATATTGTGAGTTATTTTTAAAAATTTCTATAAAATTTCTGAAAAGAATATAATCCCCTATTGCATCAAGGCGGAGGAGAAAAATAGTTTTAGGAGTAAATTTTTTTGTTGGATTAATAGCGAAATTGATAGCATCATATAAATAAATTTTTAAAAATTCTTTAATTTGAATTAGCATTATTTATTTTTGTATTACTCAATCACATTCTGCAAGTCATTATTTTACTCAATACTTAACCACATAGACAAATCTCTTTTTATCAACTCCTGCAATTTTAAAACATTATTCCTATAAATTTCTACCAAATTCCTCCTTGTTTCTTCTTTCATAGGCACTTTCTTCAAATTCTTTTGCATAACTTTAAACCGAATTTCTTCTCGAATTTTTTCAGGTAAAAAACTTCTAAGTAAAGCTCTAAATATTTTTTTTAAAATATTGTCTTTTATAAGCAAATAATGAACCATCTTGCTTTTAGGATAACCTGAAATATTATAACGCTTGTTAAAGTTCAACTTTAATGGTTCTACTTCTAAAAAAAGAAATAAACTTTCCATAAAATTTTGAATATTTTTTAAGTCTTCGTAAAGGTAAATCTTAACATTTTTAAAATTTTCTATATAAGCCCTAACTTGCTCATAATACATCCCCACTTTCACATAATGATAAGGCCAAGCCCAACCTTTTTTTATTCTTTCCTCTTCCTTTTTTAACGCTTCCTCAAAGGAAAGATTTTCCCATCCTTCTCGGACATGGTGAAGATAATTTGAATAAGCTCTATCAATTGGATTCCTCAAAACAATTATTATTTTTACCTTCTCTCCTAAGTATTTTTTTATATTCTTTATACTCGTTTTATAATAATAAAAATAATCATTTGAAATATCGCCTAAAGCTTTTTCTCTTCGTCCAGTGAAAAGCTTTTTATACTCATTCCAATCTCTAATCCCCTCATTTTGAAATTTCTCTGCTCCCAATCCTTTTTGATTGCTCGACATTTGGGAAAAAAATCTACATTCTTTTATAGGTGGAATATAAACATCCGGATGCTGATTTAAATAATGGAATAATGATGTTGTACCGCTTTTAGCAGCACCTACTATTAGAAAATTAGGGAACTTTTCCATTTATTCTCCTTTTTATAATTTCCCCTGGATTACCAGCTACAACACTAAATGGCGGTACATTTTTTGTCACAACACTTCCAGCACCAACTATTGATCCCTTCCCTATTTTAACACCTTTTAATATAATAGCTCCATGACCTATCCATACATCATCTTCAATAATAACTTCCTTTGTACTTATACCCTGTTGATTCATAGGAATATCTATTCGAGAAAAATTATGATTTGTATCTCTTATAGTTACACAGTCTGCTATCATACAATTATTTCCTATAATAACTTTTGAATTACATCCAATAATACTAAAAGCCCCTATGTGTGTATTTTCTCCTATTTTTAATAAACCTCCTCCTCTTATAATTACATTTTTTTTTAAAACTACATTATTCCCAATGCATATCTTTAGTTTTTTAAAATCTTCTATAATAGGTACTGTTCTAAAAATTACCTTACCCTTTATTTCAATTTTATCATAATAAAAAGCTTTAACGATTATATAATTAAAAAAATATTTTATTTTTCTAAATAATCTTATTAAGAACATTTAATAATTCTTTTAATAATTCTTTTAACAAAGAATTTCTTGTTACATATTTATTCACAAATTTGTAATCATACATATAATCAATTTTCACTTCTTTTGGATGTCGTAAAGGTACACTTATATTATATACCTTATCTTTTTGATAAAAATGTAATTTAGTATGAGTAGCAAAAGGATGCCCTACCCCTATATTTTCTATTAAGTTTAGTGATGGTTTTATTACTAATCCATTATAATATAACACCGTAAAGAACCATTGATGATCCCATGTATCCAATCCTTTTAGGATTTTATTTAAAAATTTTTTTAATCTTTCATTGGATATAATATTTTGAGTAAGAATTAAATTTTTAAGTTTTTTGATTGTTTTGTATTCTTTTATTTCTGAATCATACTTTTGCCATCTATTTCTCCACGTAGCCCATCCCCATATATTAGTATATCTAGAAAAAAAATAATCAGCTTCTATAGTTATACCTTGAATTTCATGTTTATAACCCCCTATATGCCACACCCGCAGATCATCCTTATACCTCTCCAGTAATTCCTCACAAAACCAAAAGAAGCTTAAACTTGGAACAGTATCATCCTCTAATATTATCCCCATTTCTTCATGTTCAAAAAACCAGGTAATTGCACTACTTACGGCATATTTACATCCAAGATTCTTGTCTCTAAAAAGTGTTTTAACCTCACAATCCCAATCAATGTTGTTTAATACATACTCCCTTACCTCTTTTACACGCTCAGCTTCGCCCGGGACATTTTCCCTCGGTCCATCAGCAGCTATATAAAGCCTTGGTGGTTTCGCTCTGCGAATTTGCTCAAAAACCTGCCGCGTAGTATCCGGACGATTAAAAACTAAAAATAAAACAGCGGTATCGAGAAGTTGTTTTTCAAATTTTAACATCTTTTTTTATTTCACCTTTTGTAGAATTTTCTCAAAAGTCTTTAAAATTACAATCAAATTAGCATTATGGTCTGAGCCAGTGCTTTCACAAAGCTAAAAATATTTTATGCTCAAAGCATTTGCCAATGCAAAATAACAATTATTGTGTGTATTATTTATTCTTCGTAGCTCTATTACGTTGGTTCCTTTTTCCATAAAAAGCATGTTTGTCAAACCTGCTCCGTGGGGAGACAAAATAACTTTGCTTTCTTGTGCTAATTTTACTTGTTGTTGCCAATTTAGTTCTTCAAAATAATAGACTTCAAAACCGTATTTTTTTATCAAATTAACAAACTCTTTTTCATTTACTACCTTTCTATAACCTGTGTTTTCTCTACTTATATAAATTTTTCTAAAAGGAGCCGATCCTTCTTTGTGTTGTGAAACTAAAAGTTTCTTTATTGGCCTTATGAATTCAAGGCGGTAGTTACCAGAGGGAGCTAAGTTAGGGATATAGATTAGTTTCTTTAATTTTAGTCCTCCATCAAAAGTTAGGAATTTAACTCTTAGTCTTTTTAAACTTTCCTTAATATAAGCTCTTTTATGTATTTCATTAGGAAGCAAAAAGACACAATCCATTCCTCTTTTTATAGTAAAAATGATTTTGGGGACGACATCACAAAACCAGTGAAAATACCCGCTAGACCAGTCATCAACTATCCAGCAAAATAGTTTGTCATGATCTTCATTTATATTTTTAGCTCTCTTAAATAAAGTTTTTATGTAATAGAATATTCTTCTTTTCTTAGATCTGTTGTTCCAGACTACAACTCGAAACTTCCCTTGTTTTATTAATAATTCTTCATACACGGTACAATTATCAAGCATAAACATAAAAACCTCAGAAAAAGTCCTTTTCAGCTCATGCTCAAAGTATCTTAGGTCGTTATCCTTAAAATTCTCTGGTAGTTTTCTAACTACCTCGACTTTATCAAGGATTTTAATTTGCTCCACTTCTAATTACCTCTTTAAAATACTCAATCGTTTTCTTAAGCCCTTCCTCTAGATTTGTCTTAGGTTCCCATACAAGCTTTTCCTTAGCAAGCGTTATGTCCGGGCGTCTTCTCTTTGGATCATTCTCTGGCAGTAGTTTGAACACTATTTTGGATTTGCTTCCAGTCAGGTTTATTATTTTCTCTGCTAATTCAAGAATCGTATATTCCTCTGGATTCCCAAGATTTACAGGACCAGTAAAATTATCCGGACTGTTCATCATTTTTATTATCCCTTCCACCATATCATCCACATAGCAAAAACTCCTTGTTTGACTGCCATCACCAAAAACAGTAATCGGCTCGTTTCTTAAGGCCTGTACAATAAAATTACTTATCACTCTACCATCATTAGGATGCATTCTTGGTCCGTAAGTGTTAAATATTCTTATTATTTTTATTTTTAGCTTATGTTGTCTATAATAGTCAAAGAAAAGAGTTTCAGCACATCTTTTACCTTCATCATAACAAGCCCGGGGGCCGATTGGATTTACATGTCCCCAATAATTTTCTTTTTGAGGATGAATTTCTGGATCACCATAAACCTCGCTCGTTGATGCTTGCAAGATTTTGATTTTTAACCTCTTAGCAAGTCCAAGCATATTTATAGCTCCGTGAACAGATGTCTTAGTAGTTTGAACTGGGTCAAATTGGTAGTGTATAGGACTTGCAGGACAGGCAAGATTGTAAATTTCATCAACCTCTACGTATAAAGGAAATGTTATATCATGCCTTAGTATTTCGAAGTATGGGTTGTCTAAAAGGTGGACTATGTTTCTTTTGCTTCCGGTAAAAAAATTGTCAACACATATTACTTCATTTCCTTCTTCCAGTAACTTTTCACACAGATGACTACCTAAAAAACCTGCACCACCGGTTACGAGAATACGTTTCATAAAAACTCCTTTATAAAATTATTTTACAATATAGTAAGGATTAAAACATTTCAACTTTAAGCCAATATATTTCCTTAAATCACTATCCAAGAAATCATAGCCATAATTTGCTATAAATTGGGCTGTTAACGTAGCATAAGCAGCGCCTACTATTCCATATTTAGATATCAATAATAGGTTAAGACCAATGTTTATTATTGCTCCTAAACTTGTTCTATATAGAGCTTTTTGGGTGTAATCCTCAACAATTAAATATTTTGAGAATGCCACACCGATAAAAACAAAAACTGTTATCCATATATATATAGATAAAACATTTCTAGACTGAACATAAGCTTCACCATATAGTAATTTTACTAGGAAATTACTAGTTAAGGAAAAGATAACTGAGATTGTAATAGCTGTCCACACCATCAAGCTATACAATCTTTGCAATCTTTCATAATATAATTTTTTACTAATCTTTTTAGCATTTATTATGGCAGGGAAAAGAGAACCCGTTATAACTGCTGGGATAACATACCACACCTCACACAACCTTACAGCAGCAGAATAAAGTCCAACAGCCCTATCATTGAGTATATATTTTATCATCACTTGATCTATTTTCATATAAATTCCAATCGCAACTCCAGATAGGATAAGTGGCCAGCTATCTTTTAACAAAATTTTTGCGCAGCTCAGTTCAAATTTCCATCTGTTTAAAGGCAAATTATTTGTTTTGTAATAAAAGTAAATATATCCAGCTCCAATGGTAATCATGTCAAAAACACCTGCAGCAGCAAAGTAGATTAATGATGCATGTTCTAAAATCAAAATTATTTTTACAATGGCTGATAATATGGTTGAGAAAATTTGGGCCAAAACAGAAAACTTAGAAATGACCTTGCTTTGAAAATATAAATCTATAACGTTGAAAGCTTGAAATATTAGAGAAAAAGCAATAATTAGCACCATTAGTCGTGTAAGGGTGTCTGTACTTGTAAAATAGATTGCAACTGATGCGCATGTTACAGCTACGGTTGCGCCTATAAGTTTGAGAAAAAATGAAGTTCCAAGTAAAACATCCATTTTAGATTCATCTTTAACGAGTTCTCTCACAACAATTGGATCAAGCCCTAATGTTGAAAGAGCCATGAAAAGTCCTACAAAGCTTCTTGCAAAGCTTAAAAGGCCAAATTTTGCTGGGCCTAAATACCTTGCAACCCAAACTCCTACTAAAAACCCCACCACCATTTGAAAGGCTCTACCGGCAAAAAGCCAGGCGGTGTTAGCGAAGTAGCGCCGGAAGCCAGCGTGATTCCATAGATTTTGTAGTTTGGTTTTAAGCTTAATTAACATGAAACCTTTTTATTTGAGGGTATAGAAGTTTTAGAGGTTGTAGAGGCTCTAAATGTTGTAGAGGTTGTAGAAGTTGTAGAGGTTTAGAGGTTAGGGATTTGATTAATTGGTTTAGTAGATAGCTGATTTCGGTTAGTTTAGATTCGAGGTCATTATAGATGTCATTTTTCGTATTTTTTGAATGCCCTTCAACAATATTTGCAGGGATAGAATAAGCTGCCCTTTTTATTTGATCTACAAGAGCATAAGTTTCTGTTTTTGGAAAACTTTTTATCAATCTATAGATTTCCAACACCATCTCATAAGCCTTTTGCCATACTACCAAATCTTTCCAACTATTTGCCATCTACAACCTCTACAACCCATCACCCCCCTACCCCTCAACCTCTTCATATCTTTTACGAGCTTGGTCTAACCACTCGAAAAAGAAAGCCAAAAATGTGCCTAAAAACAGGCCTGAGACAAGAGATACAGAAATAATCAAG
>Ga0256914_1002137_pt1 | contig 16800 bp, 12 predicted proteins | sample HulkmetaG_FD_191571 | JGI IMG/M metagenome (GOLD analysis project Ga0256914, IMG submission 191571) | Hydrothermal chimney microbial communities from Main Endeavour vent field at the Juan de Fuca Ridge, Pacific Ocean - Hulk | ecosystem: Environmental > Aquatic > Marine > Hydrothermal vents ... | reverse complement strand
TGCTTAGAAATATTTTGGCGTTTATTTTTACTATATTAGTCGCGCTTGCGACGGTTGCGACTGTAGAGTGGCTATCATGAAAAGCATGCGAGGTTTTAAGTTTAGAGGTGTAAAGTTTTTTCTATTCGTACTATTTTGTTATATCATTTTAGCTTTTTTAAATACTCCTGCGGCTGTGTCAAGTCTGCAAAAGAGTTTTGAGATCGTTGAAATTCTCATACCTATATTTGTAATAATAATAATTTTGATGGCTGTGATAGGATATTTTTTTCAAGAAAAGACTTTTATCTCTTCAATGGTGCGGCAAAAAGGTCTCAAGGGATGGATGTTGGCACTTTTTATCGGTTTGTTGAGTCATGGTCCGATGTACGCTTGGTATCCTATGCTGGAAGATTTGAGAAAAAAAGGATTGAGAGACGGCTATATTACGACTTTTTTTTACGCTCGAGCCGTGAAGTTGCCTCTTTTACCGCTAATGGCGGATTATTTCGGTTTCGGGTTTACCGTCGTTTTGACTTTATATATTATTGTCGCTTCAGTTATACAAGGGCTGCTTGTTGAGTTTTTTGAGTAAGAGACTATTTCTTTCTCGGTAAAATCTCCCGATCTAAAATATCGCACTTTTTGATCAATTTTTCAAGATTTTTTACCGCTAGATGTCCTCTTTTACTGATTATGATCTCCTCCTCTTTCAGTTTATGCATTTGAGAACTTACGACCGATCTGACGGAGCCGATCATTTCGGCCAATGATTCATGCGAGAGGGAGTTTATGAGTTTTAAAACATGATGGGAGTTGTTCGACTCCTCTTTAGGATCGACATGTTTTAAGATGAGATTTGCGAGTCTTGTTGCGGTATCGTGGAAAACGACTTCTTGAGAAAATGTTTCGCACTCTCTCATCATTTTTCCAAGATAGGGCAAAAACCCTTTGTTAAACTCCGGGTGTTCGCACATCCACTCTCTAGCTCTTGTAAGAGGTATGCGTAAAGCGTCGATATCGTCCATAGCGATCGGAAAAACCGTATGCTCTTTACCGTCAAGAAGGGAGAAAATATCGAAAATATCCCCGCTACTTAGTAAAAATAGAGCTATGCTTCTGCCCGTTTGCGGATCTATTTGTGTCACTTTCAATCTTCCCGAGACGATGATATGCAGATATTTTATTCCTATTTCGCTTTCGATGGTATCCGTTTTCTTTAAAACCACCGGTGAACACTCTTTGATAATACTTTCGACGGTATCGTCGTCCAGTTTACCGAAAAGTTCGGAGTTTTTTAATATTTTTACGGATTCGTCGTATATAGGATCGCCTTTTTGCATCTTTTACCTTTTGCTTTTCGAAATATTATCATTAAATTGTTACATTTGCTGTAAAAAATTTGAACTATTTTTAAATCTTATATTTCAGCGTCCAGACTTTGCGGATAGTAATTGATTTTATCCGTTATTTTATGAATCCACTCCGATACTTTCTCTTCGGTTTTATCGAGATTTGTAGCGAAAAGATGATGAGATTTGTCTTTAGCATAAGCACGAAACGCTTCGATGGATTCCAATAAGTGGGATTTTTCCGCCTCTATCGTATCTTGAAGCCTCTCTTTCGCGATGTGCGCGGCCTTATGGTGTTTGTAAATACTCTCATGCGCGCTTTCGTGAATAAGTTCCGTGATCGTTTCGGCGGCATTTTTTAAAATCTCTTGCAGCTTTTCGGATTTTATACCCACGCCTTCCTCGACACCTTCGAGTATTTCATAAGTTATACTCTCGATAGATTGCCCCGTTTTTTTACTCTCGTACAGAGCTTTTGTATAGACCTTTTTCAACGCTTGTGTTATTTTTTGAAAATTATGCTCATCCTCTTTAAAAATTGTTTCCACCTTTTTCCTAATTTCATCTTTATAAGACATACTACCTCCTTTGTGTAAGCTTATATAAGCATTATAGTCGAATGGAAGTATAAAATTCTGTAAGCTAGCTGACATACATGAGCTAAAGGGCTATGTTATAATTCATTAAATTTGAATTGACGGAGGTGTTATCATGAAAACGACAGAGGTGGTTTTGCGTAGTATCAAAGATACTCTTAGTTGGAATGTAGTCAAAATCGCTCTTATTACGGGAGTACCGCTGGCGATTTTATGGCTGGGTGTGGCGCTGTTTTTATGGCAGCCTGTGGTCGGTTTGAGCGAAAAGTTTATAGGTTGGGTTCCATTTTCGATTCTTAAAGCTAACGGCGCTTTTTTATTAGGAGGATTTTTCTGGTTTCAGGCGGTTTTGATCACATTCGCTTTGATTGTAGCGGTTTTTAATGTTCCCATCTTTCGAATGCTCGATTCTAAAAAATATACCCACTTTTCCATTTTGCTACTTCTTCTCATATCCTTAGGCTGGACGCTGTTTGCGTTTTTAAACTGGGATTTGGTTTATAAAGAAGTTGAAAAGGTTTTGACTTGGTTTCCGTTTGAAACACTTCAGGCGGGAGTAGCCGCTATGCTGGCAGCTTTGATCTTTTACAATCTATTCATCGTCTCTTTATCCGTTGTCATACTCATGATGAGAAAATCCTTTTTACATACATTGCAAAAGAGAGATTATCCCGATGCCGTTTTACTGCAAAAAGAGGAGCAAGGGAGTTTTTTACCTATTGCAGTTCGTGATGTGGTGATTTTTACGGTACTTATGATTTTATTTTTTCCGCTTCTTTTCGTTCCGTTTTTCAACATAGCGGTGCAGGTCGTTTTGTGGGCTTGGCTTATTAAAGAGTCATACTTTTTGAGCGTATCTTCATTATATGTGAAAAAAGATGAGATTGAAAAGCTCAGAGTTCATCAGATCGTTTTATGGACTATCGCGCTTACCGCATCGCTTTTAAATCTTGTACCTGTTATCAATATTTTAGCGCCGTTTTTTGCTATGGTGATGTATTTTCACTGGGTGATGTTAAATAAAGCTTCGTAAGCTATGTACTCTAAAAAAAAGATAGGTTTTTTAGAAGCGTACAGTATAGGGGTAGGCGGAATGGTCGGGGGCGGTATCTTCGCCGTGCTCGGACTTACGATAACACTTGCGGGAGGGGGAGCTCCCGTCTCTTTCATGCTGGCCGGATTGATTGCTTTATTGACGACTTATTCCTATATAAAACTATCTTTGCGTTATCCTAGTGAAGGCGGAACGATCGAGTTTATCGTTCAGGGATTTGGAAATAGTATCTTTGCCGGTTGGGTAAATACATTGTTGATGGTAAGCTATATAATTATGCTTGCACTCTATGCGTACGCGTTTGGAAGTTACGGTTGCGTACTCTTTATGGGGGTTGAGACATTGTGGCTGGAGCAGCTTTTGATAGTGCTTGTGCTTATAGTTTTTGTGATAATAAATCTCATGGGAGCGATGCTTACGGGAAAAGCCGAAGATTGGATGGTCTTTATAAAACTTTCTATTTTGATACTCTTTAGTGTAGCGTGTTTTTTTACTATAGATCCGCAGAAGATATCGTTTGACGAATGGAAATCTCCTTTGTCCGTTTTTACCGGCGGGCTTATAATATTTTTGGCGTATGAGGGATTTGAACTCATAGCAAATACGGCTGCCGATATCAAAGAGCCCGAAAAAAATCTTCCAAAAGCTTATATCTGGTCCGTTGTTTCCGTGATCGTGCTTTATGTGGTCGTCGCTATTGTAGCGGTTGGGAATTTAACGCCACAACAAGTTGTAAAAGCGAAAGATTATGCTTTGGCGGTTGCGGCGGAGCCTTTTTTCGGAAAGACGGGATTTATTATCATAGCTATAGCGGCTATGCTTTCAACCGCTTCGGCTATTAATGCCACTCTTTATGGAGGAGGGCGGGTTAGTTATCTGATCGCAAAATACGGCGAACTTCCCTCCGGGTTTAAACGAAAGGTAAAAAACGGATATGAAGGGATAATCATCATCGGGCTTTTAGCCATTATTTTCGCGACGATGTTTGATTTGGAGAATATATCGGTTGCCGGAAGCTTCGGGTTCTTGACGATTTTTGCGCTTGTAAATTTGGCGAATTTTCTTCTTTACGAAGAGACTAAATCCAACAGGTGGATTTCATTTATCGCTTTTTTAGCTTGTCTTGGCTCCGTCGTGGTGCTTGTAGGGTATAATGTGACACACAATCCAAAAGCGTTAATTTCAACGGTTGTGGTTGTCGTAAGTACATTTATGTTCAGTTATCTTTACAGAATTTATAGAGATCATGAACCTTTGAACGAGTATTTGGATAAGAGACTTCAAAAGAGAGAGTCTCAAGATGAGGGAAAGGAAGATGATGGATAAAAAGAGTTATAAAAAAGAACTTTATAATTTACAGGTTGAGTTAGTGAAGTTTCAAAAAAGTGTGATATTAGAAGGTAAAAAAGTATGTCTTATCTTCGAAGGTCGTGATAGTGCTGGGAAAGACGGAACGATAAAACGCTTTATCGAGCATTTAAGTCCCCGCGAGATTCGCGTGGTGGCGCTTGGAAAGCCCTCCGATAAAGATACCAGATCATGGTATTTTCAGCGATATGTTCCTCATCTTCCAAGCGGAGAGGAGATAGTCTTTTTTAACCGTAGTTGGTACAACAGAGCCGGAGTGGAGAAGGTTTTCGGTTTTTGTACACAGGAGGAACATAAACTTTTTATGCAGGAGGTCGGAGATTTCGAGCATCTTTTGACCAGATCGAAAATGATTTTTTTCAAATACTATCTGGATATATCCAAAGATGAGCAAAAAAGAAGGCTTGATGATAGAAGAAAAGATCCTCTAAAGCAGTGGAAAATCAGTCCTATAGATGAAAGGGCTCAAGAAATGTGGGACGAATACTCAAAAGCGCGAGACGAGATGCTTGTCAAAACCGACTTCATATATGCTCCTTGGACCGTAGTGCATACCGACAACAAGAAAGAGGCTCGAATAAATGTCATGAAACATTTTCTCTCGAAAGTTGATTATGAGGGAAAAGAGGAGAGTAAACTTCTTTACGATAACGATATAGTTTTCGAATTTACAAACGAAGCTTTCAGCGAAGGTAAGATATTTCCATAAAGTAAGGATTTGAAAATGAAAAAAATAAACAGAATTTTAGCACTTTGCAACGATTATGAAAAGTGTGACGATCTTTTAAAAAAAACATCCGAGATTTCAAAAGAACACAACGCCGGCGTTACTTTGATGTTCGTAACTCCGGAAGCTATGTTTGAGTTACCGTTTTTTTCAAAAGAGGATAGTTTGGATCATCAAGAGCTTAGACGAAAACTTTTGAAAAAAGCGAAAACCGTCGGGCTTGATAATCCGGCGGTTTTGATCTATGAAAACGATACGGCCGATAGAGCGGCGGTAGAAGCCGAAAAAGAGAACGATACTCTAATAATAATGCCGTATGAAGATAAAATTACATTGTCGGTTGTAAAAAAAGTGAATATTCCCATCCTTATACTCAAAGAGAGCGTATTACATGAATATTCAAGCTGCGTAGTGACCGTCGATGCGGCGATAAGGGAGGATTGTTTGAATTTTTTGCGTACTCTTTTTAAGGGTATGGAGATAGAGCTTTTTCAAGATTTTCTTTATTTTCCCTTGCCTGTCGCCGATGCGGCTATCGAGCCTTTTGATATTTCAAGTGACGGTATCGAGTATGCCGAACTTCTTAAGATGCGTAAAGAGGCGTTTTATCGATTTTGTGAGGAAACGGGAATTAAAGGTACTTTTATAGTCGGCGAAAACGGTATAGATGAGGATATCGTCTCTTTCGTCAAACAAAAGCGAGCCGAACTTTTGGTTATAAATGCGATGGATAAGGGTACGATTTTGGCAGATTCGATCGGAGATATTTTATCGAAAAACGGCGGCGATATTTTGGTTTGTTTTGAAAATAGATGAAAATAGCCACTTTTAATGTCAATTCGATTAGAGCTAGAGAAGAGTTGGTTATAACTTGGCTTAGAGAGAAAAATCCGGTAGATATACTTTGTATGCAGGAGATAAAATGCGAGAGTAAGGATTTTCCGAATGAGTCTTTTAGTCGGCTCGGGTATGAGATAGCTATCAATTCTCAAAAGCGTTATAACGGTGTTTGTATCTGTTCGAAGATTCCTTTTAAGAGAGTGAAAACGATTTTTGACGATTTGATTTTGGATGAGCAAAGACGGGTTATTGAGGTGGAGATCGATGATTTTGTTCTTTTAAATGTATATGCTCCTCACGGCGATAGCGATACCGACCATCCGAAATATAGATTTAAAATGGATTTTTACGATGCATTGAACGATTATCTCTTTTCTCTTTTAAAATCACATAAAAAGATAATCGTCGTCGGGGATATGAATGTAGCGCTTGAAGATAAAGATGTTTACGATGCGAAGGAGTTTGAAAACAAGACCGGATTTTTAGAGAGCGAAAAAGAGAAACTAAGAGCTCTTCTTAAAATCGGTCTGCATGATTGTTTTAGAGAAAAATACCCGAATAAAACTTCGTTTACTTGGTGGGATTATAGAACCGCCGGTATCTGGAGAGACGAGGGAATGAGGATAGATTATATCCTTGCAAGCGACGATCTTTTAAAAAGGTGTAAAGAGATCGAAGTGGATCTTTGGACTAGAAGAAGACGCTCTCCTACTCCGAGTGATCATGCTCCGGTTGTTGCGGAGGTTTTTTCGAGCTAATACACTTTGTACGATATATTGGATACAATTTCAGAAGTTTGAAAAATATTCGGTTTTAGGAGTTTGGTTATGGTACATCCACTTGCAGGTCAAAAAGTTCCGCGGCAAATGTTGACGGATATCTCGGCACTTATTTCGGACTATTATATGTTGGCACCTGATTTTAGCGACTCTTCTCAGAGAGTAAGTTTCGGAACGTCGGGACATCGGGGAAGTGCTTTTAAAAAAAGTTTCAATCAACTTCATATACTGGCGATAACTCAAGCCGTGTGTGAATATAGAAAAGCTCATGATATAAACGGAGTTTTGTTTATGGGAAAAGATACCCATGCTCTTTCGACTCCGGCTCAAATGACCGCAATTTGTGTGCTGGCGGCAAACGAAATGAACACTTTTATCGCGCGGGATAACGGCTATACTCCGACGCCTTTGATCTCTTTTGCCATACTTGAACACAATAAAACCGATGATCAAAATACAAGCGACGGTATAGTTATAACCCCTTCTCATAATCCTCCGTCTGACGGAGGATTCAAGTACAATCCGCCAAACGGAGGACCCGCCGATACGAATGTAACGAACTGGATAGAAGAGAGAGCCAACGAGTTGCTTAAAGACGGATGTAAAGATGTAAAGAGTTTAAGTTATGAAGAGGCTATGAAATCCGGCTTTATAAAAGAGTATGATTTTATAACTCCTTATGTTGATAAACTTCCTCAAATTATAGATATGGAGGTCATAAGAGCGGCAAAACTCAAAATAGGCGTTGATCCTCTCGGCGGAGCGAGTGTGGATGTTTATAAAAAGATAGAAGAAAAATATAAACTGGGACTAAATATAGTTAATCCCGATATCGATCCTACATTTTCATTTATGACGCTAGATCATGACGGAAAAATCAGGATGGATTGTTCATCACCTTATGCGATGGCATCTTTGATAAATTTAAAGAATGATTTTGACATCGCTTTTGCTAACGACGCAGATGCCGATAGACACGGGATAGTCACTAAAAGCGGCGGACTTATGAACCCAAACCATTATCTTAGTAGTGCTATATGGTATCTTTTTAAGCATAGAGCCCAGTGGAGAGATGATCTTAAAATAGGAAAGACATTGGTTTCAAGCAGTATGATAGATAGAGTCGCCGACTCTTTAAATAAAGAGGTTTATGAAGTACCCGTCGGATTTAAATGGTTCTCTTTGGGGTTGTTTGACGGAGAGCTTGCTTTTGGAGGAGAGGAGAGTGCCGGAGCTTCGTTTCTCGGAAAAAAAGGTGAAGTCTGGACGACGGATAAAGATGGCATAATTATGTCTTTGTTGGCGGCCGAGATACTTGCGACAAGAGATGAAGATCCTTCGCAGATTTACTCTCTTTTAGAGCGGAGGTTCGGAACATCATATTATCAGAGGGTTGACGCTCCTGCGACTTTACGAGAAAAAGAGCTTATAAAAAAACTTTCGGCAAAAGATATAGAAGTACAAACGCTTGCCGGAGAAAAAATAGAAGCTATTTTTACGAAAGCTCCCGGAAATCATGCGCCTTTGGGCGGTTTGAAGATCGTAACAAAAAACGGCTGGATAGCCGTTAGACCTTCAGGCACGGAAGATATTTATAAAATATACGCGGAGAGTTTTATTTCTCAACGGCATTTAGATAATCTGCTTATGGATGCGGGAAGAATAATAGCGGAAGTTGTTTCATGAATTTTAGCGTAAAAGTCGTCATTCCTTTTTTGTCGTTTGACTTTTTTATAAATTAATTCAATATATTTAATATTAAGTTAAGTATTATATTTATTATTATAAACTAAATAAATATTAAAAAAAGAGGAGAAGTTATGGTGAAAACGGTAAAGTATTATTATAAATTTTTAATTATACTATTTGTTGTAATTATAGCCGGGTGTGGCGGCGGAGGAAGCGGCGACGATAACGGCGATAGAGACGATACTCAAAATACCGTAAATAGTAAATCTATATTAAGTGAGATAATGGCTTCGAATACACTCGATACAGATCCTGATTTTGGAGAGTATGGAGATTGGATAGAGCTAAGAAATGTTAATGACACTCCTCTTGATCTTGGCGGGTACGGATTGAGCGATACGGATAAAAAGATAAAATGGTTTTTTCCCGAAGGTACGATTTTGAGAGCGGGAAATTATCTTGTCGTATGGGCTGATGATCATAATGTAACTAAAAAAGCGATTCATACGAATTTCAAATTGAGCTCAAAAGGTGACGAAGTTGTTTTGTTCGATAAAACCGGTACGCAAATCGAGTATGTAAAATTTAAAGATCAAAGAGACAATATCTCTTTAGCCGTAGATGACAACGGTAATTTCGTTCAAACGGCAAATGTTACAAGAGGTGCGAAAAATATCATAAACGAGCGCCATGTCTCTGAAAAACCGAAATTTTCACCTGCCGAGGGAGTCTATGCAAATGCGGTGAGTGTGACTATTTCGGCTTCGGACGGTGCGGCTATCTATTATACGCTTGATGGAAGTAAACCTAGTGTCGATTCTTCGATCCGTTATACGAGCGCTTTGAATATCAACACGGATACCACCGTAAAAGCTATAGCACTGGATGCGGGGGAAAACAAGCTTGTCAGTAAAGTAAGCAGTGCCACATATGTTATCTCTTCAAGTAGTGTCGTTATAAACGAGTTGATGGCGGATAACAATTCGACTATAAAAGATCCGGATTTTAATAAATTTTCCGACTGGATCGAACTTTACAATAAAAGCGACTCACCTATCGCTTTGGACGGATACGGACTTAGTGATTCGAAGAAAAAAGTCAAATGGCATTTTCCGGCCGGTACGACGATAGATGCAAAGGGATATCTTCTTGTTTGGGCGGACGATAAAAACAGTACAACCTCTTTGCATACGAATTTTAAACTCAGCTCAAAAGGCGATTCTGCCGTGCTGTACGATCCAAACGGTAAGATGATCGATTTTATAGATTTTGATAAACAGGATACGGATATATCTTTATCAAGAAAATCGGACAACACCTTTGAAAAAACCACTCCCACGCCAAATGCGAAAAACATATAAAAAAGAGGAGAAAAATTTATTATGTATAAAATAGCTATTTTTATAGTGTTGATATTTTTTGTCGGATGCGGAGGAGGTGCCGGTAAAAAGGTATCCGGAGATTTATCCGGAGTTAATAATGAACAGGATAAAAAATCTAACAACGATGATAAAAACGGCGTTGCGGATAAATCCGCTCCCGTGATAGAGTTGAAGGGTAAAAAAGAGGTCTATTTGACGCTTGGTGAAAGATATGTCGATCCCGGTGCGACCGCTTCCGATTTTACCAATGAAGATATATCCTCTTTGATAAAAGTCAATTCGAATGTCGATTTTAGCAAAGCCGGTACATACTCTATAACTTATCAGGTAACAGATAAGAGAGGTAAGAGTGCTTTTACAACCAGAAAAGTTTTTATTCAGGATATCTTAAATTCACCCGACTCGCGTGAGGGATTGACGATAAACGAAATCTTGGCGGCAAATACTTACACCAAGTATGATCCCGATTTTAAACAGTTCTCGGATTGGATTGAACTCTATAACAATAGTAACGGTGCTAAAGATATCGGCGGATATTATTTAAGTGATGACGAAAAAAATTTAAAAAAATGGAGAATTCCGGATGATACGATCATAGGTTCAAAAGGATATCTTCTCATTTGGGCGGATAAAAAAGATACTGATCTTCATACGAATTTCAGCTTAAATAGTGACGGAGAGGTTGTAATTCTTTCCGATACAAACGGAGACTTGGTCGATAAAATAGTCTTCGGTAAACAAAAAAGCGATATTTCATGTATGAAGATCGATAATAAATTATACTATATGAAGCCTACTCCAAAATCTAAAAATACTATAGCTCATGGAGAGTTGTGGCTTTCTAAAAAACCGAAATTCTCACTTGATGGGATTTTTTACGACTCAACTCAGTATGTGAAGTTAGAGTCTGAAAACGGTGGTAAAATCTACTATACGACAGACGGCTCGATCCCGACTGAAAGCTCCGATCTTTATTCATCGGCGATAAAAATAGACAAAACCACGGTGATAAGGGCAAGGTCGTTTGAGAAGGGTAAGTTTTTGAGCAAGATCGCAAATAAAACTTATTTTATCGGTGAAAATATTTCGTTGCCGATAGTCTCTTTGAGTATAGACGAGAAATATCTATATGATAAAGAGTACGGTATTTATACCGAAGGAAATCATGAGAACTTCAGACAAGATTGGATGCGTCCAGCAAGTGTCGAGTATATAAAAAACGGCGAATCAAAGTTTTGTGAAAATGTCGGCGTTAGGATATACGGGGGAGGAAGCAGGGTGTATCCTCAAAAATCTCTTTCGATTTTCGCGAAAGATAAATATGGTCCAAAATCGATCAAATATCAGCTGTTTCCCGATAAGCCTTTCATAAAAAAGGTTAAAAGTTTTATACTTAGAAACGGAGGAAACGAGTGGGAGCGTACGATATTTAAAGACGGTATGATTCATGATATGATAAGAGAGAATATGGATATAGATTATCTCTCTTATCAACCTTCTATCATGTTTTTAAACGGTGAATTTTGGGGAATCCAAAATGTTCGGGAAAAACCGAACGAAGACTATATAAAAGCCAATCATCCCGAAGTCGATAAAGATAATCTCGATATTCTCAGAAATCCGATGAGAGCAACCCCGGTTGTGAGTGCGGGAGATGCGAAGGCTTATACCCAAATGCTTGATTTTATTAAAACGCACGATCTTGCGAACGAAGCAAATTACGAAAAAGTTATATCTCAGATCGATCTCAACGAGTACCTTAACTATTTGAGCGTAGAAATATATACGGGAAATAACGATTGGCCCGGAAATAATGTAAAATACTGGAGAGAGCGAACAGACAACGGTAAATGGCGATGGATATTGTTTGATATGGATTTTGGTTTTGACGGATACGGACATAACTCCATCAAAGCCGCACTGGATGAGAATAGTACAAGTTTGGACAATCCGCCTTGGTCAACATTTTTGTTTAGAAACTTGATGAAAAACAGTGATTTTAAATATAGATTCGTAGGGAGATTTCTCTCTCATCTATATACGACTTTCGATAAAGATAGAGTGAGCGGTTTTATAACCAAACATATGGAGGAGATTAAACCCTATATTCACAGAAATTATCTAAAATGGAAGCAAAAAGATTTGAGTGCTTGGGAAGCGGAAGTGGACGATAGTTTGTATGATTTCGCCGAAAAAAGAGCGGCATATATTAAAGATTTTTTTGCCGATGAGTTGAATTTAGTCGGTAACAACTCTCTTGTTATAGAGCCCTCACAAAACGGCTCTATCTATCTTGAAGGTATAAAAATAGATAAAAGATTCGAGGGAGAATATTTTAACAACTCCAAAGTGACGATCAAAGCCGTACCCAATGACGGCTATAAATTTGTAAGTTGGACGGGAATAAACGCGGGAAATAGATCGCAAATCGATCTAGTCGTAAACGGTGATGCCGATATCGCAGCCGTGTTTGAGTTAAAGTAGTCGTCTTTAGACAAACTTTTTAAAATTTCAATACGGATTTTGACTTGCCATCAAAGCGGAAGAACACATATGTTTGTGTTCTTCTTTCTAGCTTAAAGCGTATAAAAATTATATAGTAACTATATGAAGTTGTAAAATATTGTAAAAATCTTACGATATTACAATTATTGGAACCTTTCAGTATTTCGATATATAGATCGTTTATTTAAAAAAGAGGACAAAATGTATAAATTATTTATTTGTATAGTAATATTTTTCAGCGGCTGTAACGATAGCGTTAACGATAAGAACGATAGTGTTGAAGTTTTAAATACACAAGAGAATGTAACGGCTATTTTGAATGATCTGGAGGAAAAGAGATCTAAACCCGATATCGTATCTCCTGTTATTGAGTTGAAGGGTTCAAAAAAAATTTTCTTGAATATCGGAGAGGATTTTATCGATCCGGGCGTTGTTGCTACGGATAATATCGATGGAGATATAACCTCTAAAGTTTTAAAAGTCGGTGAGATCGATATCGATAAAGAAGGAATATATAAATTGACATATATGGTATCCGATGCCGCGGGCAATGATGCGAATGTTTCGCGGGAAGTCATTGTTGCGGACGGGAGTTTGAAAGAGAAGAAAGTTTATATTAACGAGTTTATGTCGTCAAATACTCATACCGTGATCGATCCTGATTATTATAACTTTTCGGATTGGATAGAGTTGTACAACAATACGGATAAAACTCTTGATATAAGCGGTTACGCTCTAAGTGACGACAAAGATAAGATAAAATACAAAATCCCTCCCGGTACCACCATAAAACCACACGGTTATAAGATATTTTGGGCTGATAAAAAAGAACGAGGCAATCATACGAACTTCTCTTTGAACACAGAGGGCGAGTCGGTGGTATTATTTGATAAAAATGGCAATATTATAGATAAAATCGATTATGATAAACAAAGCGCCGACATAAGTATGGGGCGAGATAAAGAGACTTTGATAACGGGATATATGGTACCGACTTTTGAGAGAGCTAATGAAAAAGGTCATATCTTAAAAGTTAGAACTGATTCACCGCTGTTTTCCATAGAAGGCGGATTTTATGACTCGCCTCAAATCGTGACTATTAAAGCCGATGATGCCGATGAAATATTTTATACGCTAGACGGCTCTTATCCGAACAAAAAGAGTGCACTAAAATATATTCAACCCGTTAAGATAGATAAAACTAAAACTTTAAGAGCGGTCGCTTATAAAAAAGATAAATTTGAAAGTATCGATACGACAATGACCTATTTTATAAACCATGAAAGTAAATTACCGATTATTTCTCTTTCGACAGATAAAAAATATCTTTTTGACGATATGATAGGAATATATACCGACGGTAAAAACGGTGTACCTTTAAAAAAATGCAGGGGTAGCGAAACGGAAAATTTTAATTATGCAAGAGATTGGCAAAGACCGGTTCATATAAATTATTTTGATGAAAACCAACAAGAGCGATTCTCTTTTAATCTTGATATGGAGATCACCGGTCAATGCTCAAGACATAACAAGAAAAAATCTTTTTCTCTATCGTTGGAAGATAAGTACGGTGTCAAAAGTCTGCGCTATAAACTGTTTGACAATAAAAATGTTGAAAAATTCAAAAGTTTTAGAATTAGAACCGGAGATTTAGGTTATAAATTAAGAGATATTTTAGCGGTCGCACTTGTGGAAGAGGGTAAACTAAATACCGACTATGAAGCGTATAAAGCCGTTCAAATGTTTTTAAACGGCGAATATTGGGGAATATATAATATTCGTGAAAAAAAGGGTGCGGATTTTATCAAGTCCAATTATCCCGATATCAAAAAAAGCAATCTCGATATCATAGGGATAAAAATAAAAGAGGGAGATAAAGCCGACTATAACGATCTTCATAATTTTGTGAAAAAAAATGATCTCTCTTTATCGAAAAATTATCGGCAGATCAAAAACAGAGTTGATATCGATAACTATATAGACTATATGATTTTGGAAATATATAGCAATAATAACGATTGGCCTTCAAACAATTATCGTCTTTGGAAAGAGAAAAAAGAGGGAGCTAAATGGAGATTTATTCTTGAAGACCTCGATTACGGTTTTGTAGTGCTTAAGAGAGAAAAGAATGCGTTTGAGCGTGTTCTAAACGATGATGTTCTTATAGCGGATCTTTTTAAGAAGCTTCTTAAAAATAGAGAATTCAAAAAAAGATTTAAAGATCGTTTTTATACTCTGCTTGATACTCTTTTTAAACCGGAGAATGTGCTTGCTTTAATAAAAAAACTTGTCGATGAAAGAAGGGAATATTTTTATAACGAGCCGGATAAATGGGATATTGATATCGATGATTTTGACCATGATGTTGAGATTATGAAAAGTTTTGCAAAAAGTAGATCGGAGATTGTTAGAAAACAACTGGATAGTTTGTGAGATTTAAAATAAGGAGTCACAAATTTTTATGTGACTCCTTATTTTATTAATCCCCCTGATAGTGCGGATAATAGTTTCCTTGAATAGGAATACCCCCGGTATAAAGACTGTTGTCGTCGAGTTTGAGAGTGTTTAAATCTATTCTGAAAAATACGCCTCCATCAGTCCAAGAGTTGTGGAAATAGTTGTCGTCTCTTGTGATGTAAGGTGAGTGAGACTGTAAAGCGGAGAAGATATTCTCTTTTTCGTACGGAAGTTTTACATTTGTAACGAATTTTTGAGTTTTATAGTTTGCGATCGTGACATTTGCCGATTGGTGATTTGTTATAACCGCATAATCTCCGTTTTGTTGAAAGTTGACATGCCCGGCACCCTGATCCGATTTTACCACGGAAGTAACTTTCATACTATCGGTATTTACGACAAAAGTCTGTCCTGATGCGACCGCTCCCCATAAGTACTCTTTTTTGTTGACGGCCGGAGATATGTAAAGATTGTGTCCGCCGAGCGATTTGAACTGTTGCTGTATCTGAGTAGGAACATGTTTATTGCAATAGCTTGAATAGTCTTTTATCTTACTGTTATAGTAGGATCTATAGTTGCTATAATAATCGCTGTAGTATTTGTCGTAACTACCGGGATAGTATTTGTTATATCTATTGGAAAAGTTCGTCGGATAGTAGTATTTGTAATAGCTTTTGATATCTTTATATCTGCTCCAAAAATTATTGTAGCTATCGTAAGTTCCGTTTTCTTTCATCATGTCGATGGTTTTTGTCGTTATCAACGATACTTTGTTAAGCTCTTTCAATTTTCCGTTGGAGAATTTCCATTTATAAATAACAGGGGCTATCCCCTCACCGTTACCGTTTCCTTCGCTCATACCGTAGAAGATACCGTCGTTATGCCCCGAAGGGATGAGCTGATGCAACGATGTGCTTGTCGGAATTACATCGGTTAGTTTCGTATTCCATTTTTTACCGTATTTACTATATGTAAGTTTGTATAGATGGATAAGTCTGTTCGCTCTGTCTAAAATCACGAAATGGTCGCTATCAAGCCATGCGGGATGTCCGCTTATCTGCTGTCCTCCGAAATCGGGTGCGTTACATGAGATGTCGGTTATCGGTCTTTTTTTATAAACTACTCTTTTGTAGTACCAAGGCAGATAGTTGTAGTCGTTGAATTTCAATTCGCACGATATGTTCATTCCGGCCGTTGCGACTATGCTCCAACTGTTCGCATCTATCAGTACGGCCGCGGGTCTGTTGGATGAAGTCAAAAGAACCATATTTTTAGATTTATTGTAAGCGTCGGCAGATCTTGGATTGAACGGAAGATCGATTCTTTTTACAAATTCTCTCTCTTTTACGGTATATACATTTATAAATCGCGATCCTTTGGGAATCATGAGAATATATTCCGCACTGTCAACATCGCCGACAACATCCGCATGATGAGTTTTCGATCCTTTCACATATACCTCGTCCACTAGCTCCATATTTTCATAATCAACCGCCAAGAGTCTATTGTGAGGATCATGTTCATCTGCAAAAAGAAGCACTTTTTTGCTGCTGTCTTCAGCCGAAACGACGGATATATAAGTTTTCGCTTTGACTTTGTTGTCGTTACCGTAATATACTCTGATCTCATAATCACCTTCATCAAGCGGCGAGAAAGTTACATCTCCGTTTAGAGTGTAGTCCGGCCAAGCTATATCGATGGCGCTTTGCCAACCGTCGGGCGCACCTTTTTCGTAAATTCCTATCCATTGGTTGTCGGTTCCGGGCATATCTTCGAAGTGGACGACTATTTCATCGTCGGTGGAAAAGCTTCTTTGATATAAAGACAACTTAGTGTTCGAGGTAGCGTTCCAGTTTATAGTCAAAGGTACGGAAGCGACCATATCGGTATCGTTGCTAAAAAGCCTTAGATCATACTCTCCGGAAGCCACTTGCCAGAGCGTTAGAGTGTCGTTTTGAATATCGTCTATCCATACCCAATCTATGACATTGTCGTAGTCGTTATCGCTGCCTTTTGGAAAAAGTCCGATCCAAGCACAGTTCAATGATGAGATATCTTTTATGACGACAGCT
>Ga0256914_1002136_pt1 | contig 16801 bp, 15 predicted proteins | sample HulkmetaG_FD_191571 | JGI IMG/M metagenome (GOLD analysis project Ga0256914, IMG submission 191571) | Hydrothermal chimney microbial communities from Main Endeavour vent field at the Juan de Fuca Ridge, Pacific Ocean - Hulk | ecosystem: Environmental > Aquatic > Marine > Hydrothermal vents ... | reverse complement strand
GAAACCACGAAGACACGAAGCCACGAAGAAAAGAAAAAGCTTTGAAATTCTTGGTGTTCTTAGTGTCTTTGCGCCTTTGTGGTGATTGAAGTCGGGTACGTTAGTCGTTACGTAGCAACTCTAAAAGATGGCGTGCCAGCGCATAGTGCGGTAGCCAGCTTGAATCAGGCTTCGGAGGAGGCAGCCGCAGCGCCAAAGACAGCGCCGCTAAGATAGCCAAGATACGCGGGAACCAAGGGTAATACGCACGGGGATAAGAAGGAAACCAATCCCCCCAGGAAGGCAAAGAGCAATGAAATTTGTGCTCCTCCTCCTTCGCTGGCCAAGTCCTGCTCAAAATTCAGGAAGCCGCCGAACTGCGAAAGCCGCGAAAGTGTATCGGTGAAGAGCAGCAGCGCGATGAAGATGAGCAGGATGCCGCTAATTAGGCTAATGGTGGGCAGCCATTTGTAGAATTTGGGCAAATACGCGGTTAGTTTCGAGAACAATGCACCGGCAATCAAGAAGGGCACGCCCAGGCCCGCGGAGTAAGCGGTGAGCAAAATTGCGCCCTGTACCCAGGTTTGTTCCTGTGCAGCCAGTAGCAAAATGCCGGAAAGAATAGGCCCGACGCAAGGTGTCCAGCCAGCGGCAAAGATGACACCGACCAGTGCGCTGCGCCAATAGGAGGCCTCGGATCCGAATTTGCCCCCCATGTCCATACGAAATTCCCGGTCGAATACATCGGTGAGATTGCCGTAGTAGACTGTGACCACAATCAGCAGCATTTCCAGCGCCTTGAGCCATGCCACGGGTGCGCCACTGGTAAGAAAACTGAGTCCGCCAACAAGGATGCCCAACACTAGCAGTATCATTTTTTCCCACTGAGCGCCCGAAAATACCGCCAGCGCCACAATCAATGCGTTGATCAGGCGATGGCTGGACTCGAATTGATATTTATCCAGCCAAAAGGTCATGGCACCAAAGAAGAGTGCGGCCACAACCCAACCCAGATAGTTCATCTTGACATGGGCAACTTTTAGCGAGAAGACGATGAGCAGGATGGCGCCTACACGAGTGATGACGGGCAAGGCGTCGTAAAGGGCGTAGCCGCCCAGCAGCCCCACCGAGGCTCCCAGCAGGGTAAAGATGGCTGTGAAGCCCAGCACCAGGGCCAGGGCATGGAAGAATGTGATGCGAGAACTGATGGATGATTTCATAGAGAGCTCCGACAACCGGTGTTGTGAAGTAAGATGTGGCAACGCTCACGCGGGCGCATCATGCGCAAGAGGCCAGAAAGTTATGGTTTTGTCGTTGGCAAGATGTTTAAGTAGGTAATGGTATGAACTTAAAATTAACCTGATGTGTGACTTTTCCATTCTGAGTAGTTTGCAATAAGTTTCCTAATTCCAAATTGCGAGCTTGTCATTTTTCCATGACGAAGATGGACCCAATTAGACGAATGTGGACGATTTTATTTCCTCCACGTTCCTCCTTTCGTCCATTTTCGTCTGAAAGCACAGCGCATTTCTCGAGTTTCAAATGCGCAGCTACTTGCATAGATGCAATCTAAACAAAAATGTTACGGTGTTTCTACGCTTCCGGGGCCAGACGCTCCAGGGCTTCTTCTAACACTTCGATTTGGCTATCAATTTTTTGCTGACGGCTGAAAATGCTGATGACAAAGATAAAGAGCATCAGCCAGATGATGCCGTAAGCGCCGACAAGGTAAATCATAAAAATACTCCGTTTGGGTCAGGAATTAGCAGGCGATGAGCAGGTAGTGTGGGATTTTAGACGAATTAAAAGTTCAGGCGTTCACGCAGGGCGTCGATGCGTTCTTCGGCCCAGCCCAGGCTGATGCGATTGGCCAGCAATGCGATGAACATGATGACAAAGGCGATGTTGGCAATCATAAAGGCATTGAGCATGTTGGGGCCCAGGCCAAATTTTCCGGCGTTGTCGGGCGATTCGACAATGACTGGATGAATGGTGTTCCACCAACGAATGGACATGAAGGTGAGGGGGACGCTGATGAAGGCGAAGATGTTGTAAACCGCGGCCATACGGGCCCGGCGACTCGGCTCATCGATGGCTCCCCGCAGCATAAAATAAGCGATGTAGAGCAGCAGCACGATGGTGTAGGTGGTCAATCGCGGATCCCAAGTCCAATAGGTGTTCCACGCGGGCTTGGCCCACAATGAACCGCTGATGATGGCGGCCACGGTGAAGGCAATGCCCAGTTCCGACGCGGCTCGGGCCCAAATATCCCAGCGTACGCGTTTGGTGGCCAGGTTGAGGATGCTGGCCACGAAGGCGACGAAGAAGGCCAATAGGCTGGACCAGGCCGCGGGCACATGAAAGTAGATGATGCGCTGTGCAGGCCTGATGCTGGGATCGACATTCATGGCGTCAGGGGCCATGACCAAGGCTGCGTAAACCGCAAACAGCATGGCTGCCAAGGCTAAAAGGTTCCAATAAAAAAGTAAACGGCGCGATAAAGTCATGGGCATTACTCCTCGACAACGAAATCAAAGGTCAGATACGAGACGACCAGGTAGAGAATATCAAAGAAAATTAGTAAATTAATCCATTTCATCATGTCGGCCAGGGTGTCTCCTTCCATGAAGCCGATGGTGGCCCGAATGCCCGCCATAAGCACCGGCAGCATCACCGGAAAAAGTAACACCGGCAGCAAAACTTCGCGGGTGCGGGTATTCACAGCCAGCCCCGAAAAAACCGTTCCCACAGTGGCAAAGCCCACAGTGCCCAAAAAGAGCAGCAGCAGCAGGGGCCAGGAAAGAAAGTTGAGGTTGAAGAAGATGACCATCAGGGGTAGCAAAATGGCTTCCATCACAAAGATGAAGAGGAGACTGGCCAGCATCTTGCCAAAGTAAATGGCGCTGCGATCGACCGGGGCCAGCAGTAGGCCCGCCATGCTGCCACGATCCTTTTCGCTGATGAAGGCTCGTCCCAGCCCTAAAACGCCGGAAAAAATGATGGCAACCCATAAAACGCCGGGAATGACAACGCTTTTATCGGGCACACGCAGCTCAAAGGCAAAGTTGAAAATCATCAGCGCCAGCACGGCAAAAACGGCCATGCTGGTAAAAACATCTTTGGTACGCAGCTCGATGCGCAGGTCTTTCCATAAAACCGCCCACAAAACTTGCAGATATCGCTTCATAGCGCCACCCCCGTGCCCACATAGCGGTCATAGGTCGGGCGTAATGTTTCGTAGCTGAGTGCGTCGGCCTGCTCATCAAAACGGATGCGACCCCCTTGCAGAATCAGCACCCGGTCGGCCAGGGCCAGGCCTCGCTCAAGATGATGGGTGGTCATTAGCACGGTGCGCTGACTGCCACCGATTTCGCGCAGAAAATCGGTCATCATTTCTGCTGCCTGGGGGTCGAGTCCGGTGTCTGGCTCATCCAGCAACAAAATGGGGGGATTGTGCAACAGGGCGCGGGCAATGGCCATGCGCTGCACCATGCCCCGTGAAAAGGTGCGTACCAAATCTTTGCGACGATGCAGCAGCCCCACTCGCTCTAATAGTTCGTGGATGCGTTTTTCGGCGTTGGCAATGCCGTAGAGTCGCCCGTAGAATCGCAGGTTTTCTTGGGCGCTCAAATCGCCATAAAGCAGGGGGGCGTGTGTAACCAGGCCCAGATATTGCCGAATGCCTTCGGGGTTATCGTTGATGTCGACGCCGGAAATGCGCACTGTGCCCGAGGTGGGCTTGCTGAGGGTGGCCAAGATGCGCAAAAAGGTGGTTTTGCCCGCACCATTGGGCCCGAATAGTACCACCGATTCTCCTGCCTGGATGTTTAAATCCAGCCCTTTGAGGACACGGTGCCGGCCAAAGGCTTTGCGCAGGGCCTGCACCTCAATCAATGGCTTCGCCATGCTCGCTATCCTCTTCGATTTGCAGCTTGACTGTTTTGTCGGCGTTGACATCATGCTCGGGCGCTGCTTCCTCTTGCAGCAGGGCCATGAGTTGTAATTTTAGCTGATTGCGCTGCCGATGGTAGTTGTCGGCGCCCATGTCGCCACGCTCAAAAGCGTTATCCAGTGAGGCCATTTGCGCCACCAGGGCTCGTTTGCCAGCTTCTCGCCGGGCAGGACGCTGAGCCTGGGTTTGCTTGTGCTGGCGCCATCCCAACAACACGCCGCCGCCCAACAGCAGCACACTCAGGCCCGAGACAATCCAGGGCAATTGGGGCACGCCCGAGATGCCAGGTGCGGCGTTGTGGTCGACAATTTGTTGCGGCTCATCGCTGTCGTTGCCCTGCGCCAAAACGGCCTCGCTAATGCCGCTGATGGTGGCCTCGGGCATGGCATGGGTGGGCAGGTCGAAGATGGAATAGTTCAGGAAGGTGACATCCTGGGTGGGAATCGATTCATCCTGCTGCCACTCAGGCGCGTCTACCTGAATGCCCACATCGGGAATAAGGAGATTGAGCATGGCGGTGGGGTAGAGGATAGGATGGGCCAAGGCTACCTGACCTTCTTCGACGGGCAGGGTGTAGCGTATAAAGATTTGTGTTTCGCCGGGCGGCAGCGGCTGGGTATCGATGAGGGTGGTTCCTTCCAACAGGAAGCGCTCGCCAATGGTTTCTCCCTCTACGCCGATGTGAATAGCTTTTTCGGGCAGGGGCAGTTTGAGGATGTGCGGTTTTTCTTGGGCAGGATTGGCCTCGCCCGCGTAAACTTGGTTGGAATCATTGACAAAGGAATAGACTTCGCCCATGCCGATGTAGTTGGCGTTGGGAATATCGACCAGCCAGTGCGAGCGCGAAATGGCGATGGCATCCAGCGAAGCGCCCGCGTCATACACCGCCACATCCAGCACGATTTTGCTGGAATCGGGAGAAAAGTGCCCGACTTCGCTGTGATAGGTCAGGCCCTGATAGCTGGTCTCGGCCACATAGGCCCAGGTGGGAGGCATGGGCAGTCCCGAAAAAACAGCTACACCCTGCTCATCGGCCTGGGCGTTGCGCATTTCGGTGTATTGCTCCTGCTCGAAGATGATGAGTGAAACAGCCTGATTAGCCAAAACTTCGCCGGTGGTTCCATTGCGCACAGTCACCTCGATGTCTCCTAGCCCCTCCACCGAGACTTGCGCCTGATCAAAGCCCAGGCTGAATCGGCGGGCAGCCACTGCGGCCAGGGCCAGCTCAGCCTTATCCAGTCCCACATCAGGATGCGAAGCATTGGTCATGGCGGCAATCAAGTCAGATTCGGGGAGCGCCAGCCATTTTTCGTCATCCAGATTAGGTGTATCCTCCTGTACAGCCAGACCGCTGGAGCCATGACACTGGGTGCAGTTGGCCTCATAAAGCTGGATAGCGGCATCGATGCGGGCCTGGGTCAGGTGCAACGACCACACATACGCGGTCACATCCCAGCGCTCCGATTCGCTCATCATGTTTTCCCACGAGGGCATCATTTTTTCCATGCGTCCCTGGGTGATGATGTCGAAAATCGTTTGCGGGCTCATGGTTGCGGCATAATCGGGCGCTGTAAAATCGGGAATGTTGCCAGAAATTTGCTCAGCCAGTGGGCCATCCCCTCTGCCCTCTTCGCCATGACACTGCACACAGCGCTGCACGAACTGCTTGCGTCCCCGATAAGCGATGCCTGTGGGCTCGGCCTTGCCGCCCTCTTGCGCCTGAACAGAGGATAACCCGGTGGTTAGCAAGGCCAGCGCTATGATGGAAAAAAGTTTTGTTAGTCTGGAAAATGAAATCGTCATTGAATTCTTTGATAAGGGCGAATGTAACTATTCACGTTTTCCGATGAGCCACGAAGGGCACGAAGGCATAACGTCACGAAGAAAGAAAAGGCTTCCCCTCTTCGTCACCTTTGGGCCTTTGTGGCAAAGGATGGAAGGGCACGACCTGTATAGTTACGAGCGAATAAACGAAGAACGCGGCCGTCTGAATACAGGCGACCGCTTGAAGTTTAGATGAATAGCAGAGCCAAGAGCATGACACTGCTCGTTATTGCGAATCCAGCGACTGATAGTGGTTGGCATCAGGCGCTTCTTCGTAACGAGAGGGACATTTGAGCAACAGTGAGTCTGCGGTGAATGTTCCATCGGGATGGATGTTGCCTTCGACGATGGCCTCTGTTGCTTCATCGAAGTTGCTGGGGCGGCTGCCATGAAAGCTGACCAGGATGCTTTCGCCACTCTGGTCACTCATCTTGAAGCGCAGCATGAGATTGGTGGCGTCCCAGTCTTCGGTATCTTGCAAGATAGCGCCCGAGACACGGATTTTTTTGCCGATGTAAGCCTGTGGGTCTTTGTTCAGCTCATCCAGCGGAATGTAGTAGGCCCCGGTGTTTTTAATGGCCCCATAGCCAAGGTAGATGATTGCCAAAACAATGATGATGCCACCAATGATGAATTTGAATTTTTTATTGGGATTCTTGGCTTTGATGCGGGGTTGCGCAACGACTGTTTCAGTCATAAAAACTCCGGGCGGTGAAAGATGGGGATGGTTGTGGTGCAGCTTTTAGCCACTTTTTACCACAAAGAGAGCAAGAAGGGTAAAATACAATGCTGTTTTGCCCTTTTTCTTTGTGTCTTGGTGGCCTTGGTGGTTTTCTTGGAATAGCGGTGAACTGTTCCACTACCTCTTTATTATAGCACGTTGATGGCGACAAAAGATAACACAATGATGAAACGCACGTTAGAATTGCATGAGAATTAGTGTTCCTCGCCCTCTTCTTGCCACCAGTTCTCTGCCAGCTCATCTGGCCCGGTTCCGGTGTAGCGTTGGTCGATGATGGCCTGGGCCAATGATGCGTTTTTGCGGTGGACCAAAATTTTCAGCTCGGCCAATGAGCCCACTTGCAGTCCATAAACGCTGCCCACCGACTCACCGCTGCTGATGGCGGGGATGTTTTCGCTGGCCAGCAGGGCAATGGCCAGGGCAGCATCTCCTTGGTTGGCTGCGCGATACACCTCTACCAGTGCCTCCTCTTGGCTGGTAGAGGGATGCAGCCACTGGTTTAATTTGTTCAGCCAGGCCCGGACAATGGTCATCATTCGTCCCGAATCAGGCCCAATGCCTGCAAGCGCTGCGGTTGCGGAACGCCTTGCTCATCCCAGGCCCGCAGTTCATAATAAATGGGTAGCATTAGCGCCAGGTCGGGCAGGTTGCCAGCCGCGCTGCCATCGGGCTTGGGGTCAGCGGCAACGCGTGGGGGCAGGATGTCATCTTTGGCGCCGATGCCGTAGCGGTTGTTAATCAGGCGTTTGAGCTGGAAGAATTTTTCGCCCATGCGCAAAAGCTCGGCGGGCTGCAGCGTCCAGCCCATGGCTGCGTTGACAATTTCGGCCAGGCTGTCAGGCCCGACTTTGCCCTTGGCGATAAATTTACAAAGGCCCAGGGGATTGTAGACGCCAAAGTAGTTCTGAAAATCGTAAGCCATGCGGGCCTGGGCCGGAGAGGATTCCAGTCGCGGGAGCACATCTGGATAGCCCAAATCGGGCAGGGTGAGCCCGTAGCCATTCCAGTAGGAGAGTGCTTCTAAATGACAGCCGCCACGGTTGGCGGTGGCATAGTTCACGGCCATACTCACAAAGCCGCGCGGGTCATGGTAGGCCAGCTCCATCCCCTTGACATGAACCGCAAAAGCCTGGGCTTCTGGGCCCAACTGTGCTGCGGCGGCACGCGAGCCTTCTGCCAGCAAATCGCCAATGCCCTCACGGCTGGCAATCTGCCGAATGATGGTGATGAGGACCTCGGGGTCGCCAAATGTCAGTGTCAGCCCTCCCGTTGCCTCGGGCGTGAGTAAGCCCTTCTCGAAGGCCTCCATGGCAAAAGCGATGGTTCCCGAAGTGGAGATGGTGTCCAGACCCAAATCGTTGCACAGGGCATTGGCCTTGATGCCCGCCTCCATATTCTCGTTCAGCACATTGCCAAAGAATCCGGCCATGGTTTCATATTCTACGCCCTCGCCGCGAGGCGTGGCAAAGGGGCCCGAGGTTACTTCTACCTCTTTGCCGCAACCGATGGGACAAGAAAAGCAATGGGTGTGGCGCAAAAGATAGTTTTCGTACAGCACTGCGCCGGTCAAATCTGCGGCCCGGGGCCAGGAGCCCAGACGCCAATTTTTCAGTGCCAAATCGCCATAAACCTCGGTTGCCTGAAAACCACCCGCTGTTCCCAACAGGCTCATGCCTTCGGAATTGGCCTTGATGGCCTTATTTTGTTTTTTGACGGTGTTCAAAAAAGCTTTGCGGTCAGGATAATCGGGCCGCTGCTTGCCCCGAACCACGATGGCCTTCAGGTTCTTGCTACCCATGAGCGCGCCCATGCCCCCGCGCGAGGCCCCGCGCACATAATGCGAGGGCCCGACCATGATCCCTGCCATTTTTACCAAGTTCTCGCCCGCTGTCCCAATGCCTGCCACCTGGGCCTTGGCATCGGTCTCCAGCAGTAAGGCATCGCCGCTCTCGAACCAGTTTTGCCCCCACAGGTGCGAAGCGTCACGAATCTCGATGCTGCCCTCCAGGCCGTTAATCCACAAATAAACTGGTTTTTCGGCCGCACCGGTAATGACCATGCCGTCGTAACCGGCAAAGCGCAGCTCTGCCCCCCAATGATGCCCGACATTGGATTCATTCCAGATGCCGGTCAGGGGTGAACGCCCGCAAAAAGAGGTGCGAGATGCGGTGGGCGCAAAAGTTCCTACTAAAAGCCCGTTGAAAATGTACAAAGGTGATTCCGGGGCCAAGGGAGGCAAATCAGGGTTCATCTCATGATAAAAAAGATGGGCCGCGTAGCCTGAGCCCAAAAACCATTGCTGCACCTCTCTCTCGGAGATGGTCTCTTCGTGCCAGGTGCGGGTGCTAAGATCGATGCGCAAATACTTGCCGGCGTAAACGCTCATAAGACTCCATGTGATGATGAAAATGTCGTCAGCATTGACGGTGCGAATAAAAAGTGAGCAACGCTTATGATTGTAGCTGATATGAGGAAAAACGCAAGATTTGGGGTCATTCAGGTTGCTGTAAGTATCTTACCGCCTCCCCCGAGGTGTGCGTTTTAAAATTGGGGTAACGACTAACGTACCCGACTTCAATCACCACAAAGGCACAAAGACACTAAGAACACCAAGCATTTCAAAACTTTTCTTTCTTTGTGCCTTCGTGGCTTCGTGTCTTAGTGGTTTCTAGCCGGGCTACCTTAGTAGTAACAAATTGGGGCAGGCATTGTAAAACCCGCCGGATTCGCAATTCGACTCCGAAGCGGGGCTCCCCAGGACGGATTCGTCATCCGCCCGGCCAAAGAATAAAAGCGCCCTCAAACTGAAACGCTCCTCCCCGCGGCATTGTTTGGCGAACAGCGCAACATTGGGTACAATGAACACCCTTCATCCTACATTCTCCCTCCTTCTATCCAGCCATGACACGCATCCTCATCACCGGGCATCGGGGCCAGCTTGGCCAATTGCTCTACAACTATCCATCCAAGCATGAACGTGTAGGCATTGATTTGCCTGAGTATGATATTACCAATTTGGCCGAAACAAGCTATCTGTTGCACGACTTACGCCCAAAAATCGTTATTCACACCGCGGCCTTCACCAATGTCGATGCCGCTGAATCAGACCCCGATCTGGCCTATCGGCTCAATGCCCATGCTGCCGGAAATCTGGCCCGGGTTTGCCACGAGCTGGGCACAACCTTTGTTCACATCTCTACCAACGAGGTCTTTGCCGGAGATCGCCAGCATCAACCCTATGATGAATGGGATACCCCCACCAATGTGCGGGGCAGCACCTACGCCCGCTCCAAACTTGCCGCCGAAAACGCCATCCGTTTTTACAACAGAGATGCCCGCATTGTGCGCATTGCCTGGCTCTTTTCTGCCGGTGCAGCCAGTTTTCCCTCCAAAATCGTGGCTGCAGCAGATAAACATGGGGCGCTCAAAGTTGTCGCTGACGAATTTGGCAATCCCACCTACGCACCTGACCTGGTAGAGGCCCTTTACAAGCTCATCGACCTCAAAGCGCCCGCAGGCCACTACCATCTCACCAACAGCGGCTTCACCAGCCGATACGAGATGGCCAAAATGACGCTGCAACTCACTGGTCGTGGGCATATTCCCATCGAGCCCATCCCGCACACCGCGTGGCAACGGGCAACCACCCCCCCCTTGCGGGCTCTGCTGGCTAATCATACCGCCGCGGCTCTGGGCATTAGCTTGCGGCCGTGGCAAGAGGCCCTGACCGACTGGGCTCAGGTCTTCAATATGGCCACATCTTCTGGACTCAAACCATGAAACAACTTCTCCGGCATCCCAAAATTTGGGGCGGATGGACCAGCGCCGGGCTGATGATACTCATTACCAGCCTGTGGACATTGTGGGGAGCCTCGGAACTTTATTACGAAGCATGGGGCCTGCCCCTGCCTGAACCGCTCTACTACCTGGCTCCCAGCCTCATCACCCTGAGCCTGACCTTGCTGGCGCTCAAATGGCCACGATGGGGCGGCGGCCTCATCATGCTGCTGGGTGCTGCTTTCACCTTCTTCATCTTTTACTCACGCCTGGGCCACATCACCCTGCAAATCATCCTTAGTTGGTTTCCCCTCACATTCCTCACCCTGCTGGTGGGGTTTTTATTTATTTGGGGAGGACGTGCCGCCTTCTATCCCGCGCGTTTGTCTGCCTCGCAGCCCTGGTGGCGACGCCAGCTACGCTACCGACTGGCTGTGGGGCTTCCCATCATCCTCTTTCTGGGCATCTCTGCGTGGATGCTGCCGCAAAATCTGATGCGGGTGGATGATGGTCACCGCGGTGCCCGACGCATTAGCGGCAATGGTGTCGATTTGGTATGGGCCCCCGCGGGCCCGGGCTGGAACTGGCAACAATCCTGGGGCGGCTACCCCAGTTGGGACATGCTGGCCTTTTATGGAGTGTCTCCGGTGGGACTCAAACAAAGTGACGACTTGCCCAAAAACCACGCCACACAAACCCACATGGACACCCTGGGCCTTTGTCGTTATCTCGATGCTTCGGGCCTGCACCTCATGTCCGAGCCGCAAAACATCTGGCGCATGCCCACCACCCACGAGCTGGTGCAATCGCTGGTCTACCGTGGAGAAAACGCACATTGTCACTGGTCGGGCAAGCTGGAGCAGGCCACATGCGACCACAAACCAGATAAAGAAACGCCGCTGTGGGCCCCGGATGAACATCCCATCTACATGTGGACAGGCGATGAGTTTGACGAAACCAGCGCCTACTTTGTCAGCTACAACGGCTGGATAAAGAAACAGCCCAAAGATTGGGGCAACCCCCGTCATGGCTATCGCTGCGTTCGGGCCCCCGAATGATGTGCAAGCTTAGCCCCAACCTTCAATCGAGAAGCGCCCTCCAATAAAAACACGGATTCACCTCGCGGCGAATCCGTGTTTGATTTTCACGTAGATGCGTGCCTTATTCTGAGACCGTCCAGGTATCAGCATTGAAATAAAGGTCATGCAGCGTGCCATCACCTTTCTTTGCTTTCATAGCCTCCACCTGTTTCCACATCTCAACCTCAAAGCTGGGACGATTGACATCATAAACAATGCCCAGAGGCAGCGGATAGGTGAGCTGGCTCAGCAAATACGCGTTATCCAGCGAGGTGGGGTCATGTACGGCAATATCTTCCAGCTTGTATTCATCGCCAATCTCTACAACCTTAAAGCCATGCGCCGAATGCACCAGACCTTTATCCTTGTTGCTGCCAAAAACCATAGGCTTGCCAGCTTCCAGCATCAGGTCGTTATCGGCCCGCTTTTTGCGGTCAGAATAATCGAACCAGGCGCCATTGTTGAAGATGACGCAGTTTTGGAGAACTTCCATAAACGCGACACCCTTATGTTTGGCTCCCTGATAGAAAATCTCACCCATCTCCTTTTGCAGCACATCCAGCGTGCGCGAAACAAAGGTTGCGCCCGAAGCCAATGCTACTTCCATGGGATTCAGGGGGCGGGCAATGCTGCCGGTGGGCGATGATTTGGTGCGGGTTCCAATGGGTGAGGTCGGCGAAGTCTGGCCTTTGGTCAGGCCGTAAATGCGATTATTGAACAGGATGATGTTCAAATCGATGTTGCGACGTCCGGCATGAAGAATGTGGTTGCCACCAATGGAGAGGGCATCGCCATCACCGGTGATGACCCAAACGCTCAAATCTGGATTCGAGACTTTGATGCCCGAAGCCAAGGTCGGGGCTCGACCATGAATGCTGTGAATACCGTAGGTATCCATGTAATAAGGAAAACGACTGGAACAACCGATACCTGAGACCACAACAAAGTTTTCTTTGGGGATGCCCAGGCGGGGGAAGGTCTTTTGCACCGTCGCCAGGATAGCGTAGTCGCCACAGCCTGGACACCAGCGCACAGTTTGATCGGACACGAAGTCCTTGCGGGTGAGTTTGATTTCTGTAGCCATAACTTATTCTCCTGCCAGTATTTCGTCGATTTTGGTGCTGACTTCGCTAATCTTGAAGGGGCGACCCTGAACTTTATTCAGTGTCAGCACATCAACCAGGTATTTATCGCGCAAAAGTGTTGCCAACTGGCCCATGTTCAACTCAGCCACTAAAACCTTGCTGTACTTTTGCATCAAATCGCCCAGGTTGCGCGGGAAGGGATTGATGTAGCGGATGTGGGCATGAGCCACTGAGAGCCCTTTGGCCTGCGCCTGTGCTACCGCGGCGTGGATGGCGCCATAAGTGCCACCCCAGCCAATGACCAGCAAATCACCCTCAGCGGGCCCAAAGACCTCTTGTTCAGGAATGATGTCGGCCAGGCGTTCGATTTTGGCGGCACGCTCATTGGTCATCTGCTGATGATGGGCAGGCACATAAGAAACATTGCCTGTCTCGGGCGCTTTATCCAACCCGCCAACGCGATGCTCCAGGCCTTTGGTTCCCGGAATAGCCCATGGGCGGCCCATGGTTTCGGGGTCACGTTTGTAGGGCAAGAATTTGCCATCGGGCCCGTTGGGTTCGGTGGGATGTTCGATGATGATGGGCTCGATGCTATCGGGGTCAGGAATACGCCACGGCTCAGAGCTGTTGGCCAGGTAGCCATCCATGAGCATGGCCACAGGTGCCATGGCCCGCACAGCCAGCCGATACGCCTCGATGGCGGTATCGAAACAATCGGAGGGAGAGGCGGCGGCAATCACAGGCATGGGGCTTTCGCCATTGCGCCCGAACATCATCTGATACAGGTCCGATTGCTCTACCTTGGTGGGCAAACCGGTGCTGGGGCCACCACGTTGCACATTGACAATGACCAGGGGCACTTCCAGCATCACAGCCAGGCCCATGGCCTCACTTTTCAGGGCCACGCCCGGGCCACTGGTTCCGGTCACGGCACATGAACCGGCAAATGCCGCACCCACGGTTGCGCCCATGGCCGCGATTTCATCTTCGGCCTGGTAGGTAACAACATCGAAATTGCGCAGCGGTGCTAAGTTGTGCAAAATGTCGCTGGCCGGGGTGATGGGATAAGCGCCGTAAAACAGCGGTTTGCCCGCCTTTTTGGCTGCTGTCACCAATCCCATGGCTGCTGCTTCGCTGCCCGAAACCTTGCGATAGGTGCCCGCGGGCAACGAGGCTGGACGAATGTTGAATCGGGTCTGGAAAAGCCCTGCGGTCTCGCCATAAAAATAACCGGCCTGCATCGAGTTGATGTTGGCCTGCACCGCGGCAGGATTCTTTTTGCCGAATTTCTTGTTGACCCATTCGATGCTGGGTTCCAGCGGACGATCAAAGAGCCAGTAAACCAGGCCCAGGGCAAAGAAATTCTTGCTGCGATTGATGTTCTTCTTCTCCAGCCCTTCAACATTTTCTACTGCATTTTTGTTCAGCGTGGTTACTGGAACAGGAATTACCTGAAAACCCTTCAAGGAGCCATCTTCCAACGGGTTGCTTTCGTAGCCCGCTTTTTTGAGATTACCGGCAGTAAAAGCGTCGGTGTTGACGATGATAATGGCGCCGGGCTCCATCTCGGGGACACTCACCTTTAGTGCTGCCGGGTTCATGGCCACCAGCACATCGGGCGAATCGCCAGGAGTGAGAATATCGTAGTTGCCAAGATGTACCTGGAAACCACTTACGCCGCCGGGCGTGCCAATGGGGGCCCGAATTTCTGCCGGATAATCGGGAAAGGTGCTGATGTCGTTACCAAAAATGGCCGAGGTGTTGGTGAATTGGTTGCCCGTAAGCTGCATTCCGTCGCCAGAGTCGCCGGCAAATCGAATGACAACTTCTTCCAGCTCACGCATGGGCACTTTTTGTTGATTTGTCATTGCATAATGTCTCCTTTTTGTGCCTCAGATTTTTCTAAGGACTTTCAAAGGGTTTTGTATTGGTAACTGTCCATGACCACCCAAAGAGAGCCACCAAGGCATGAAGAAAAAAAGGAAAGAAATCCCTTTGTGCCATCCTTTTCTTGGTGTCTTTGTGACAAACAGTGGGCAAAGACCTGTACAGTTACTTGTATTGATAAGTGGTTTGCAATAAGTATTTTGATGTAACGACTAACGTACCTGACTTCAATCACTACAAAGGCGCAAAGACACTAAGAACACCAAGCATTTCAAAGCTTTTTCTTTCTTTGTGCCTTTGTGGCTTCGTGTCTTTGTGGTTTCTAGCCGGGCTACCTTAGTAGTAACTTGAAATCACTTACTATCTTCCCAATGGTCAGGACGCTACGGCGTGCTTGTGCAGTTAGATCCATGTTCATAATCCTCGACTTTGAGAGATGAGCAAGTATGTATGCGTAAATACATAGAACAAGTTCCTATTTTACATCTCCCTGCCCCAAACTTAAAGTACAGTCCCCTAAAAAATGCAGGTTGTCAGGCAATTTGCCAGTCGATGGTTGGATGAATCTGGAAATTATCACGATGCAATAGCATAACGCCAGGCCCGGGCCAGGGCCAGCTCATCGCCACGTATACCAATGCGCGGGCTGCTAAGGATGGGGGCGTTGGGCGTGGGCGCATCCTCCAACCACAAGGCCTGTCCTAAGCAGAGGTCATGTCCGTCGTGGCTGCGGTCAATGCGCAGTGCCTGGCACAGCTTGCCCGGGCCATCGGTCAGATGCCGCATGGTCGCCCGCCCGCGCATCATGCGCATGGCTGCAAGGCCTTCTATCGGCTGAATGGCCCGAATTAGCACAGCTTGCGCCTGGCCTGCGGGGCCCGTAACCACATTCAGGCAGTGGTGTATGCCGTAGATGAGATAAACATAGGCGTGGCCCGGCGGTCCGAACATGCTGGCATTGCGCGGCGTGCGTCCGCGGTAGGCATGCGAAGCAGCATCTTCTGCCCCCAAATAGGCCTCGACCTCGACAATGCGTCCGGTCAGCCGCATTCCGTCCACTTCGCGTACCAACAGCTTGCCCAGCAAGGCCGGAGCCACCACCAACGCATCTCGGGTAAAAAAGTCACGCGGGAGCAATGCGGTCATCCTATCCCCCACACACCGGCATGACCACATAAAGCACATCGCCATTTTTCAGGCGGGTGCTGGTATAACGTTGGACCGAGACCGGGCGTCCCTGATGAAAAATAACATAAGGCACAGCGCCCTGCTGCCACCCCGACTCGAATCGGGGCAAATCCTGCTTGAGACGCGTCAGCAGTGCGGCGATGGTGCTTGTTTCGGGCAAATCCAGCGACAACCGCCGTTGCCCCACAGTTTGCCGCAGCGGTTCTCCCAGTTTGATGGTGATGGAAATGGTTTTCATGGGACAGATGACAAAATTGTCATGGAGATTTTACACTTTTTTCAAGCAAATTTCACATTTTTTTGTCATAATAAAGACAAGTTCATTTAGCGACATCCAACCTTTTGCCGTGAAGGCTCGAAGGTGACGAGGGGGATGTGGCAAGCTGCATTTATTATAACTTTTTTGCCCGGAGGCATTATTATGACAATTTTGGCAATCGTGGCCATTGCTGCATTGCTGGCCTGGACTTATCTTCAGGAGGCCAACGCCTGAGCTCGGGCCATGGCTCGATCCAGTGTTTCTCGAATAAGATGTGGGGAAAGCACGAGAGAATAATCGGGGAAAGTGGCCTGGGCTTGCAGGCAATTCCGTCGGGCGAGGCGGACTGCAAGCTCGATGGCCTCTTTTTTTGGCGATTCTCCCACCAATGCGGCCACAGCAGGACACGCTACCGGCCACTGGCCCGGAAATGTCAGGCTCAAACGCACTTCGGCCAGCAGGCCCGTTTTAGGCGCCAAATGCACTGCGGCTGCGGCAGCCCGGGCATCGGGACGAATGGGACTGAGATCGCTTTCACGGTAGAGTGCGCTGCCCGCATGTTGCAGCGGTGCGGTCAATTGCACGGCCAGCAGCAAGTGGGGTTGCTCGGGCGGTTCGTGCAGGGCCCGGTGCAGGGGCCAGGTTTGGTGGATGATGCTTCCTTGCTGATCCCGAATTGCTAACTGCGCCCGTCCTGCCAGTGTGTTCAATGCCAGCAAGATTGGATTATCGGCCTGGTCGCGTGTCAGGGCGTGTAGCAACGCCCCACCTGGCTGCATGTTCTCCATCAAGATAGCTGCGTCGCGCAGAGATGCTGCGGCGGGCCCTAGCAGGGTGGAGCGAATGATGGCGGGCCATGCGGTGCTAATTCCCAGCGTTACGCTGTTTCCCAGGCGTTGGATGCCGCTGGTTTCATGCAAGCGGGCCACATCCATTAGTCGGGCATTGGGGAGCAATCGTGGCGGAGGCGCTCCTGCTGTAAGCTGCACCAGCATGGGCCGGGCCAAAAAACGTAAGGCTTCGGCCAGC
>Ga0256914_1002135_pt1 | contig 16802 bp, 16 predicted proteins | sample HulkmetaG_FD_191571 | JGI IMG/M metagenome (GOLD analysis project Ga0256914, IMG submission 191571) | Hydrothermal chimney microbial communities from Main Endeavour vent field at the Juan de Fuca Ridge, Pacific Ocean - Hulk | ecosystem: Environmental > Aquatic > Marine > Hydrothermal vents ... | reverse complement strand
AAATTAAAAATTACGAATTACGAATTAAAAATTTGCACAGATTTCGACTGGTCTTAGGGAGGAAGGGTGCCGGTTATTGAACGAGATGAAAAATGAAAAAGGAAAAAGGGGGGAAGGCCGCCGATTGCCGGGTGGCTCTGCGCCCGAGAGGGAATTATCCGTAGGATGCCCTGGCAAAAATTACGAATTACGAATTTGGGCCACTGATCTGCACAGATTGGCACGCTTTCCCTTAACCCTTAACCCTTAACCCTTTACTCTTAACCCTTCCCCCGAATACACCATTAACCCCGAAGGGATGCCTTCCCCGTAGGGGCCAGGCCACTTCGTGGCGGTAGGAATGACGAAGGATTTTGCTTCGTATTTGTGAAAAAGGCGATAAAAAGTTAGAAAGGAGAAATAGAAAAATGAAGACAGTAAAAGTCGGAGACATTTCCATTGGCGAGGGACATCCGCTGGCCCTAATTGCCGGGCCGTGTGTAATCGAGAGTGAAGATATCGTGATGAAAACGGCGGAAAATGTCAAGAACATTGCCGACCGTTTGGGCATGCCGCTCATTTTTAAATCGTCGTATTTAAAAGACAATCGTTCTTCGGCAACCAGTTACCAGGGGCCCGGGTTGGAAAAAGGTTTGCGTATTTTGCAGAAGGTCAAGGAAACATTCGGCATTCCGGTCCTTTCCGATATTCACGATCAGCACGATGCGCCGGCCTGTGCCGAAGTGCTTGATGTAATTCAGGTGCCGGCTTTTCTTTCCATGCAAACTTCGTTGCTTTTGGCCGTGGCCCGCACGGGCAAAGTGATCAACGTAAAAAAGGGGCAGTTTTTGGCCGGTTCAGACATGCAAACCGCAATCAACAAGATCACGGGAGAAGGCAACGATCAAATTTTGCTCACCGAACGCGGCACGTTTTTTGGCTACCACAATCTGGTGATTGACATGCGTAATTTAAAGGTGATGCGCGACCTGGGCTATCCCGTAGTGCTCGATACCACGCACGCCATTCGGAAGTACGGGGTTAGCAGCAGCGATCGGCGGGGTGGCGCCAAAGAATTTATCTTCGGGTTAACGCGGGCCGGTGTGGCTGCCGGAGTGGATGCATTGTTCATCGAAACCCATCCCGATTGTGATGGTGCGCTTTGCGATGCGGCCAGCATGCTGCCCTTGCAAAAGCTGGAAGAGTTGCTCAAACAGGCCAAGGCCATCGACGAACTGATCAAACCGCACTTGCCCTACGACGAAGTCGGGATTTACGATTACAAAGAATACGAACAAAAGTAAGACAAAACAGGAGAATGTGCATGAAGGAATCCGGATTAAGCTGGAAGTTTCCTCGTGAGTTCTGGGTAGCAAACTTAATCGAACTTTTCGAACGGGCGGCCTATTACGGAATGTTTATTGTTTTGGCCGTGTATTTAACCAGAGAAGTGGGCTTTACCGATGTGGAAACCGGCTGGGTTACCGGTTTATTTGCCTCGCTTATTTACATGGCACCTACCTTTACCGGTGCGCTTTCTGACAAAATGGGCTTCAGGCAGGCGCTTATTCTGGCTTTTGCTTTGCTAAGTGGCGGCTATTTGCTGTTGGGCCTTTGGCCTACCAAAGGTGTTGCCGTGACGGCCCTGGCCTTTATCATGCTGGGAGGCTCCTTTGTTAAGCCCATTATCTCCGGCACGGCAGCCAAAGCTTCCGATGAAAAAAATCGGGCGCGGGCCTATTCCATCTTTTACATGATGGTGAACATCGGCGCCTTTTTGGGGAAAACAATCGCCAAACCCCTGCGCGTGGAATTGGGATTGCGTTACATCAATTTTTACGCCGCCGGCATGGCCTTTGTCGCCTTAATCGTGGTTTATTTTATGTACCGCGACATCGATACCACCGGTAAGGGAAAAAGCCTAAAGGAAACGCTGAACGGGTTGCTTCGTGTACTGAAGAACGTGCGCTTCATGGCGCTGATTCTCATTGTTGCCGGATTCTGGGCCATTCAGCATCAATTGTACGCCACCATGCCCAAATACACCTTGCGTCTGGTCGGCGAACACGCCTCTCCCGAATGGCTGGCGAACATTAATCCGCTGGTCGTGGTGCTGTTGGTCGTGCCGATTACGCATCTTGTGCGCAAAATTTCCCCGGTCAGTTCCATTGGCATCGGTTTGCTCATCATTCCTTTTTCGGCCTTGACCATTTCTTTGAGCCCGGTTCTAACGCGCTGGGCCGGTGGAAATCATGTTTCAATTTTCGGATTGTTTTCGCTTCATCCCATTACCGTGGCGTTAATTTTCGGCATTGCCTTGCAGGGCCTGGCCGAAACATTCCTTTCACCGCGTTTTCTGGAATATGCTTCCAAGCAGGCGCCGAAAGGCGAAGAAGGGCTGTACCTGGGCTATTCCCATTTGACGACCTTTTTCGCCAATTTATTTGCTTTTGTCTCCAGCGGATATTTGCTGGACAAGTACTGTCCCGATCCGCGCACCCTTGCGCCGGAACAAATGGCTACGGCGTATGAGCATGCGCATTACATCTGGTATTTTTACGCCGGGATCGGTTTTCTTGCGTTTCTATTATTACTTGTGTACAAATTTGTTTGTGATTACATCGATCGCCGCAAGGCGGTGCAGGCCGAGAGTGTTTGATTTTGTCAACAATTGAGGAGAGAAGCATGGAGTTAGCGGGGAAACGCGTTTTGATGTTTGTGGAAGATTTGTACGAAGACTTGGAATTGCTTTATCCTAAAATTCGATTGACCGAGGCAGGTGCCGAAGTGGTTGTTGCGGCACCGCAGAAGGGAAAAACATACCACGGTAAGCATGGCTATCCCTTTACGGCAACGGTTGCCATCGAAGACATGCGGGCCGATGATTTTGACGGAATCATTCTGTCCGGCGGGTTTGCTCCGGACAGACTGCGACGCATCGAAAAGGTCAAGCAAATCACCCGGGAAATTTTTCAGAGCGGAAAGTTGGTGGCGCACATTTGTCACGGCGGATGGATTGCCATTTCTGCAGGGATTATGTCTGGCAAAACCTGTACATCCACGCCGGGTATTAAAGACGATCTGGAAAATGCCGGTGCCCGCTGGGTGGACGAAGCGGTTGTGGTGGACGGTAACATGATTTCCAGTCGCCGTCCGGACGATTTGCCCCAATTTTGCCGGGCAATCATCGATTTTTTGAAGAACAATTAAAAGCGGAACGTCGTTTTGCGCGTAAACCGGCAAACAGACATTCTTTGACCGGCTTGGCAAAAAGGCGGTAGAACCAAACAAAGGATTCTTCATGCGCGAAAAAATTTCGAAAATCAAAATGATTTTAATGGACGTGGACGGGGTATTGACCAACGGAGAAATCATCTATTCTTCTTCCGGCGATGAATTGAAAATGTTCCATGTGCAGGACGGAATGGGAATTACCCTGGCCCGGATGGCCGGATTGAAAACCGGAATCGTTACCGGCCGTATGTCGGCTTTGGTGGAACGCCGGGCCCATGAGCTGAACATCGACGTGGTTTCTCAGGGTAATTTTAAGAAGCTGCCGGAATACGAGCGCATTAAACGCGATTTTGAACTGAAAGACGAAGAGATTTGCTACATTGGCGATGATGTGCTTGATATCCCCATCTTGAAACGAGTGGGGTTTAGCGTGGCCGTGGCCAATGCCCGGGACGAAGTAAAGGCGATCTGCGATTACGTGACGGTGGCCGAAGGGGGCAAAGGCGCTGTTCGCGAGGTGATCGATCGTATTTTGAAATGGCAGAATAAATTACATTCCATTATCGATGAATTAGCGGAATAATCATGCGGTACCGACGCAAAATTTTTCGGTGGTTTGGGTTAATCGTGTTGCTTGCCGGGCTGCCTTTGGCGGGCCGGGCACAGGTGCGCGTGGCCGTAGGCAATTTCGAAAACCAGACCTCAATGATTTTGCTGGATGCCTGGGCGCGTAATTTGCCGGATTACCTCTCGTCCGAATTGGGACGCTCTGCCGAGATTGTCCTGGTCGAACGCAACCGTTTGAATGAAATCTTTAAAGAATTGCACCTTGCCTTGCAGGGCTTTGTGAACGATTCTGCTGCGGTAGAGCAAATTGGCAAACTGGCCGGTGCCGATGTGTTAATCAGCGGGGTAATTACCCGCGTTCAACGGCATTACGTAATTTTGGCGCATGTGGCGCGGGTAAAAAGCGGCGAGATTTTTGTGGAGCGGGTCGAGGCACCCGACCACAAACATTTTAAAGAGATGGTGCGACTCCTGGCGAACAACATCTTGTTCCGCATGACCGGAGCGGGAAAATACCAGACCCGGCTGGCCATCCGCAAATATCCCACCGGGTACTTTTTAGGCATTGGGGCAGTTGGTACGGCGGTGGCACTCGTTTTGCGCAATCAATACAAAGTTTCTTACCATGCCTATCATGAACTGCAGGCGTTAGACAAGTTCGATGCGGAATACGACCGGGCGAATCGCTACTACAAATGGTCGAATGTGGCGTGGAGTGTGGCCGGGACGGGCCTGCTGGGGACGGTGGTGTGCTGGGTGCGCAATCGCTTCCATTCCGATATTCTGGCCGGCTCCGGGGAAGCCCCGGCGGTGAGTGTCCGGCTCTATTTTCGGGGAATCGGGAAAGGAGGGCAGGTTGGCCTTGCATTCCGTTTTTAAAATGCTGCCTTTGCTTTTGCTGGCCGGGCTGATGGGATGTAGCGATTTGCCGCGGGACAATGTTCTGGACCCCAAAAATCCCGATAGCTATTCCAATTCCAACGTACTGGTCGAAGCATTTGTGAATTTGGCGAATCCTGCTCCGTACAACCGCTGGGCATTGGAAAGTTTGGCCCGGCTCAAGCAAACCTGTGGGGCCCCGCTCATTGTGTGTGAATATCACCGGGATATTTTGGTCGACACAATGGTTTACGATGACCCGTACAATGCGGATGACACGCAATACATTTTTCAATTTTTGCAGGATCGCTACGTGGCGCAAAATCAAAATGTGGGGCGGGTTGTACCGGATGTTTACGTTAACGGGGCTTTGCATCGCTTTGTCGGAGCTTATGCCCCGAATTCTCTGAAAGAACAAATAGAACCTCTGGTACTGGAACTTCTGGCGGAGCACAATGGATACCTCCTTGAACCAGACGTGCGCTTAGTTAACGATAGTACCCTGCAGGTGCGTTGCCGCATTGCCGGATTGGGAGATCGGGCCGTGCCCGGTTCGCGGCTGCGGATTGTTTTTTTGAAGCGTTTTTTTGCCGGTGATCTGGAATTGCATTCGGCAATCAGGCTGGTCTGGCCGGGAATTACCGTTAAAGAAATTAGCAAAGGGAACTATCGGACGCTGGATGCCGGAGATTTTTCTTTTGCGGATTTACCGGACGGTATTGTGTTTGCCCTGACCACGGAAGACGAGTTAACGGTTTTGCAGGCAACCTATTTCGATTGTCGGGGACATTTAAAATAATTGGAATTTGTCGGGCAAAGCGCTAATTTATTTTAATTAAACGAAACACGCTCCGGCGGAGTGGTTGAAATTTTGACTAAATTTCAGGAAAAAATGAAACGATTTGTTTTGTCCGTTGTGTTGTTTGGCTTTGTATTTTCCTGCCAGCAGGTGGGAGAAATCTTAAACCCCAAAAAGCTGCCGGAACTGGACGAACAGGGAATCGTCGTTTCGCAAGACAATGTGATGCCGCAAGATACGATTTGGGCCGTAATTCATGCCACCAATCCTTTGAACGGGCCGCTGGAATACGAATGGCATTGCGATGGCGGCCGCTACATGCAACCGGCAGACGGAGATTCTGTTTTCTGGATCGCTCCGCTGAACGGCGGGCTTTACCAACTGTGGGTGGTGGTACGCAATGAAGATGGAGCCAGCGAATCACCCAGAAAACGCATTAATGTGGTCAGTACGTCCGCTCCTGTGGTCAATTTTATTTTGCCCCGGCCCCATGACTATTTTGTCGTATCTCAAACCCTTCACGTGCAAATTCGTGCCCAGCACGAAAACGGAATTGCGCAGGTGCGTTTGTGGGTTAACGATAGTCTGATCGGCAGGAGCGACACCGCGCAGGACGATTTGTACGATTTTTATTTTACGGCGGAAGAAAAAATGGTTGGAGAATCTGTCCTGAAGGCTGAGGCAATTGCCAACAACCAATGGCATACAACCGGAACGGACCAAGTTACCATTTTAATCGGAGGAGTTTTGCCAGGTGGGAATGAACAACGATGAAATCATTCGGATCGGTAAAAAAGTAATCGCCATCGAGCGCAAAGAATTGGCTGCACTGGAGCAGCGCATTGACGAGAATTTTGCCCGGGCCGTACGGCTCATCCTGGAATGCAAAGGCCGGGTAATTGTTACGGGCATGGGCAAGTCGGGAGCGATCGGTCGCAAAATTTCATCGACGCTGGCCAGTACGGGAACCGCTTCGGCCTTTTTGCATCCGGCCGAAGGTGTACATGGCGATTTGGGCATGGTGCACAAAGACGATGTGATCATCGCCATCTCCAAAAGCGGAGAAACGTCCGAACTCATCCACCTTTTGCCTTCTTTTCGGCGCCTGGATGTGCCGGTGATTGCAATGACCAGCAGCAAACAATCCACTTTGGCCCGCTACGCAAAGGTGTGGCTGGACATCAGCGTGGAAGAAGAAGCCTGTCCGAACGATTTGGCCCCCACGGCCAGCACCACCGTTACCCTGGCTATGGGCGATGCTCTGGCCGTTGCTTTGCTCGATGCCCGCGGTTTTTCCGCCGAAGATTTTGCCCTGTTGCATCCCGGGGGAAGCCTGGGAAAAAAGCTGCTCATGCGTGTTGCCGATTTGATGGAATCGGGCGATAATTTACCCTATTGTTTTCCGGAAGATCGCATGCAAAAGGCCATCATGGAAATGGCTCACAAACGGGGTATTTGCCCGGTGGTCGATCACGATTTTCACCTGGTAGGCGTAATTACGACCGGTGATTTGAACCGGCTGATTGAAAAAACGGAACATATCTTTAATATTCCTGTAACAGAAGTGATGAATCCGCAACCCAAATTCATCCATCAGGATGACCTGGCGACCATTGCTTACAAAGAAATGGAGAAGTTTCGCATTATTGCCATGCCTGTTCTGGACACTCGGGAGAAATTGGTTGGCGTCATTCACTTGCACGATTTAATGCAGGAGGGCATTACCGTCTGATGAAATTCCGGAAGATTTTAACGGTGATTATTATTGCGGGCAGTGTTTTTTTCGCTTGCAGCTCCGATACATCGCAAAGCGCACAAACGGGAGAAAAAAAGATTTACCCCGATCAGGAAAGCTGGAACGCCACAGTGCTTATTACCCGGGAAGGGAAGACAGTGGGCGTGCTTAAAGCGGGCCATGTGCAAAAGTTTTCCAAAAAGAACATGACCTTGCTGGATGATTCTATTCGCGTGGATTTTTACGATGAACAGGGCAATCACAAATCGATTTTAACGGCGCTGGGTGGTAAGGTGGACGATCTTACGCAAGACATGGTGGCTTACGGACATGTGGTGGTGCGCTCCGACAGCGGGGTGACCCTATACACCGATACCCTGAAATGGGACAACCGTAAACAAAAGATTTATTCGGACATTCCCATTATGCTTACGACGGAAGAAAACGATACCCTGTACGGTGATCGGTTCGAATCCAGTCCGGATTTGAGTAATTACGAAATCGAAAATCCGCACGGAAAAAGTTCTAAAAAAATAAAGATTGATTAAGGCATGGTGCGCGCATTCTTTTTTTTATTGATCGCTCCTTTTCTTTTGACGGCCCAGGCTTCTTCCGGGAGTGGCCTGCAGCTTGTTCATGCCGATCGACACATCGGGAAAAAAGTGGGAAACGAACAACTTCGCATTTTTGAAGGGCACGTCTATTTTGAACAGGACACGTTGCGCATGTGGTGCGATCGGGCGGAGATGCACGAGCAGAAAAAGCGCTTGGATTTTTACGGTCACGTAAAAATTACCGATGGTAAACGCGTTTTGCGCGCCCGCCACATTGAATATTACTGGGATATCCGGCAGGCCTATTGTTTTGAGCAGGTGCAGATAAAGGGAGAAGGCGATTCGCTTTTTGCCCAATATTTCGAGTACAATTTCGATAGCGGAAAAGCATTGGCGCGCCAGGATGTATTTTTGTTCGATGCGGAAAATTTGGCGACCATCTGGGGCAGAGAAGTGCTTTATTTGCCCGATGAGAAATTCAGCAAAGTGACCGGCCAGGCACATTTGATGAAGATTGATTCCGCAAGCACCGATACTCTGAATATTTACGCCCGCATTTTACAATATGTGCGGCGGGGACCGAAAGTGGCTCAGGCCTACGACAGCGTAAAGATTATTCAGGGAAAGTTAAAAGCGCTGTGTGACACGGCCATTTATTTTGTGGACGAAGAAAAAGCCATTCTCAGACACAAGCCTGTGGCCTGGTTCGAAAACAGCGAATTGCGCGCCCAGAAAATGACCGTCTATTTCGATTCGTTGAAGTTGCGGCGCATTGTGCTGGAAGGTGCGGCCATTGCCAAAACTCTGGCCGATTCCCTTCGCGGTGAATACGACATTCTAAAAGGGAAAGTCATTCGCTTTTACATCAAAAACAAAAAGCCCGAACGGATTATTGCCATCGACAATGCCAGTAGTCTGTACTACATTACCGAAAAAGATCAGGATCAGGGCGTAAATTATGCTACAGCCGATACAATCAAAATTTTCTTCAAGCAGGCAAAGTTAGACAGCCTGGCCATTCTGGGCGGGGCACAGGGAACCTACTATCCGGAAAAGTTCAAAAAGGAGGCCCGAATAGGTGAGCAGTAATTTTGACACAGCAATTCTGGGGAGCAAACATCTCGTTAAAATTTACCATAAGCGAAAAGTGGTTAACGATGTGTCCATTAATGTAAAACAGGGCGAAATCGTCGGTCTGTTAGGGCCCAATGGCGCCGGAAAAACCACGACGTTTTACATGATTACCGGCATGATTCGTCCCAATTCCGGGCAGGTCTATTTTAACGATCAGGACATTACCAAACTGCCCATGTACAAACGGGCGCGCCTTGGCGTAGCCTACCTGCCGCAGGAAGCTTCCATTTTTCGCAAACTAACCGTGGAAGAGAACTTACTGGCCATCATGGAAATGATCGGTGTTCCCAAAAACGAACGCAAACAACGCACCGAACATTTTCTGGAAGAACTGAATATTACCCACATTGCCAAACAAAAGGGCTTTCAGCTTTCCGGCGGCGAACGACGAAGAACGGAAATTGCCCGAACTCTGGTGACCAATCCCAAATTTATCCTATTGGACGAACCTTTTGCCGGGGTGGATCCCATTGCCGTGGAGGATATCCAGAACATTGTGCACGGGCTAAAAAAACGCAATATCGGCGTGCTGATTACCGATCACAATGTGCACGAAACGCTTTCCATTACCGATCGGGCCTATTTGTTGTTCGAAGGACGTATTTTGAAAGAAGGTAATGCCGAATTTTTAGCCAATGATGATGAAGCACGCCGTTTGTACCTTGGAGAACGTTTCCGGCTGGAACGGTAAATGCGGGCTTTGCTTCTTTGTACAAAAAACTTTCCTGTGGCGCGAATTATTAATTTCAACCAAAAACATTCATGCAGCAACCTTTGACCTTTAAAAAGATTTTTGTTTTTTGGTACCCGCTTCTTGCCACCTGGCTGATGATGGCCTTTGAGGGGCCATTTCTTGCGGCAATTATTGCGCGCTTGCCCGAACCCAAATACAACTTGGCCGCCTATGGCGTGGCCTTTGCTTTTGCACTGATTATCGAAGCCCCGGTGATTATGATGCTGAGCGCTTCGACGGCTTTGGTTACCAATCGTTCGTCCTTTTTTAAATTGCGCCGTTTTACGAATGGGTTGAATTTGTTTTTAACCCTTTTGATGTTGCTACTGTTAATTCCCTCGAATTTTTATTTTTTGGCGCAAAATCTGATGGAACTTCCTCCAAAGGTGGCTCGACTCACACACCATGCATTGTGGATTTTGTTGCCCTGGCCTGCGGCAATCGGCTATCGTCGGTTTTATCAGGGGTTGCTTATCCGCCATAATTTAACGAGACGTGTGGCCTATGGGACGTTTGTTCGTCTGCTTACCATGAGCGGAAGTGCTGTTTTAGCGGCGTTTGTTTTCCGGTGGCCGGGCGCTTACGCAGGAGCATTTGCGTTAAGTTGCGGGGTATTAATGGAAGCCGTTGCCAGCCGTTTAATGAGTTGGCGGGTTGTGCGGATGTTTAAGCAAGAACCCGATGCGGGTGGGGTGATCACCTACAAAGAAATCATCGTGTTTTATTATCCTTTGGCTCTGACTTCGCTTATTGCTCTGGCCGTGCAGCCGCTGGTCACGTTTTTTGTGGGGCAAAGTCGCATGGCTCTGGATTCGCTGGCGGTTTTACCGGTGATTAATTCTCTTGTTTTTATTTTTCGCAGCTTCGGCCTTTCGTTTCAGGAGGTTAGTATTACTTTTTTGGGCGAGAAAAACGAAGGATTGAAACCGCTGGCCAGGTTTGCCGGAGTATTGGGGATTTTTGTGACTACGGCCATGCTGCTGATCGGTTTTACACCCGGCCACGACTTTTGGTTTGCTACGATTTCCGGCCTTCCCCGCGAATTAGTGGATTTTGCCCGCCTACCGGTACGGATTCTGATTTTGTTGCCGGCGCTGTCGGTGCTGCTTTCCTTTCAGCGTTCTGTGTTAGTCACGCACAAAAAGACCCGTCCCGTTACCTGGGGAACCGTGGTCGAAGTGGGGCTGATTTCCCTTACGCTTTGGGTGTTTGTCGGGCCATTGGCCCTGGTCGGGGCCGTGGCAGCCGCATTGGCCTTGCTTATTGGACGTTTGGGATGCAATCTTTATTTGCTGCATCCGGTACTCAGTGCTTTACGGCTAAAGCCGCGTACAGGGTCGCTTCCCGGGCGAATTATTTGATTTGACCAATTTATTTTTGTAGTCTTTCCCTAAAATTTCTTAAATTACTGTGAAATTGAAAATTAAATCCGATGATTAATGCGGTGCGGGAAACGAATTGTCCCGGTAAACGTTAAAAAAGAAGGCGGAAAAGGGATTTTCCCGACAAAATTAATGTCGTTTCCGCTACTATGTTAACCGGCTGTTATTTGTGAAGAATTAAAGGAAGTATTGAGGTGAAAATATGGCAGTAACATTTGATTCAAATACGATAATGTGGATAGGCTTGGGATTGTTGTTTGGTGTGGCTATTGGCGTGGCGCTTTACACGGTGTTTTTGCGTAGTAAAAAACAGATGGCCAGTCAAATTATCGAGCAAGCCAAAAGGGAAGCGGAGAAAATCCGCCGTGACAGTCATTACAAATTAAAGACCGAAATTCAGCAGAAGCGTAATGCTTTTTTGAGAGAAATTCGGCAGAAAGAAGAGAAAGCGGCCCGGCTGGAAAATGAAAATATTCAAAAAGAAAAAGCCCTGCGCCGCGAAGAAAATCAATTAAAAATTCGTGAGGCACGGCTGGAAAACAAAGAAAAGAAGATTAACGAACTGGAGCAGTTGCTTTACGAAAAACACAAAAAGGTGGATGGCATTATCGAAGCCCAGAACAAGCGTCTGGAAAAAATTGCCAACCTGACCGCGGACGATGCCAAGCGGGAGTTGCTCAAAAATTTGGAGAGTCAGGCCAAAATAGAAGCAGTGCAGCTGGCCAAAGAGATTAAAGAAGAAGCCAAAGAAAAAGCTCAACGTGAGGCCAAGGAAATTATTGCGCAGGCCATCGAGAACCTGGCCTACGAATTTACGATGGAATCGACGCTTTCTACGGTGGAATTGCCCAACGAGCGTTTTAAAGGAATGATTATCGGGCGTGAAGGACGCAATATTCGGGCATTTGAAGAAGCGACCGGTGTGAAGGTAATTGTGGACGACACCCCGGAATTGATCGTACTTTCCGGCTACGACCCGGTAGCACGCGAAATTGCCCGCCTGGCCATGGAATATTTGATCAAAGGACGCACGATAAATGTGAATACCATCCACCAGATGGTGCGTCGGGCAACCAAAGAAGTGAACCGTTCCATTCAGAAGGCTGCGGAAGAAACCTTGCAGGAATTGAAGATTACCGATGTGCATCCCAAAATGCGCGAAGCATTGGGACGCCTGAAATACCGCTACAGTTACGGCCAAAACATGTTGCAGCACTCCAAAGAAGTGGCTTATCTGGCCGGAGCAATGGCGGCAGAATTAGGTTTTAACGTGAATCTGGCCCGTCGTGCCGGATTATTCCACGATATCGGCAAGGCCGTGAGCAACAATTCCGAAGGCAGTCATGTGACTTTGGGGGTAGAACTGGCCAAGGCCTGCCATGAACACGAGATTGTAATCAATGCTATTCTGGCGCATCATGAAGAAGCCGAACCCATTCACCCCATTTCGGTGCTGGTTACGGCTGCTGACAAGATCAGCGGAAGCCGTCCCGGTGCGCGACGCGACACGCTGGAAGCGTACACCAAACGCATTACCAAGCTGGAAGAAATCGGTAATTCTTTCGAGGGGGTGGCTAAAACCTATGCCATTTCTGCCGGACGCGAAATTCGCGTGATTGTGGAGCCGGACAAGATCAGTGACGAGCGGGCGATGGTTCTTTCGACCGATATTGCCAACAAAATTCGCGAATCGATGGAATTCCCCGGTCAGATCAAGGTGGTGGTTATTCGGCAGACCATTGCTTCGAAGTATACGGACGATTTTGAAGAGAGCATGAATTTAGACGAAGCGTAAAAAACTGTGTTGAAGAATAAGCGGCTTCTGTTTTGGGGCCGCTTTTTTTGTTTGAAATCCTCCCAAAATTTTGGGCCTTTTTAATTGAACCTTTCCGACTTTTTTCTTTAAATTACGCCGATCGTTTTGAATGGGAAAAAGCTATGGAATCATGGTTACGAATTCTTGAAAATGCTTTGAACGAAGACATCGGCGATGGCGATGTGACCACCCTGTGTACGGTTCCGAAAGAACAAAAAGCAAGTGCAAATCTTTGGGCAAAAGCTCCGGGCGTGCTGGCCGGTGCCGAAGTGTTCTCCGCCGCCTTTCGATTGTTAGACAAAAACATTACGGTGGAGTGGTTGGTTGCAGACGGTGAAACGGTGCGGGCCGGACAAAAACTGGCCCTCGTCAGCGGACCGACGCGCGCCATTCTGTCGGCGGAGCGGGTGGCCTTGAACTTTTTGCAGCGCATGAGCGGCATTGCCACCTTAACCCGACAAATGGTCGAGGCCGTTAAAGGGAGCAAAGCCCGCATTTTAGACACGCGCAAAACCGCACCCGGGCTGCGCTATTTCGACAAATGGGCCGTGCGCATCGGTGGCGGTGAAAATCACCGTTTTGGCCTGTACGACATGGTGCTGATCAAGGAGAATCACATCGAAGCCGCCGGGGGCATTCGGGCGGCCGTGCAAAAGGTGCGTGCCTGCCTGCCACGCCCGTTGCCCGTGGAGGTAGAAGTCAAAAATCTGGATGAATTGCGTCAAGCGCTGGAGCTGAATGTGGATCGCATTTTGCTGGACAACATGGACGTACCCACGCTTAAAAAAGCCGTGGAAATAACCCGGGGACGCATTCCGCTGGAAGCATCGGGCAATGTTACTCTGCAAACCGTGGGCGCCATTGCCCGAACCGGAGTCGATTTTATTTCGGTGGGGAGTTTGACCCATTCCGTGCAGGCTCTGGATGTGAGTTTAATTATCGAAACATCGTAACGCCCAGACGAACAGCGAGGAGGTTGTGTGGAATTCGATCAATTGTACGCACAGTTGCGGCAGAAATTACATCGCTTAATGCCCGAAGCGGAAATTCGGCTAAAAGCCGAATTGGCCGTGCAAATAAACGCCCTGAAAAAAGAAAAGAATGCCATTATTTTGGGGCATAATTACATGGAACCGGCGCTGTTTCATTCCATCCCCGATTTTCAGGGCGATTCTCTGGAGCTGGCGCGCAAAGCGGCCCAAACCGACAAAGACATCATCGTTTTTTGCGGCGTAAAATTCATGGCCGAAACCGCCAAAATTCTGAATCCGAGCAAAACCGTACTCATCCCCAATTTAAAAGCCGGTTGTTCGCTGGCCGAAAGCATTACCGCGCAGGACGTGCGTTTGCTCAAAGAAAAATTTCCGGGTGTGCCGGTGGTCAGCTACGTGAACACCTATGCCGACGTAAAGGCCGAGAGCGACCTGTGCTGCACCTCGGGCAACGCCGTGGCCGTGGTAGAATCGCTTAAAAGCGATACCGTCATCTTCCTGCCGGACGAATATCTGGCGCGCAATGTGGCCAAAGAAACCGGCAAACACATCATTTTCCCCTCTAAAATGCCCGGCTGGCCAAATGGTAAAATCGATCCCGATCTCGACTATCAAATGATCGGCTGGCACGGAAAATGCGAAGTACACGAATTGTTCACCGTAGACGACATCCGCACGGTACGTCGGCAATTTCCCGATGTGCTCATTCTGGCCCATCCCGAGTGCAGCCCGGAAGTGACTGCCGCCGCCGACTTTTCCGGCAGTACCTCGGCCATGATCAAATTTGTGGAAGAACATCCGGCGCCACAGTATTTGTTGCTGACCGAATGTGCTATGGGCGATAATATTCAGGCCGCCCACCCCGAAAAAGAGATGTTGCGTTTGTGCACCCACCGCTGCCCGCACATGGCGCTGATTACGCTGGAAGACACATTACGCGCCCTGCAAAACGAGCAGTTTGTCGTGGAAGTTCCGGAAGACATCCGACGCCGGGCCGAGCGGGCCGTGCGACGTATGATCGAACTGGTTTAAAAAAAGAAAGACGTATTATGCCCGATGACATTCGTACCGAGGTGCTGGTAATTGGCGCAGGCATTGCCGGCGGCCTGACCGCCTTGCTTTTGGCCGATGCCGGATTGCAGGTGATTTTAGCCGCACGGGACAGCGGCGAAAAGAGTACGGCTACGTATCTGGCGCAGGGCGGAATTATTTACAAAGGCGCGGACGATTCGCCGGAAAAACTGGCCGAGGACATTCTGCGTGCCGGTGCCCGGCACAACTATCCCCCGGCCGTTCAAAAGTTGGCGCAAGAAGGCCCCGAATTGGTGAAACGCCTTTTGGTCGATCGCCTTGGGGTGGAATTCGATCGGGAAGCGGACGGAAGTTTTGCCCTGGCCCGCGAAGGCGGTCACCGGTTGCCGCGCATTTTGCACGTACGCGATTCCACCGGAAAAGCCTTGCAAAACGCCATTCAAAAGCAGATACAAAATCATGCCAACATCCGGTTCCTGAACCGGCACACTGCCGTGGATTTGCTCACCCCGGCGCACCATTCGTTGAATCGGCAGGCCGTGTACGAGCCGAACCGCTGCGTCGGTGCCTATTTGTTCGACCGGCAAAAGGGGCGGGTTGTCCGCGTGCTGGCCAAAAAGACGGTTTTGGCTACCGGCGGACTGGGACAAATTTTCAAACGTACTACCAATCCGCCTTCCGCCCGTGGCGACGGAATTGCCATGGCCAACCGCGCCGGAGCACGATTGGCCAACATGGAGTTCATTCAATTCCACCCTACCATCTTTTACCACGAATACAAGCCCACGTTTTTGATTTCCGAAGCGGTGCGTGGCGCCGGGGCGCGTTTAACCGATGCCGAAGGCCGTCCCTTTATGGCCAAATACGATCCGCAGTGGAAAGATTTGGCTGCGCGCGATGTGGTGGCGCGCAGCATGCACAAAGAAATGCTTGCCCAAAACGTGACCCACGTGTTTTTGGACATGCGTTCGTACATTCCCGCCCGACGCATCCGCACGGAGTTTCCTTTTATTTACCAAAAATGCCTGGAATTCGGGATCGATCCCACGCAGGATTTGATTCCCGTGGCGCCTGCTGCCCATTATTCCTGTGGCGGTGTGCTGGTCGATTTGCACGGCCGTTCCACCGTGGAAAATTTGTATGCCCTGGGCGAGGTTTCCTGTACCGGCGTGCACGGAGCCAATCGTTTGGCCAGTACCTCGCTTTTGGAAGGCGTGGTCTGGGCGAATTCCGCAGCCGAGCATATCAAACAATCCATTGCCAATACGCCGTTCTACCATGCCGATTCCATTCCCGATTGGCAAGACATCGGCGAGTTCGAACCCGATCCGGCCCTGATCAATCAGGACATGAGCTCCATCCGAAATATCATGTGGAACTATGTGGGACTGGTGCGCACCACGCATCGGCTGCAGCGCGCCCGGCGCGATTTGCGCAATCTGGAAAACGAAATCGAACGATTCTACCGCGTGAGCAAACTTTCGGACGGGCTTATCGGTTTACGCAATGCCGTGCGCACGGCGGCCATTGTCACCTCGGCGGCCTGGGAAAACAAACGCAGCATGGGCTGCCACTATCGGGAATGATCCGGCGCGGGGATTTGCTTGGTTAAGCTGCTGAATCTTGTCGTGGCCGGGAAGGGAGAGGGTTAAGGGTAGGGTGCCGCACGCCGGTACCTCGATACGTCCCGGCAGGCCGGGACTACTCGGCAACCGGCGGCGGGTGAGCGGGAGTGGATTAAAAGGTGAGTGGTTGAGTGGTTGAATGGTTGATTGGTGTACTCGGTGCTTTCGGTGGGATTCGATGGACGGAGAAAGGGTTGAGGGTGTAAGGGTTAAGGGGAATCAGTGCCAATCTGTGCAGATCAGTGGCCCAAATTCGTAATTCGTAATTTTTGCCAGGGCATCCTACGGATAATTCCCTCTCGGGCGCGGCGCCACTCGGCAACAGGCGGCCTTTTTCATTT
>Ga0256914_1002134_pt1 | contig 16805 bp, 10 predicted proteins | sample HulkmetaG_FD_191571 | JGI IMG/M metagenome (GOLD analysis project Ga0256914, IMG submission 191571) | Hydrothermal chimney microbial communities from Main Endeavour vent field at the Juan de Fuca Ridge, Pacific Ocean - Hulk | ecosystem: Environmental > Aquatic > Marine > Hydrothermal vents ... | reverse complement strand
TAAGTCCAAAGGATGGCGTGGGTGGTATGACTGATGGCGACAAGCTTGCTTCCCGCACCAAGATAGATGGTGCCATCGGCCCCAAGGGCCACGGTTGTAAAATGTCCTCCAGATGGAAGATCAACGATCCACTTGATGGAACCATTGTCGGGATCGATGGCAAGGAGCCTTTCAATCGTGGTAATGAGTATGGTTCCATCCTCGGCGATCACTATGCGGGCATCGCATATATTCGTCGAATAGCACCTTTTTATTGAAGTGGTCCACCTCTTTTCGCCTGTGACGGGATCAAGGGCCACCATGTAATCTGTAACAATTGTGACAATGATCAATCCGTTTTTTGCCTGGACTACGTCCATAATTATTGGCTGTATCAGGCCCTCCATGAGTTCTGGAAAATCCTGTAACCATTTTACGTCGCCGTCGGCAGCACGAGCAGACTGGACAGGAAGCAGAAACAGGCAAAAACAAAAGGCTCCTACAACTGCGGCAGTTATGCTTTTCATTTTTTCACCTTCCTATTGGGCATTCCTGACGGGCCACACGCAGCCCCGTGAGCTGTTGGACTTTGGAAGACTAGACTGTGTCATGAAATGGTCGCTGAGCATCCAGCTATATGACCGTCCAAGGGCATAGGTGGTGCTTGTCCAAAAATCTTGCGCTCTTCCCCCTGAAGTCAGCACGTTTTCAAAGGGGTGGCCGGGGGGAAGATGGGGAGGGGAGTCGCGGGAAAAATCCACCAGGCTGAAGAGTTCATCCTTGTTCGGGAGGCGCCAGTCGTTGCGTCCGGCAGCACAAAGCGGGTACGAGCCGTTGTTAATGCCATCCACGAAGTCAAGGGCCTGCTGCCAGTTCACATTGCCGTCATCGTCGTAATTCTGATAGTGTGAGTGGATGCAGTTTGCATCCTTGAGCCACATCAGCCCTGTAAGGTTGTCGGTAACCGTCCCGTCACCATTGTCAGTGAAACGGGGGTCTGGCCAGGGTTCTCCCTTTTGAAGTGCTCCGTCGTCTCCAGGCCCGTAAGAGGTGGTCTGTCCGGTTCGCCTTATCTTCACGGTGGAAGCGCCTCCCGCATCCCTGACAGGCCAAAGGTATAAACGGTTACCCGGATCTATTGTGGCCATAACCCCGCTCATCATGGATATGGAGTATTTCATCTCGTCTATGTTGCCTCTGTCGGTAGTTGATGACCAATAGAGGAATGGACGGACATTGATAAATCCCTGCGATGCCAGCCAGAGGGCAAGGTACCTGCAATGCCATACCTTGCCCCTTTCGTTGCACATATCCTCATCAAAGCCGGGGTTATGCAGGCTCGAAAGCTCAAGGATGTTGGGCATTCGCCAATCCGTATGGCCGGCCTGGCAGCCGGAGTAGGTGCCATTGTTGATTCCTGCGATAAAGTTGAGGGCCTGTTCCCAGGTCAGAAGCCCATGGGTATCCACATTTTGATAATGGCTCTTGACACAGTTTGCGTCCTTGAGCCACATCAGCCCTGTAAGATTGTCCGTAATGGTGCCATCGCCGTTATCCACGAATCGGGGACCCGGCCAGGCGGCTCCAGCCTTTAAGGCGCCGTCCTGGGTCTGTCCGGAGGTTGCACAGCTGATTTCCGTACCCGATACGTCATAGCATAGGTCCTGACCGGTACGGGCCAGGCCGGATGCCCAGGCACCTGAGGCAGGAAAAAGTAAAAAAATGAAGAAAAGCACCCTTGTTAACAGCTTATTGAAGGTATTCACTTTGCAGGCCCTCCTCTCAGCGATAAAAAGTGACAAGAAGGTGAGGTGAAAAGAAATGGTAGCAATAAATTTGGTTCAGCAGAAAGAAACGGTGAAGCAGGGCCGGTTGCCCATGCTTGCAGATTGAAACCTTAAAAGAAAAACCTCCCTTCCGATATAATATTTTTTAGTTTAAAAGCATTAAATATGCCAATAAAAATTCATATTACTAAAAGATATCCCCATAATAGCCCAGCTATTTAAAATTAAGGAGGTTACAAAGGAAAACTTTTTCCACATGAGAAACATTTTTCCTAGAATAATCGTTCTCATCTAAAATTGAGGCACAGTAACAGTTTACAAGAAAAATTATCTGGAACTGAATGTAAGCCCCTTTGCTGGGTGAGGACGTTTCCCTCGAGCAATAATCGACGAAATACCGGTGCCCTGTATTTGAACAAGATGCCTGGATCACCGAGGGAAACTTGGAAAATTTGCACTTTTCATACGCCGGAGTGGCTATAAGAGGCCGCCATAGTGATGACGTTCCGGCCTGCAGAGCTGCAGAAAAGGATCTAGCGCACTCTGCCGGCGCTCTTGGTAAAGACATGCGGCATGCTAGAGCTTGGGATACCCGCAGCCCGGTCGTGCAGCAGGCACTGTTGATGATTATTAAGCCTGTATTCGATAGGAGTTATTGTCCATTATGGTGTTCTGGGTAGGATGGACAGGATTTCTATGAAAGACTGGTATACACGGTTTTGTGAGAGGGGCGAGGTGAAGGAATTCATCTCGCCCCTCCCGATCCTGTCATTTACGCATTCTATCAGTAAATTCAAGCCAACAAATTTTGTTATCAGCACGTTGCCAACAGCAGGCTACCTTTTTAGTGTAAAATCTTTCCTGGATCTTGCAGGTGCCGGGCTGGGATCTATTTCACCGTCTCCAGGTTCTGGAGCAATCCCTCCGCAGTAACCGCTCTGGCCGCTTTCTGTGTGGATGTATTCACAGAGATTCTGCCTGAAGTGCAGGTTGAACGTCCCTATATCAAGCCTCGTATCATATGGCCCATTCTCAATCCAGTGCCGGCGTTCCGACATATCTGTATGCCAAGACCAGTCATAGTCACAACCTGTAATTAGCTCAAAATTGTCTTCTGCCTGCGATGCCCATGGCACAGGATCGTAATCTCCATTTCCCTGAATTTCCTGCCTGTATTGATTTTCAGCAACCGCCATCCGGCACATAGCCGTTTCCACAGGAGTATGAATACCAGGGTCATCCTGACCTGTAAAAGAAGATCTTACATGATTTTCTTTGGCCTTTCTGGTGGTTATCCGCTTATTGGCCTGTCGATCCAGTAACCTGCGATGGGCATTTATTTTTCGTTCCATAAAATTGTTATTGGGATCATCGTCATATGCGGAAGATATGGATACGGCTACGGAATATATGAAGATAGACGTGCCAACAGCCAGTGACAGGCCAGCAAGCGTAGTTGCAGCCGTAACTGCTGCAGCTGTGCCAGTCCAGTCTGCTGCAATATCTGCTGCAAGGGCTGCACTATCAGTCAATAATGAGATCACATCAGTCGCTCCGTAGGGATTGGAGACGTTTTCCACCTCATTATCAACAGACTGGCTATCATCAGACTCTGGAAGCGACTGGTTTTGTTCATCGTCGCTATTTGAACTCTGCTCATCCTCTGAACAGACGTTGTCCTCAGGATCATCCTCTGTCAGCCAGGACCGCTGACCCCCCTCAAGCGTAACCGTCCCAGCTGGAAAAATACCCGATGCCATGATATCGTCAGCTATGACATCCTGGCAGCTTGTTCCGTCCAGTCCATCAAATCCTTGGTCGATATTGAGGCCATAACTGGCTGCTAGGTTGGCAAAATTGGCAGAATATGAACATGAGTCACCAAATCCGGACAGATGTTCATGGGCCGCCAGAACGTCTCTCAATTCCTTATCTCCAGCCCAATTGTTACAAGCAATACCGATAAGTGAGTCGGAAACCGGGTCCCCGGTAACACCGGTTATGGCACCGGGACTTCCTGGGATATCGGTCAGAGTATGAATATTTCCAGGCAGCTGCAAATCGCCGGAAATAGCCAGTGCAGATGCAGTTGCAGTACACTTGATCTTGTCGAGTATGCCCTTCAGGCCAATTTTAGCTGCGGCTGGTCCCCTTGAGTCAAGGCCGATTATTTCATGAAATATTGCCTTGCTGTATGAGGGATCGAGGGAGATGAAGCTGTCAGTGGAAGGGTCGTGAATAACTGCCGGGATATCAAATTCGTTGATTGCTCCCACGTGCTTTTTTACTGCATTAATGACGTCATGTTTGCCATTTAAAAGTTCAAAATCTATGACGTTCATCGCAACGTTTTCCAGCCCGTATAGACCCCTTTTCTCGATGCTGCTTGCCAAGGCAAGCCTGTACTTGTCAAAGTCCGCATCATTAAAAAACTGGCTCAGAACCATCAACCGTTCCTGTGTTTCAATGAGTTCCGGGATATCGCCATTTTCTGCCAGGCTGCCCATATGTCTGAACAGGGTATAGCTTGATACAAAAGATGCATCTTTATAGGCAGCATTCAAAAAATTTTCCGCTGCGGTGATTAAGCGCGCAATATCTTCTTCAACAGGATTCTGCTGATCTCCAACTGCCTGGATAGCGGTCAGATATTCCATGGCAAGACCAACTAGTTTTGGATGCTGCTTCTTGCTATTCTTCCTGGCCGCTGACTGGTATCTTGTATTGTTCATGCTCAAGGTCGCCTTAGTGAAACCATAGGCGGGTTCAATCCCAAGGCTGATTACCATGAAGAAAATCATGGCTGTTGAAAAAAAGCGTTTGGCCTCTTTTGTGAATCTGGGGGTTGCATGGGCTTTCATTTTTGAATCCTCCTTTTTGTTGTCCAGAGAAATTCTTCATGGTTCTCCGGCCTTTTGAATCAGTTGTATCTTGTGGCCGGAATCTTTTCTGTGAAACAGTGCCCATGCGTTTTGTGAACTATGCACCTTTATAGAATTTTTACCACCGGTACGGGAGGGTTTTTTGTATGACCATGCTCTGTTTCTCTACGAGGAGGTAGTCGCCATTTACCAGCTCTTTCATTATACGGCTGACCATCTCCCTTGATGCTCCTATCATGGTTGCTATCTCTTGGTGAGTAAGCCTTTCATCTATAACCAGCATCCCCTTCTCTTCCCGGCCAAGATTGTTGAATAGCATGGCCATGCGGCCATAGACATCCTTAAAGGCAAGAGATGCTATCTGCTCGTTGGCATGCCTAAGCCGAGTCAAGGTACCTTTCAACATATTGGTAATTATCTGGCCGTTGTTGCTGATAATCCTTCTAAAGGTTCTGCCAGGGATAACTACCATCTCCGCGGCACTCCTGGTGGTTACGGTGGCAGACCTGGGTCTATTGTCAATTAGCGCCATTTCTCCAAAGTAATCTCCTGGTCCGAGTATGGACAAAATTATGCTTTTTCCGTCCTCGTTCGTCCTGGAAACTTTCACACTACCCTCTATAACCAGGTAAAAGGAGCCGGTATCTTCGCCTTCATACATCAAAATAGTGTTGCGAGGATACCGTCGGGTCATGGCCGCGGCCTCAATCTGCTCCATTTCACTTGGGTCCAGGCAGGAAAAAAAGGGGATTGAAGACAACATGTGTTTGACCTCCGTAATATTTTATCGTAAAGAATTAAAAATGTTCTTATTTTAAATTACAAGCATCCAATAGTTTTCTTACCTGCTTTTTTTGCATCTCGATTAGTAGCCGATTTCTTTAAAGTGATCAAAAGCTCGTCCAAACAGCTTAAACAGTTCATTGCAGGCATATCCATTCCACTGGTTGTCCTGATATGCTGCAATGTCATGCCAATTTGCCACAGGGCTGGACTCGCCTGGCAGGATCTGCTTTTTATCTTTCGCGGTTCTCTAACCCCTCCAAGCTCAATTGTTATTGTCGCAATTGATGAACCTTCCTTACATGAAATCGACCTCCAGTGGCCATGGCCCAGACACGTAAATGCCGCTGTTGTAAACAGGCTGAAAAAAGCTGGGGCCAAGGTGATAGCCTTTGACGTACTATTTTCAGAAAAGGCTGCAGATCCCCTTGAGGACACGAGCTTCAAAGACGCCATAGCCAGTGCAGGAAACGTTATCCTGGCGGAAAACATCGGCCATATAACCAGAAAAGGTTACGAAGAGGTTATTTTAGAGCGCCCTTTGGATATGTTTTCCAGCAATGCCGCCGGAACCGGACTGACAAATTTGTTTCCTGATAAAGACGGTATTGTCAGGAAGGGCTCAGTGAAAATTCTGGATAGGCCAACCCTTGCGGCTGCCATTTTCAGGGCAGCAGGCGGAGATCCTGCACCACCTGAACGACAAACATTTCTTGTGGATTTTCCTGGGCCTTCTGGGACGTTCAAGACTGTTTCCTGCTATCAGGTTTTAGAAAAGGATATGCTGCCCGATAATATCTTCAAAGACAAGATAATATTAATAGGAGCAGCCATGGATGCATCTCCTGTGATCCAGGGTGCTCCTGATACAGTGCCTACCCCTTTTTTTAGATTTAGCGGCATAATGACCCCTGGGGTTGAGGTTCAGGCGGCGTGTGTCTGGACCATGCTTTCCGGGTTCCCCCTGGAAAGACTTCCTGCATTGCCGTTTTTTCCTTTTTATTTATTGGCCGGGGCCATACCCTTTTTCCTGCACAAGGGTAGGCCCCTCTCACTTGTATCATCTGTTGCCATTATCAGCCTGACCCTATGCATTCTTTCCTTTTCGGCATTCATGACGGCCGGGACGGTTATTGACATAACGCCAGGCCTGTTTGCCATATTTACCAGCGGCCTTTTCTGGGGTGTGGCCGGCCACCTGTCCGTAGGCCGGGAAAAACGTATTATCAAAAGGGCCTTTTGTCACTACGTGTCAAAAGACGTACTAAGGGGCATAGAAAAAAATCACGACCGGCTGAATCTCGGGGGTGAACTTTGCCACGTGTCCATTATTTTTGCCGATCTCAGGAATTTTACTGGCCTTTCCGAGGAGCTATCCCCACAGTCCCTGATTTTTCTGCTCAACAAATATCTTGAGACCATGTCAGCCAGTGTTTTGCATAACCGCGGCATGATCGACAAATATATCGGGGATTCCCTCATGGCCGTTTTCGGGGCACCCTTGCCGGTTGATGGCCATGCCAGCCTTGCATGCAAAAGCGCCTTGGAAATGACAAGGGCAGTAAAAGCCTTGGGCCATAAGATGCGAATCAGTTCAGAGACAGAAAACTATTTCGGGGCATCCACAGCCGTGGGATTGAATTCAGGAACAGTTGTGGCGGGCAATATTGGTTCAGCCAAGCGTTTTGACTACACAGTTATCGGTGACCATGTCAACCTTGCAGCAAGGCTTGAAGGCCTATGCAGGCATTACCGTGTAGATATTATTGCAAGTGAGCACACACAAAAAGAGGCAGGCACTGATTTCTTTTTCAGGCTTCTCGATAGAGTTAGGGTTGCCGGTAGCACAAGAGATGTGGATATCTACGAGCTGTTGGACCTAGATCAAGTTGATGAACGCTTAATTCAAGACATAATTGCCCGCTACCAAGAGGGCATGGAATACTATTGGCAAAGACAATGGAAGCAAGCTGCCACACTGTTTTCAGGTCTTTTGGCGGACTATCCTGCTGACGGGCCGAGCCGGGTGATGCTGGGCAGATGTAAAAAATTTTTGGAGTTCGGGCCGCCGGGCAACTGGCAAGGCACTTACAAGTTTAAAAGTAAATGAGGAGAGGCAATGAGAAAGGCGGAATCAGCACCACAGGAGATAAGCTTGGCCTTGATGGCGGTTTGGTGTTTTATGGCCATTTTTTCTGATATTGCGGATGCTGCAAAACAGGCAGGAACCATGATCGATTTTGACGGTAAGGTAACCGTTTCAGATCCGGCCATGGTCAAATGGCAGCCTGCATTTGTCAGCATGCCTTTGGTTCAGGGCCAGTGCGTCAGGACTGGGAAAAATTCACATGCAGCCCTTCTTTTGACGGACAGGTCCCAGATAAGATTGCAGGCGAATTCACTTTTGTGCCTTAGTAAACGGGGTTCTGCGCCTGATGAGAAACCTTGGCAAAAGGGGATATATAAGTTTCTAAAGGGAGGATTGTGGTTCAGGAACAAGAGAAAAGGCCCCAAACCCATTTTCAATACTCCAGTAGTGACTGCAGGGATTAGGGGCACTGAAATGGCCATTTTTGTCAGTGATGCTTCTACTCATGTGATTGGCCTCGAAGGTCAAATAAAGTGTTACAACCGTCTTGGGCAAGTGGTGGTAAAGCGCGGACTAGAGGCTGTGGCAAAAAAAGGAACTAAGCCAATACTTGTTGCAGTGGTAAGACCTGAAGACAAAGTGCAGTGGCTGCTGTTAACTCCTGAAATAAGGGGGCCTGCGGATTCAGGTGTCATGGGAGACAAGAGGGTATTAAGGGCCATTTCCATGTCAGAGCAGGCAATTATGCTTATTCAAAAGGGCCTTTATTTCAAGGCGGTCTCGCTTGCCAAGAAGGCCGTGGAGATGGCACCACAAAGGGCGGCATGTAACGTGGCAATGGCTACCGTGCTGCAAGCCAAGGGACATTTCCAGGAGGCCCTTTCATATTCGCGTAAGGCCTTAAAGGCAGACCCGGTTTCCGTACCTGCACTTTTGAGGACCATGGAACTACTGCTAGGACTAGACAGGATTAAAGAGGCCAAAATCCTTCTCGGTTCTTTCAAGGGTGCGGCGGATCCAAGGTTTTTCATGCTCAGGGGTTATGTGGCACTTGCAGAACTTAGACCCGATGGGGCAATAAAAGATTTCAAGGAGGCCATTTCGTACTCTGCAGGCCTTGCACCGGCCCATCTGGGCCTAGGCCTGTGCCTATTTCAGCTTGACAGAAAAAAAGAGGCAATTGACTCCATGGAGCAGGCCAGCCTCCTTGATCCACTCGCAGCATATTCCCATAACTATCTGGGAAAGGCCCTTTACGAGATCGAAGAACGCGACGAGGCTGAGATAGAACTTTTGCGGGCATCTCAACTGGATCCGCTGGATCCGACTCCGTATCTGTATCTTGCATTTCTGTACAGCGACCGATTTCTTCCAGGCAAGGCCATCGCAGCCTTTCGGAAATCGCTTGAACTAAATGACAATAGATTTTCATCAAGATCACGCTTTTTGCTAGACCAAGACAGGGCTGTCAGAAACATAAGCCTCGCCAGGGCCTTCAGCGACATGGGATTGATAAGGTGGTCAATTTTCAGAGGCAACCTGGCCATATGGGATGACCCCACCAACAGCAGTGCTTATCTGCTCAGGACTATAAACGGCATACAAAATGGCGCTATTGACCCTCAGAGCATAGCTGATCTTCAAAGAGCGAGGCTGCTTCAGCCGGTCAATCAAAATACCTTTGTTTCATACCAGAATTATCAAAGCCTCCTGGAAATACCTTCCGCTACCGGAGAACTTTTGGCCTATGCAGGTTCTGACAAGAGCATGGGATCTTCAGCATGGCTCAGTGCAGGCAATCTCATGGCCGCAGGAGATGTCTTTGGAAATTATGATACAAGTGATGGCCCTGTTGATGGTGCTTACAGCCGCATAGAATCTTTGGAGAGTAATTTCAAGATCAATGTCAATCCTGTAAATCAGTTCTACATGCACGTCTATGCAAACCATTCAAATTATGGAGACGATGTAATGCCCAGGCTAGATGGTCATATCCGGGATGCAAGAGATATCTCAGAAAGCCACGATAACTGGTTGTTGCAGGCTGGACATCACTGGCGCCAGGGACCTGGAAGAGACCTGCTTTTGCTAGTGCATGCCGGTAGCGGCGATGGTTCTTTTTTTCAAAGGGAAAAATTCGAATCAGCCTACATGTATGGAGTCACATCCGTGCCTTTCGTGGAATTTGACATAAGATCATATTCCAATGTCCAGCGCCTTCAGGCATTGGAATTCTGGAGACAGGGCGATCACAGGCTTTATCTGGGAGGTTACTGGCAGGACAATTACTGGCATAGATCCGGCAAGGAACATTTCTTCTCAACTTACCCGCCCATTTCTGAAACCATTGAGTCCAACCTGGAAGACCACGCTAGGGACTACAGGGTCTACGGAGGTGATATATGGCACTTGGGGCGCCATTTTATGCTGGATGCAGGGATTTCCTGGTGCCAAATGGATGGGTACTGGTACAAAGACAACGGAAAAACCAGAAATGAGACCAAGATATTACCTTCCTTTGGGATTGTGTTAAAACCAGACGCCAGCAATGTCTTCAGAGTGGGGGCCTTTTCAGAGCTGCAACCTGACATGGACAGTTCAATGCTCAGGCCATCTGACGTTGCGGGATTCTTAACAATTACCCAGAATGTACCTGGAACATGGACCCGAAGCGTGAATATCGGATGGGACAGGGAATGGAACAGCAGAATTTTTTCTAGCCTAAGTATGGGTTATGTTAACAGCCATTATCCATTTAAGCTTTCAGACTATTATTCCAGGCCGTTCACCTGGGACCATACCAATACCTGGCAAGGCCTGGTTAGCCTGGAATTCCTGGCTACTGAGCAACTGGCAACCTCCCTGACTTACGCCATAAATCACCGCCACCTTGTTGATGCCCACAGGAAAAGACTTGATCAGGTTTTAAGATGCATGGTCACCTGGATGAATCCTGCCGGCTGGCGAGCCAGGGTTATGGGTGAATACGTCGATGAGGACGAAAGATCAGGCTATGAAACCCCCCTTGGCGAAAATTTTTTAATCATCAGCCTCTATGGTGGGAAATATCTCTTTGGGAGAAAGGGCCTGGTTTATTTGAAATGGGAGAATATTACGGGAAAAAGATATCGGGTCGTCCCGTACGATGTCCCCTTGTCCATGTTACTGCCCTGGCAAGACAGCCGATTGCTGGGCGGTTTTACCTGGTCCTTTTAAAGAACACACCTTGAGGGGTTGGCAAATTGGTAAGCATTTGGCTCAACCGTCAAGGATCTGCCATGAAACAAGCTGAACTATAGCTGTACTAAAAAGCGAACCATTATGAAAATAGATTTTCGGTAGCAACGGCAGTTTATGGGCCTCCTTACATTTCGGATAGATTTTAGAATGTGGTCTGCCGGCCCACTCCTTATTCAGGTTCACACTCGGCAGGTTCCGGCCATCCCATGACCCGTGCCTTGTACTTGTTCGAAAGCTTGAGCTTTACATCCAGGAAGCGGAATACCGCAGCGGCCACGTCGACTCCACAGGTCTGTTCAAGGCCTTCGAATCCGGGAGAGGAGTTCACTTCGAGTATCCTCATGCCAATTTCGTCATCGTAAAGATAATCAAGGCCAGCCATGTCCATTTCAAGGCATTTCATGGTGTCGGCAACGGCCAGCTGGTTCTTGGGGCCGCACTCGAAAGGAATGGCGCTTCCGCCCTGTGAATAGTTTGATTTGAATCCTTCTGCTGCCTTTCTTTCCATGGCTCCTACGATCAAGCCTCCAACCGACAGTACCCGCACGTCTCTTCCCCGGCTTTCCGGCAGAAATTTTTGGAGAAAGAGCTCGGCATCCGGATTGTTGGCCTGCACAAACTGCAAGAGGTCATTCAGTGCCTGCCGGGTTTCGCAGAGGTGAACACCGCTTCCCTGGGTGCCGACCCTGGTCTTGACCACTGTAGGGAACCCTATTTCCCTTTCGATCAGGTCCAGGTTTACAGGGAACTGGACGAGGATGGTGGTTGGCACCGGAAAGCCTGAATCCGAAAGTATCTGCAGGTGACGAAGCTTGTCCTGGGCCAGGGCCACTGCCCTTGAGCTGTTCAGGGAATAGATTCCGAGCTTTTCCAGGTGCCGGAGGGCCGCCAGGGCAAAATAGCTGGTTGCAGAACCCATGCGGGGGATTACAAACTGTGGCAACGGATCAACCAGCTCACCCCTCAGGAAAAGATCCTGTTTCCCACCCATTCCGATGAAAAAGGACAGCTCATCAGGGTTGACCACCTCCACCTTGTAGCCATACCTGGGCGCTGTTTCCATGAGACGGTCGATTTCGTATGATTCCTGTTTTATAAGGCCGCTGTCCGGCCTGTAGAGTATCCAGCCGTGGGCCACGTATTTTTCCATTTTCATTCCCTTCCCGTTTTTTTAACCTTGTGTGGCTATTTTAATCTGTCCAGCCAAGGATATTTCTTATTACTGACCAGCGTTTTCCCTTGTGCTTTTTCTGCTTGCCCAGGATCCAGTAATCGTATGCGTTCTGGCCGATACCTGCCTTGATTGCAGAATCCAGCCAGGTGTCCACGAACCAGCGCCATTCTACCTGTTTGTCAGGCATGGCAAAACCCATTGGGCATTCGTACTTCAGCCCCCTTGGAATAACCACGGTCCACCTGGGATAAACCAGCGTCCAGGCAGTAGCGGTCTGGGCAGTGTAGATCATGGCATCCACGTCGTTTTTTCCTTGCCTGAAAAACTCCCGCGGAGAATCCACCACAACGAGTTTTGCATTTGGAAAGAGGCGGCGCCCGGCCCCTTCCTGGTACCTGAAGGGTGTGACTGCAAGTTTCAGGTCTTCCATTTCGAGTATCCGGTTGTAGGAGGAAAATTCACTCCGCCTGTAATCCGGAACCACAAGGCCCAGGTATTCATCAAGATAGCTCCTGGAAAAGGTGAAACGAAGCGCCCTCTGTGGGCTTATTGTAATACCGCCAACCGCCATGTCGATGCGGCCTGAGTCAAGGTCCTTTTCCACCATTTTCATGTCGATTTTCACAACGTCCAGGGCAACTCCGAGGTCACGGGCAAGGTTGTGTACCAGCTCCATGTCGTAGCCCACAATTTGCCCCTTTGCATTCTTGAAGGCAAAGGGCAGCCGGTCCCGGGCATAGCCGACCCTGAGCACTCCACGGGACTTTATGACCTGAAGCCTGGGTTTTTTTAGTTGCTCCGGGGTCAGGGGCTTCGGCCTGGCATCGTTATTTACCTTTACCGTGGGCCCAAGAAGCTCCATGTTCACGAAATCCCTGTAGCCGGTGTATTCATAGGGTATGGCCCTTGTGAGAATAAAGCCGAGTCCGAACATTATCGCGGCAGTTATGGCAAGGCCGATTGCGGATATCTCAACCATTTTTCGCCAGCGGAGCCGGTTCATCATGGCACATGCCCCGAGTATGCAGATGACCACCCCGTGCATTGCCGCCATTGCCGTTGCAAAACGCATTGTGAAAACGCTTCCCAGGAGATAAAGCTGAAAGAGGTCTGCGGGAAGCTTGAAAAAGTCCAGCATGAAGGGGATTGCCACTGCCATGGAACCGAATGCAGTCAGTATTCCAAGGATGCAGAAGGATGGATAGTCGGCGACACTTATGGGAGAGCCTATGAACCAGGCGGCAAACAGGACAAAGCCTATACCGAGTATGGTGCCCACGCTGGGAAAGCTGTAAGCGGTGGGCACCAGGGCATCAATTGCAGAGACGGCAGTTTCGTTTTTCATGCCCCGTCTTTCCAGGAGCTCCTTGGTCTTTTCCGCTATCATGGGAAGAACCACCAGGACCGTGCCCGTGGCGAAGGCTGTGACCATGGCAAGCCTTGCCTCCTTGAAGACCTCCCTGTAAGAGAAGGGCGTGGCCCTGGCCGCCAGCATTGGCAGGGTAAAAAAGGCAAGTACTGTCCAGGCCGCCATGTAGACCCACAGGTAGATCTGGAGCCTGCTTAGTTCCTCCACCCTGAGGGTGCCTGCAGCTGCAGCTGAAAGGGCAAATATTCCAATGGGGGCAAGCTTGGCCACTACCGATGCCATCCTCATAAGGGCATCAGTGAGGTTTTTCATGCTCAGGATGAACCCGTGCCTTTTTTCAACTGTGATAAGGGCTACTCCCAGGAAGATGCTGAAAACCACTATGGCCGGCACAATGGTGTTGGCCATGGCGTAGAAGGGGTTTGCAGGGATGTAAAGGTCCAGGAAGTTGATGTGCTTGGGTTCCGAGACCATGCTGGTGCTGAAAAATGACGCATTTGTCCATGTGGGATAGGCCAGGGGCAGGAAGACGAGCGTAAGGGCGGTTGTCACCCACAGGAAGAGTATGAGTGAGCCCCCCCGTATGCCGACCATCTTGGCCATGCCCAGGTCCAGGCGGCCAAGCCCTCCGATGAGCGAGACCATGATGTAGGGTATGACCGTCATCTGGAGGAGCTTTATGTAGATGTTGCCAACGATATCCAGTTCCCCGGCTGGCTCTCCAAAGAATATGCCTGCCAGGATACCAAGCACCAGGCCTGCGATGACTTGCTGAAAGGGAGTAAGTTTAAGTTGTTTCAGGATCACTTCGCCTCTGTCTGGTAAAATCCTCCTTGTCTCATCAAGGACATGGAGGAATCCTTGCAAAAATAATAAAAAATGGGTTACAGAACGGAGGCTGTAACCCGTTGATGTTCATCAAAATAAGGCTGCTCAGACGGTCTGAATATGAATAAGCCTGTTTCAGTACATACACAGCTGACAAAACCTTTGCACTCTTCTATAATTATAATTCCTCACCTTGTAAAGGATGAGTGCCATGGCTCTGGCTTGCTAAACAGTAATACAAAAACCGGATGGAGGCTCAGCCCATGAAGGACAGAATCTTTAGAGTGAATATGACCAATCTGGAAACCAGTATCGAGGAGGTGCCCGGCCACTGGGCCGGTCTTGGCGGCAGGGCCCTTACTTCTGCCATAGTTGCCGCCGAGGTGGATCCCCTGTGCCATCCCCTGGGGCCGTCAAACAAGCTGGTTTTCGCCCCGGGGCTGCTGTCAGGCACCGTTGCCGCAAATTCCGGCAGGCTTTCCTGCGGTGCCAAGAGCCCCCTTACCGGCACCATCAAGGAATCGAACGCCGGGGGCACTGCGGCCCAGATGCTTGCCAGGCTTGGCTGCAAGGCCCTGGTTATAGAAGGCCGCCCGGTGGAGGACAGGTGGTACAGCCTTCACGTAACCCCCGGTGGAGTTTCCATATCGGAAGAGACGGAACTGGTGGGCCAGGGGAATTTTGCCGTTGTCAATGCGGTGCATGAACGCCTAGGTGAGAAGCATGGCGTTATCACCATAGGTCCTGCAGGGGAGATGCTGCTGCTGGCGGCAAATATCTCCGTGAAGGACCCTGACGGAAAGCTCCGCTCCCATGGCCGCGGTGGGCTTGGAGCCGTCATGGGGTCAAAGAGGGTAAAGTTCATAGCCATTGATCCGTCAGACAGCCAGATCCCCCTTGCAGATCCCGATGCCTTCAAGGCTGCAAGCCGGACCTTTGCAAAGGCACTTCTGGAACACCCGGTAAGCCAGACCCTTGGCGAGTACGGAACAGACATCCTCATTAATGTTGTGAACGAGGCAGGGGCTCTTCCAACGCGCAATTTCACCAAGGGGCAGTTTGAAGGTCATGATGCCATCTCCGGAGAGACAATGCACGAACTCATAAAAAAGCGGGGTGGCAAGGTCAAGCATTTTTGCCACCGGGGCTGCGTTATACAGTGCTCCCAGGTTTACAACGACAAAGAGGGAAAATATCTGACCTCCGGTTTCGAGTACGAATCCATATGGGCCATGGGAGCTGACTGCTGCGTTGATGACCTCGATATCATCGCGGAGGCCGACCACATCATGGATGATATCGGTATTGATACCATTGAGACATCCGTGGCCATGGGTGTGGCAATGGAGGCAGGCGTACTGGAATTCGGAGACGGTCCGGAGGCCCTTCGCATACTTCGGGAGGAGATCGCAAGGGGCACGCCTCTTGGCAGGATAATCGGAAACGGAGCCGCATCGGTAGGCAGGACCTTCGGGGTCACCAGGGTGCCGGTGGTAAAGAACCAGGCCATCCCTGCCTATGATCCCAGGGCCATAAAGGGTATAGGCATCACCTATGCCACCTCCACCATGGGAGCGGACCATACTGCAGGCTATACCATCGCCACGAACCTGTTGAACTCCGGCGGGCACGTGGATCCTCTTTCAAAGGAGGGCCAGCTGGAGCTTTCAAGGAATCTCCAGATAGCAACCGCAGCAGTGGACTCAACTGGCATGTGTATCTTTACCGCCTTTGCCATACTGGATGATGAAAGTTGCCTTCCTGCACTGATAGACATGATCAATGCCAGATACGGGACCTCTCTTACCGCTGATGATGTCACTGCCCTTGGCAAGAAGGTCCTCAAGACGGAAAGGGAATTCAACCTGAGGGCAGGCTTCACCCCGGTCCACGACAGGCTGCCGGAATTCTTTTCCAGGGAAGCGGTGCCGCCGCACAACGTGGTCTGGGATTTCAGCGGCCAGGAGATAGACGCCTTCTGGGATTTTTGATCCTGTTTCCAATGCAGGTGAAGGTAAAGCTCTTTGCCGGCTTTCGGGATGGCAGGTTCAAGGAACGACTGCTTGAACTGGAGGACGGAAGTAGCGTCAGGGCCGTGGTAAAATCCCTTGGCATAAACCAGGAGGACGTTGGAGTCACCATGCTGAATTCACGTCACTGTTCCCTGGATTCCAGGCTCAGGGATGGGGATATCCTGGCCATATTCCCCGTGATAGGGGGAGGCTAGGGGCCTGTTTCCTGACTTGAACCTTTCTGATGCCATAAAAGAGGCGGCAGAAGGCGATAAGCTGAGCCTGGATGCTGCCGGAAAGATCGCCAGGGAGTTTGACCTCTCCCTCATGGACGTGGAAAAGGCGGCACTTTCCACTGGTGTATGGCCGCTTCGATTCACGCGGCATGAAGGGCTCATAACGCCAGAACAGCAGATCAGGCTCATGTCTTCCAGGGTGGTGGTTGCAGGATGTGGCGGAATTGGCGGATACGTTTCAAGCTTCCTGGCCCGGCTGGGAATAGGACATCTTGTGCTGGTGGATCCGGACAGGTTCCGGGAATCCAACCTGAACAGGCAGTTGTTTTGCTCAGTTACTAACCTTGGAAGGTACAAGGCGGAGGTTGCAGCAGAGGTGCTGTCAACCATCAACCCTGCTTCACGCCTGGAACCAGTTGTAAAGCG
>Ga0256914_1002133_pt1 | contig 16807 bp, 9 predicted proteins | sample HulkmetaG_FD_191571 | JGI IMG/M metagenome (GOLD analysis project Ga0256914, IMG submission 191571) | Hydrothermal chimney microbial communities from Main Endeavour vent field at the Juan de Fuca Ridge, Pacific Ocean - Hulk | ecosystem: Environmental > Aquatic > Marine > Hydrothermal vents ... | reverse complement strand
TCGTGTCGTGGAGCAGGTCGGGATCCACCGGCTTGGTCAGGAAGGCATCCATGCCGGCCTCCTGGCACCGGCGGCGATCGTCCTCGCTGACGTGGGCGGTCAGCGCGACGATCGGCACGTGGCGCAGGTCGTCACCGACCTCCCCCGCCCGGATCCGGCGGGTCGCCTCGAGCCCGTCCATCTCGGGCATCTGGATGTCCATCAGGACGAGATCGACCGGCTCCTCGCGGAGCAGCTCGAGGGCAAGGGCTCCGTTCTCCGCGTAGCGCACCTCGTAACCCTTCTTCTCGAGGAGGCGCCCCGCGACCTTTCGATTGACGGGGTTGTCCTCGACGACGAGGACGCGGGGCCGAGCGGTACGCGACCGTGCCGCCTCGAGCGGACAGGCGTCGGTCGCCCGGTAGGGAATCGTCACGCGAAAGATCGTCCCCCGGCCAGGGGTGCTCTCCCACGCGATCGTGCCGCCCTGCATCTCGACGAGCTTCCTCGTGATGGCGAGCCCGAGCCCGGTTCCTCCCTCGCGGCGAGTCAGCGACCCATCCGCCTGCCGGAACGGCTCGAAGATGGCATCCCCGAGCTCGTCCGGGATGCCCCGTCCCGTGTCGGCCACCTCGAGGTGAACGATCCAGCCGGACCCGTCCTCCCGCTTGCGCAGGACCTGCCGGACGTCGATGTACCCGGAGTCGGTGAACTTCACGGCATTCCCGACCAGGTTGACCAGGATCTGGCGGAGGCGCTTCGGGTCACCGAGGAGCGCCCCCCCGCTCTCGCCTTCGAGGCGGCTCTCGAGGCGCAGCCCCTTCTTTTCCGCCATCGGCCGGAAGAACCGGATCACGTCGACGAGGACTTCCTGCGGGCAGAAGGGCTTTTCCTCGAGGACGAGCCTGCCCGCCTCGATCCGCGAGAAGTCGAGAAGATCGTCGATCAGGAGGAGCAGATCGCGGCCCGCCCGGCGGATGTCTTCCACCGTATCTCGCACGCCGGGAGGGAGCTCCTCCTCGCGGAGGATCTCGGCCAGGCCGACGATCGCGTTCATCGGGGTACGCAGCTCGTGGCTGATGTTCGCGAGAAACTCGGTCCTCAGCTCGGCCGCTGCGAGGGCGGCGTCCCGCGCCTCGCGCAATTCACGGGCCTGTCGCCGTTCCTCCGTCACGTCGCGAACGACGAGAACCGACTGTCCGACCTGCCCCTCCCGGTCGGGAAGCGGTGCGGCACTGATCAGGAGCGTGCGGCGCTCCCCGCGGCCCGTGACCACGTCGAGCTCGTAGGTGCTGGAAAGCCCCATCTGCCGGCGCGCCACCTGCTGCTGGATGACCGACAGGTGTTCCCGCGCGATGAAATCGAAGGCGTTGGCCCCGAGCACTTCCTCGAGGGGCATGGCGACAATCGTCGCAACCGCCGGGTTCGCGAAGCGAACCGTCCCGTCGTGATCGATGATGAGAAGCCCGTCCATCATCGTGTCGACGAGCGCCCGCAGGGTCCGCTCCCGCTGCTCGAGGGCCTCCTCCGCCCGCTTCTTCTCCGTGATGTCGAACTTGCCCGCGACGAAGAACGCGGTCCGGCCGTCCTCGTCCAGGACGGGCGCGATCGTCGCAACCTCCCAGTAGAGGGAGCCGTCCTTCCGGCGGTTGCAGATCTCGCCCTGCCAGACGCGGCCGTCCAGGATCGTCTTCCACATCCGCTCGTAGAACTCGGGAGGATGGACCCCCGACTTGAGCAGTGCCGGCGTCTGGCCCAGCACCTCGTCGCGCGTGTACCCGCTGGTCCGGCAGAACCAGGGATTCACGTAGAGGATCCGGGCCATCGGGTCGGTGACGACGACCGAGGCCGGCAGCAGCTCCAGGGTCTCCTGCAGGATCCGGCTGGCCAGGTCTCCGCCCTTCGGCGTCCCCGCACCCATCATCGGCGTCCTCCCTCGCCGGCGCCCCCGGCAACGTCGCCGGCCATCTCCGCGACCCGTGCGAGCCCCTCCACCGCGCGAAAGAGAGCCTGCGGGTCGAGGGGCTTCGCCAGGTACGCGTCCATGCCGGCGGCGAGGCACCGTTCCTCGTCCTCCCGCATCGCGTGGGCGGTCAGCGCCACGATCGGCACGCGACGAACCGTCTCCCCCGCCTCCCCCGCGCGAATCCGGCGGGTCGCCTCGAGCCCGTCCATGCCGGGCATCTGCACGTCCATCAGCACGACGTCGATCGCGGTCCCCTCCCGGCGCAGTTCTTCGAGCGCCTCGCGGCCGTCCCCGACCACCGTCACCCGGTGACCGCGCCGCTCGAGCAGCCGCTCGGCGACCTTGGCGTTCACCGGGTGGTCTTCCACCAGCAGCACCCTAAGAGGGTTGGCGGGCTGCGCGGCGAGTTCACCCGCCACGCTGGTCTCCCGGTCCCGGAGCTGCTCGACCTTCCCCACGCGGTAGGGAATCTCGACCCGGAAGACCGTCCCCCACCCCGGCTCGCTCTCGTGGGAGATCGTTCCCCCCTGCAGCTCGACGAGCCGCCGGGTGATCGCGAGCCCGAGACCCGTCCCCCCGTGGCGGCGGTTCGGGGCACCGTTCGCCTGGCGGAACGGCTCGTAGATCCGCGCCCCCACCTCCGGCGGGATTCCCGGGCCCGTGTCCCGGACCTCGAGGCGCAGGCGGCAGCGGCCACCCTCCTCGGGAACGAGACGCAGCTCGACCTGGACCGCCCCCTCGTCCGTGAACTTGACCGCGTTGCCGACCAGGTTGATCAGGACCTGCCGCAGGCGCCACGGATCCCCGAGGAGCACGCATTCTTCGCCGCCGTCGAACCGGGTCCCGAGGTGCAACCCCTTTCCCCGGGCCCGGGGCCGCAGGATCCGCGCCACCTCGGCAAGGACCTCGAGGGGGCGGAAGGCCACCTCCCGGAACTCGAAGCGTCCCGCCTCCAGCCGCGACACGTCGAGAATGTCCCCGATCAGGGTGAGCAGCCCCTCGGCCGCCGCGCGGATGTCCCGGACGTGCTCCCGCTGCTCCGGGTCGAGGGGACTGTCGAGGAGGAGGGCCGAGAGGCCGAGGATGGCGTTCATCGGGGTGCGGATCTCGTGGCTGACGTTCGCGAGGAACTCGGTCTTCGCCCGGGACGCCGCGATCGCCTCTTCCCGCGCTCGGCGCAGTTCCTCGTCCTCCCGGCGCTGCTCCGTCACGTCCCGGACGACGATGACCGTTCGCCTCTCGTCGGTGTCGCGGCAGGCGAGGGGAGCCGCGCTCAGGAGGAACAGCCGATCCTCTCCCGTGGCGGTCCGGATCGGCAGCTCGTAGGTGCTGGCGAGCCCGGCCCGGCGGCGGGCCCGCTCCTCCTCGATCACGCGCTCGTGCCCGGGGCGGACGAACTCCGTCAGGTCCCGGCCGATCAGTTCTCCCGCGGGCAGCCCGAGCATCCGGGCGGCAGCCGGGTTGACGAACAGGGCCCGGCCCCGCTCGTCGACGATGAGCAGCCCGTCCATCATCGTCTCGACGATGGTCCGGTGCCGCCGCTCGCTCTCCGCCAGCTCCTCCTGGGCCCGGTGGCGCGCCGTCACGTCGAACTTGACCGCCACGTAGTGGGTGACCCGGCCCTCCGCATCGAGCACGGGAGAGATCGTCGCGTGCTCCCAGTAGAGCGAACCATCCTTCCGGCGGTTGCAGAGCTCCCCGTGCCACGTCCGGCCGGAAGAGATCGTCCGCCACATCTCCTCGTAGAACGACGCCGGGTGGATGTCGGACTTGAGGATGCGCGGGGTCTTCCCGAGGGCCTCCTCGCGAGAGTAGCCGGTGGTCCGGCAGAACCACGGGTTGACCCACGCGATCGTTCCCTCGGCGTCCGTGATGACCACGGAGGCGGGGGCCTGTTCCACGGCCCGCTGGAGGAGGCGGGGGTCGAGCACCGCGCCCTCCCGGCCCTGGAATCCCTGGCGATCCTTGCCGGACAAGCGAATCCCCTCCCGAGATCCCCCGGAAAATCTAGTGTTCGAAGGGCCGCCGGGGCCACCCGGGACCCTGCTGGACGCACCTCCCGCGGGGCGGCATGATGGCCGTCCCGCGCCCCCCGCCGGGGCCGTTGCCGGAGGAGTCCGTCATGTCCCGACCCGATCCGCACTCGTTCTTCGATCCCGCCCACGGGACCACCCGTCATCTCCACCTGGACCTGGACCTCGACTTCGAGGCCCACGTCGTCGACGCCGCGGTGACGCTTCATTTCGACGAGCCCCGGGGGGGATCGCTGGTCCTCGACAGCCGGGACCTGGAGATCCTCAAGGTGACCGACGGCGAGGGCCGGGACCTCGCGTGGTCCGCGGGATCCCCGGACCCCGTTCTCGGGACACCCCTGCGGATCGAGAGGGCCGAGCCGACGGCGAGGGTGAAGATCCGCTATCGCACCTCGCCGGGGGCCATCGCCCTCCAGTGGCTCTCGCCGGCGATGACGGCCGGCGGGGAGCACCCCTACGTCTTCAGCCAGTGCCAGCCGATCCATGCGCGGACGATCGTGCCGCTCCAGGACAGCCCCCGGGTGCGGGTGCGGTACACGGCCAACGTGACCGTCCCGGAGCCCCTGGTCGCCGTGATGTCCGCGGCGAGCGTGGGCGACGACCCCGGCCCCAGGCCGGGGACGCGCACGTGGCGTTTCGAGATGCCGCAGCCGATCCCCAGCTACCTGCTGGCCCTCGCCGTCGGCCACCTGGCGGCCCGGGACCTCGATCCTCGCTGCCGCATCTGGGCCGAGCCGGAGGTCCTCGAGGCGGCCGCCTGGGAGTTCGCGGGGATCGGGGACATGCTCCGCGAGGCGGAACGGCTGTTCGGGCCGTACGAGTGGGACCGCTTCGACATGCTGGTCCTCCCGCCCGCGTTCCCCTACGGCGGGATGGAGAACCCGCGCCTCACCTTCCTCACGCCCACGCTCCTGGCCGGGGACCGCTCCCTCGTCAACGTGGCCGCCCACGAGCTCGCCCATTCCTGGACCGGCAACCTGGTGACCAACGCCACGATGAACGACTTCTGGCTGAACGAGGGCTTCACCGTCTACGCGGAGCGGAGGATCCTCGAGGCCCTCGAGGGGGAGGAGTACGCCGCCCTCCACGCGGTCATCGGGTACAGGTCCCTGCTCGAGGACATGGAGCGCTTCGGGATGGACTCGCCGTTCACGCGGCTGCACACCGATCTCGCGGGGATCGACCCCGACTCGGTCTATTCCCTCGTTCCCTACGAGAAGGGCTTCCTCTTCCTCACGCTCGTCGAGCGCACGATCGGCCGCGAGGCGTGGGACCGGTTCCTCGCCGAGTACATCCGGGCGTTCCGCTTCCAGTCGATCACCACGGAGGAGTTCCGGGCGTTCTTCGACGAGCACCTTCCCGGCGTCGCCGGGAAGGTCCGCGCCGACGAGTGGATCGAGGGGACCGGCCTGCCGGACAACTGTCCCACGTTCCACTCGAACCGCCTCGAGAGGGTCGAGGAGCTGGTGCGCCTCTTCACGGAGGAGGGACGGCTCCCCTCCCGCGAGGAAACGAGGGACTGGTCACCCGAGGAGTGGCAGATCTTCCTGAAGAGCCTGCCGCGGGAGATCGGCGTCGAGGCGTGCCGCCGTCTCGACGCGGAGTTCGGGCTGACCCGTTCCGGCAACTACGAGATCCTCGTCAACTGGCTCGTCCTCGCCACCCGTTCCGGCTTCGCGGAGGTGCTCCCGCGGGTGCGGGAGGTGCTGCTCGGCGTCGGCCGGATGAAGTACCTGAAGCCCCTCTACGAGGCCCTCGTGGGCCGGGAGGACACCCGGGCCCTCGCCCGGGAGATCTTCGAGGAGGCGAAGGACCGGTACCACCCGATCGCCCGGGCCGGCATCGAATCGATCCTCGCGGAGGCATCCGCCTGAGGAACGCCCCGGCGCGCCCGGGCCACCTGCCGGCGCGGCCCTACGCGGGGCGGGGGCGGACGGCCGCCAGGAGCTCCCCGTGAACGCCGGGACCGGCGGCGACCACGTCGCCCCGGGCGAGGAACGCCGGGCCGCCCGAGATGTCGGTGACGACCCCGCCGGCCTCCTCGACGAGGAGCGACCCGGCCGCCAGGTCCCACGGCCCGAGTCCTTCCTCCCAGAACCCGTCCAGCCGCCCCGACGCCACCCAGGCAAGGTCCAGGCAGGCGGACCCGCAGCGCCGGATCCCGGCGGCGACCCGCAGGACGGCCCGGAACTGGACCAGGTAGCCCTCCAGGTGCTCGAGGCGCCGGAACGGGAAGCCGGTGGCGACGAGGGCGCCCGCGAGCCCGGCCCGGTCGGTCGTCCGCAGGCGCCGGCCCCCGGCTCCCCGGGCCAGGGACTCCGGGGGTACCCGCCGCGCCGTGGCGAGGGGTGCCGCGTACGCCCCGGCGCCCCGGGCGCCCCACCAGAGATCCCCCAGGGCGGGCGCGGCGATCGCGGCGGCGACGACCCGGCCCGCGATCGCGCAGCCGGCGGCAACGGCGAACGGAGGGAAGCCGTGGATGAAGTTGGTCGTCCCGTCCAGGGGGTCGACGATCCAGGTGGGCCCGGGAGCGTCCAGGGCGGCCCCGGCCTCCTCCTCCCCCAGGATGCCGTGGCCCGGGTGGACACCGCGGATCGCCTCCCGGATCGCGCGCTCCGAGGCGAGGTCCGCGGCCGTGACGAAGTCGTTGGTTCCCTTCTCGCCCACCTCGAGGGCACACCCTTCCCCGAGGAACGGCGCGAGGGCGTCCGCTCCGGCGATGACGGCGCGGATCGCGGTGGCGGCCAGGTGGGCCGGGGTCTCCATCGGTTGCATCTCCTCTCCAGGAAGCCACCCCCGGGGTTCCGTGGGCATCATTGTGCCCCGGGGAGCACGATTCCTCTTCCCGGGGAGGCCGGCGTGGGCGAGAATGGACCCTCTCGGCCGGACCGCGCCGGCCGGGCCGAGGAGAACCCACCGATGCCGAAGGCCGCGCTGCTCGTCGCCCCGCGCCACCTGGAGATCCACGACCGCCCCCGCAAGCCGCTCCATCCCGGGGAGGTCCGCGCGCGGGTGCTGCGCGCGGGGACCTGCGGGACCGACCTGGCGATCTGGCTCGGGCGCTACCTCGTACCCCTGCCCCTCGTGCTCGGCCACGAGTGGGTCGGCGAGGTGGTCGAGGTCGCTCGCCCGGAGGACGAGCGCTGGCTCGGGAAGCGGGTCACCGCCGAGATCAACAACCACTGCCTCGCCCGCAACGACCCGGAGCCCTGCGCGATGTGCGCGGCGGGGATCCCGGTCCACTGCCTCAAGCGGTCGGTCACCGGGATCATCTCCCACGACGGGGCCTACCAGGAAGAGATCGTCGTGCCCGCCGGCGCGCTCCACGAGCTGCCGCCGGAGATGAGCCTCGAGGAAGGGGTGCTGATCGAGCCGCTGGCCGCCGCCCTCGAGACCTTCGAGATGCGTCCCCTCGAGCCCGGGGAGTACGTGGTCGTGCTCGGGGCCGGGAGGCTCGGCTCCCTGGTCGCCATGGTGGCGCGCGGGCTCGGGGCCCGGGTCCTGGCGGTGACCCGCACCGGGCGGCGGGACGCCCTCTTCGAACGGCTGGGGATCGAGACGTTCCACTGGGACGTCACCCACCGGATCCCGCCGCCGAACCCCCTCGACTTCGCCCGCTCGCCCCTGCGGGACCGGGTGCTCGCCGAGACCGAGGGCCGGGGAGCCGACGTGGTGGTCGAGGTGACCGGCCTCGTGCAGGGGATCTGCTCCGCGGTCGACCTGGTGCGTCCGCGGGGGACGGTCTGCCTGAAGTCGACCCCGGGGAACTCGGTGACGAGCTTCGGCATCACGCGGATCGTGGTCCACGAGATCCGGCTCCAGGGATCCCGGTGCGGTCCTTTCGAGAAGGCGATCCGCTTCCAGCTCGAGCAGCGCCTGCCCCTCGCCGACCTGATCGAGGACCTCTACCCCCTCGAGCGGGCCCACGAGGCGCTCGAGCGGGCCCAGGAAGCCGGCAAGATCGTGCTCACGATGGACTGAGCCCCGGGTGGCGGGTGACCGGGCCCCTTGGCCCCCGGCTCGCCCGGGAGATCGTCCGGCCGGCTCAGGAGACGGTCGGAGGGGCGACCAGGCGGGCGGCGGCGAGGATGGCCGCGACCAGGCTCTCGGGCGAGGCGACCCCCTTGCCGGCGATGTCCATCGCCGTGCCGTGATCGACCGAGGTTCGCACGAACGGCAGGCCGACGGTGACGTTGACCGCCTCGTGGCCACAGGCGAGCTTGACCGGGATCGTCCCCTGGTCGTGGTAGAGGGCAAGGACCAGGTCGAACTCCCCGGCCAGCGCCCGCTGGAAGACCGTGTCCGCCGGCCAGGGGCCGGTGGCGGCCATCCCCTTCCCGGCGACTTCCTCGATCGCCGGGACCAGTTCCTCGAGTTCCTCCACCCCGAATCGGCCCCGTTCCCCGGCGTGGGGGTTCAGGCCGGCCACGGCGATCCGGGGAGGCTCGCCGAAGAAACGCCGCCATTCCCGGTCGAACAACCGCAGCATCCGCGCCACGCGGGCCCGCCGGACCTTTCGGATCGCTTCCCGGAGCGCCAGGTGGGTGGTCAGGAGCCCCACGGCCAGGGACGGGGCCCAGAACATCATCCCGACCTGTTTCGCGCCGGAAAGACGGGCCAGCATCTCGGTGTGGCCGGGATCGGTGTACCCGGCGAGGGAGAGCGCTTCCTTGTGGATCGGGCCGGTGACGATCCCGTCGACCGCCCCGTCCATCGCCAGGGCGACCGCCCGCTCGATCGCCTCGCCGGCGGCCTTCCCGGCCGCGGCGGAAACCTGGCCGGGCAGGACGTCCGCCGGCACGTTGGCGAGGTCGAGGAGCTGGGGACGCTCCCAGCGGCGACCCGCGGGGGGCTCCCGGACGACGGCCCCGAAGGGCCAGCGCAGCCGGAGGTCCCGGGCGACCCGGCGCAGGTGGGCCTCGTCTCCGAGCACGAGCAGCCGGGCGACCCCCGCGACCCGCTCGTCCGCGAGGGCGCGGAGAACGATCTCCGGGCCGATCCCGCAGGGATCCCCCATGGTCACGGCGAGGACCGGCCGGCCGTTCGCGGCCGGGCTCCCCGCCGCCCGGCCGGGTGCCACCTCGCGGTCTCCCATCAGGCGTCTCCCGGCGCGCGGGTCCCGGCCTCGTCCTTGTAGAGGTACTTCACGTGCCTCTTGAAAACGAGCAGGTTCGGAGCCCCGTCCCGGTGGACCTTGAAGCAGTCCTGGTCGTACCACTCGATCCGCCCCCGGACGACCTCTCCGTCGGCGAAGACGACGACCATCGGCGTCCGGGCGTTCATCTGCTTCAGGTAGTAGTACTCCTCGGCGTGGGTCTTCGGCGGAGGCGGCGCCTTGCGGCGGGACCCTTCCCCCCCGTGCTGGCGGCCGCGACGCGCCCCGTGCTCCTCGCGCATCTTCGCCTCTCCTTTGCCTTCCGTGAGGAAGGCCCGCTCCCCCCGGTCCCCCGGGAGGAAAACCCTACTACGAACGAAGAGGCAGTTCAGTCCCGCAGGGTGACATACCCGTTCCACGGGGGCGGCAGGCGGTCGGCGTATGCCCGCCGGACCTCGATCGTCGCCGCCTTCCACAGGCCGGTGATGTACTCGTCGAACTTCGGCGCGAACTTCTCCGCCCGGACGGCGTCCTCGCACTCCCGGCGGACCTCCTCGAACGGGGCGACCTTCTCGTCGACGCGCTCCTCGAGCAGCAGGATGTGCCACCCGTCCGCGGTCTCCACCGGGTCCGAGACCTGGCCGGGTTTCATCGCGAGCAGGGTCCGGGCGATCTCCGGCCGCAGGTCCCGCGGGTCGATCGGGCCGATCCGCCCCAGGACCGCCTTCGAGGCGGCCTCGGAGTGCTCCTGGACCAGCTTGCCGAAGTCCGCCCCGCCCCGCGCCTCGGCGACGATCTTCTCGGCCTCCGGCCGGCGCCGGGCCCGTTCCTCCGGAGTCTTCGCCTCGAGGACGATCTCCCGGAAGGTGACCGACCCCGGTGTCCGCCAGCGATCCTCGTGTTCCTCGTAGTAACGCCGCGCCTCCTCCTCCGTGACGGAGAGGGTGCGACGCACCTGCATGTCGACCACGTAGTCCGGGGCCGCCGACATGACGAGACGGTCGGCCAGGTCCTCGCGGGTCATCCCGTACGGCTCGAGGAACTTCGCGAGTTCCTCGTCCGTCTTGATGTCGTTCCGCTTCATGAACCGCTTGACCAGGTCCTTGCGGATCTCGTCCATGTTGTAGAGCCGCTCCGCTTCCTCGACGAGCAGGCGATTGTCGATCAGGCGCAGGAGCGCCTGCTTGCGGACCTGGTCGGCGAGCCGGCTCAGCTCCTCGGGCGAGAGCTTCCGCGACTGGATCATCGCCTGGAGCTGCTGCTGCTCGAGCTCGCGCAGCTCCGAGAGGGTGATGATGTCGTCGTTCACCCAGGCGACGATGTCCTCGACGATCTCTTCGCCCGGGCGCGGCCCGTCGGCGGGCGCCTTCCCCGGAGCGTTGCCCGGGACCACCGCCAGGGCGATCCCGAGCACCAGCATGAGGGCCGTCATCGTTCCTCCTCGTCCCCGTCGGCGAGCCGCGGTGGACGGATTCCTTCCTCCCGGGCGAGGCGGCGAACGGTCTCCTGCACCAGGCGGTCGAGCTTCTCCCGGAAGAGCCGGTCCTCGACCTCTCGTCGTTCCCTGGCCCGGCCCGGGTCCGGGTCCCGGTTCCTCGCCTCGAGCTCGAACAGGTAGTATGCCCCGTCGAACGCCACCGGGCGCGAGATGCTTCCGACCGGCAGGCGGGCGAGCACGTCGGCGACCCGCGGCGGCAGCAGGTCCACGTCCCGCTGCTGGAGACGACCCCGGTCCGGGGCGGTCGAGACCTCGCGGGCGACCTCGTCGAACGGCTCCTTCTTCCGGACGACCCGCCGCCAGGCCTCCCGGGCGGCCTTCTCGTCCTCGACGCGGATCTGCCGGAAGACCACGTAGTGTCGCCCGCGGGTCCCCTTCCGCGCCGGCAGGGCGGACTCGACCTCCTCGGGCGAGACCTTCACCCGCGGCAACAGGACCCGCTGCACGTACAGCCGCGCGAGGGCCCTGCGCCGCGCCTCCCGGGCCAGGTCCGAGCCGTCCGCCCCGGGCGCCACGTCCGCCATGAACTCCATGACCCGGTCGAGCTCCTCGGCCGAGGGGGCAAGCCCCTCCCGCTCGGCCGCCCGGGCGAGCAGGATCTCGGCCAGGAACTCCTCCCACAGCCGGTCGAGGGCCGCGGGGTCGACCTTCGCGGGATCGAGCCCGCGCATCATGACGAACCGCCGGAACTCGGCATCCGTCAGCTCCCGGTCGCCAACCCGGTCGACGCGCGCCCGCTCGACCGGACGCGCCTCCCCCTCCCGGCGACACCCGGGCAGGAACACGAGGAGGGCCGCGAGGCAGCAGGCCCCCGCCACGATCGCGCGTCGCATCGTCGCCTCCCGGAGAGCGATCACGAGGCCATCTTCCGCAGGGCCAGGGAGGCCGCGGCCACCCGGTCCATGCCCGGGTCCATCACCCGGACCCGCACCACGCCGGTCGGGCTGAGCCGTACGTCCGGGTCCTCCTGGACCAGGCGGACGATCCGCTCCGGCGCCACCCGCGGCTGCTCACCGTACCGCACGGCGACCGCGTCGCCCAGCCAGTCGATCGCCACCGCTCCCTGGGCCGCGGCCGCGAGCCGCAGCGCCGCCACGCGGAACAGGTTCCGCACGGGCTCGGGCGGACGCCCGAACCGGTCCCGGACCTCCTCCTCGAGGTCCCGGAGCTCCTCCTCGGTCGCCGCGCGGGACAGGCGCTTGTACACCTCCAGCCGGTGGCCCGGCTCGGGGACGTAGTCCTCCGGCAGGAACGCCTCGATCCCCAGGTTGATCGCCACCGGTTCCGGCTCCTCGCCGGGAGGCTCTCCCCGGAGTTTCCGCACGGCCTCCTCCAGGAGACGGGCGTACATCTCGAAGCCGACGGCGGCGATGTGGCCGGACTGCCGGGCCCCGAGAAGCTCGCCGGCGCCGCGGATCTCCAGGTCCATCGCCGCGATCCGGAAGCCGGCCCCCAGGTCGGAGAACTCGACCAGGGCGGCGAGCCGGCGGCGGGCGTCGGCGGTCAACTGGCGGCGGTCGGGAACCAGGAGCCAGGCCCAGGCCCGGACGTCGGACCGGCCCACCCGACCCCGCATCTGGTAGAGCTGGGAGAGCCCGAAGCGGTGCGCGTCGTGCACCAGGATCGTGTTCGCCCGCGGGATGTCGAGCCCGTTCTCGATGATCGTCGTCGCGACCAGCACGTCCGCCTTCCCCTGGACGAAGTCGAGCATCACCCCCTCGAGGCGCCCTTCCGGCATCTGGCCGTGAGCGTGGACGATCCGCGCCTCCGGGACCAGTTCCCGCAACCGGTGGACGACCTCCTCGATCCCGCGGACCCGCGGGTAGACGTAGAAGACCTGCCCGCCCCGCCGCAGCTCGTTCCGGATCGCCGCGGCCACCAGGGACGCGGTCCAGGGGACGAGGCGAGTCTGGATCGCCAGGCGGTTCCGCGGGGGCGTCTCGATCACGGAGAGATCGCGCACGCCCGCGAGGGACATCTGGAGCGTGCGGGGGATCGGCGTGGCGCTCATCGAGAGCACGTGGACCCCGAGGGCGAGGCGCTTGATCGCTTCCTTGTGACGGACCCCGAACCGCTGTTCCTCGTCGATCACGAGGAGCCCCAGCTTGCGGAACCGGACGTCCCGGCCGAGGAGCCGGTGGGTACCGACCAGCACGTCGACCTCGCCCCGCTCCGTCGCGGCCAGGATCTCCCGGGTCTCCCGGGGCGAGACGAACCGGGAGACCATCTCGACCCGCACCGGCCAGCCCGCCATCCGGGCGCGGAAGGTGCGCAGGTGCTGGAAGGCGAGGACCGTCGTCGGCACGAGGACCGCGACCTGGTAGCCCTCCTGGATCACCTTGAAGGCGGCGCGCAGGGCGACCTCGGTCTTGCCGTAGCCGACGTCACCGCACAGCAACCGATCCATCGGTCGGTCCCGGCAGAGGTCCGCCTTGATCTCCGCCAGGGCCGCCGCCTGGTCCGGCGTCAGCTCGTGGGGGAAGGCCGCCTCGAACTCCCGCTGCCAGTCGGTGTCCGGCCCGAAGGCGTGGGCCCGGGCCGCCTTCCGCTTCGCGTACAGCTCCAGCAGTTCCCCGGCGATCTCCTCGACCGCCTTCCGGACCTTCCTCCGGCGCTTCTCCCAGCCGGGTCCCCCGAGCCGGTCGAGGGGAACCAGGGCCGCTTCCCCGCCCGAGTACTTCTGGACCAGGTCGAGCCGGGTCACCGGGACGTAGAGCCGGCTTCCCTCGGCGTACTCGAGGACGAGCAGCTCCTCCCCGGTTCCCGGTCGCCGGGTCAGCCCCAGGTACCGGCCGATCCCGTGGTCCACGTGGACGACCAGGTCCCCTTCCTTGAGGTCCCGGAGGTCGGAGAGGAACGCCTCGCCCCCCCGCCGTCGCCGCGGGGGCGGGGGTGGAGGCTCCGGGCCGAACAGCTCCAGGTCGGTGAGGACCAGGACCCCGCTGCCGGTTCGACCCGGGCCGTCCTCGCCGGGGAGCTCCACTCCCCCGGGAAGGGCCCCCTGGACGAGGGCGACCTCCCCGGGGCCCGGCGGCCAGGGCTGGTCCTCGTCCACCCTCCGGTGGGGAATCTCTCCCTCGGCCAGGACCTCGGCGAGGCGGTCGAGGCGACCGGGAGCCCGGGCGAGCAGGACGGCCCTGCCCCCCCGGGCGAGCTGCCCGCGCAGGACCGGCAACACGTCCGCCAGCTTCCCGCCGAACGAGGGCGCGGGGCGCGCCCCCAGGTCGATCGTCTCCCGCCCCGGCCCGGCAAGGGGTACCGCCGAGAAGGCCACCGGCGCCCCCCGGACCAGTCGGCGGAGCCGCTCCGGGGGCACGCAGGTCTCCCGCGGGGGCGGCAGCCGGTCCTCCCCCGCCTCGCGGTGCGCCGCCTCCAGGTCCGCCCAGGCGGCCGCCAGCCGCTCGAGGGCTTCGTCGGGCTCCCACGCGACCGGCACCAGGCCAGGCCAGGCGTCGAGGGCGACGACGTCATCCCGGTAGAGGCGGGGCGCGCCCTCGAGCCCCGCGAGCATCTCCTCGAGGAGGCGGGGCAACCCCTCCTCGGTGGCGGGTGCCTCGGCCAGGATCTCCCGGGCCCGGCCGACCAGCCGGTCGAGCAGCCGGTCCGCCTGCTCCGGCCCGATCGGGGCCTCCCGGGCGGGCAGGACCCGGAAGCGGGTGACGCGGCCCGACGTCCGCTGGGTGGCCGGGTCGAAACGCCGGATGGACTCGACCTCGTCCCCGAAAAGCTCCACCCGGAGGGGCGCGTCCTCCTGGGGAGGCCAGGCATCGAAGACACCGCCCCGCCGGGCGAAGTCGCCCGGAGACGTGACCACGTCGGCCGCCCGCCAGCCCCCGGCGACCAGCTCCCGCGCCAGGTCGTCCAGGTCGACCTCCGCGCCCACCGCGATCTCCCGGCCCCAGGACCGGACCGTTGCCGGGCCGGGGACCGGCACGAGCAGGGCGTCGATCGGCGCCACCAGGACGAGGGAGCCGCTGCCCGCGAGGCGGTCGAGGACGGCGACCCGCTCCGCGGCGACCGCCGGGTGCGCCGGGATCCCCCGCCAGGGGTCCGCGTCGAGCCGGGGGAGGCGCAGGGCCGGGATCCCGGACGGCGAGAGGAGGGCGTCCAGCTCCCTGGCCAGCCCGCGGGCGGTCGCGTCGTCGGCGACGACGACGAGCAGCGGACGGCGCGCCTCCCGGGCGACGGCGGCGAGGGCGAGGGCCCGGCCGACCGGGGAGAGCGCGGCGGCGAGGACGGGCGCACCCTTCCCCGCGAGGGCGGCCCGGAGCCCCCCCGTCACGCTCCCGGGGAGCAGGTCCGGCAGCCAGTCCGGGCCGCCGGGACGGTCGTTCCTCTCCACGACCGCCAAGGATGGCCCACGCCGGCAGCGGGCGCCATCCGGGGGTCCATCCTCGTTCGCCATCTCCCGAAGACGTCTGGACAGGTGGTATGCTCGTGCCCGTTCGGAGAGAAAGGGCCGCGGGGGGGCGGCCGTCCCGTCCGCATCCCCGCGACCCCCAACGGGGAGGTGCGAGCGATGAACTATCCCCTCTGGGACCTGCCTGCGCCCGGTCTCCTGATCGCCCTCGTCGCCGTCACCCACGTCTTCGTCTCCCACTTCGCGGTCGGAGGCGGCCTGTACCTGGTGCTGGCGGAGCGAAAGGCGCGCCGGGAGAACGACGCGGGGATGCTGGACTGGGTCCGGCACCACTCCCGGTTCTTCATCCTGCTGACCCTGGTCTTCGGGGCGATCAGCGGGGTGGGGATCTGGGTCACCATCGCCCTGGTCCATCCCCAGGCGACGAGCTCGTTGATCAACACGTTCGTCTGGGGCTGGGCCCTCGAGTGGTGCTTCTTCGTCATGGAGATCGCCGCGGCGATGGTCTACTACTACGGCTGGGACCGGCTGTCCGCCCGGGCCCACGAGGCGGTGGGGTGGATCTACTTCATCGCCGCGGAGGCGTCCCTCGTCATCATCAACGGGATCATCTCCTACCAGATGACCGCCGGCAGGTGGGTCGAGACCCGGGCCTTCTGGGACGGGTTCTTCAACCCGACCTACTGGCCGTCGACGTTCCTGCGGACGCTGCTCGCGATGGGGATCGCCGGCGTGTACGCCCTCCTGACCGCGCGCCACGTCCCGGACGGCGCCGTCCGGGAGAAGATCGCCCGCTGGACGACGACCTGGTGGGTGCTGCCCGCCACCGTCGGCGTCGCGGTCTCCCTCGTGTGGTACTTCCACGGGGCCCTCGCCGGGGGTGTCCCCGCGGGGGAGATCCTGGGGGCGAAGGAAAACACCCTCGGGGCCGTGCTCGGGTCGATCTTCTCGTTCTCCCACGACAGCGGGTACCCGCCGGCGATCCTCGGGGCCCAGGCCGCGATCTTCGGGTCGGTCCTCGTGTTCCTGCTGGCGATCGTCGCCGGCTGGGTCCGCCCCCGGACCTACTGCTCCCTGAACCCCTGGCTGATGGTCCTGGTGGGCCTGCTGGCGATGGGCGGCGGGGAGTTCGTCCGGGAGGACCTGCGCAAGCCCTGGGTGATCGACCACTTCATGTTCGTCAACTCCGTGCGGCTCCCGGCGCCGCCGAGCGTGCCGCGGCCGCCCGCCGGTGCCGTCGAGCAGGTGCGCGATCGATTCGACATCCCGACCCTGGACCGGGAGGGGGTCCTGCGGGCCGCCCTCTGGACGCGACTGCCCCCGGGGGTCGATCTCGACGCCCTGCCCGCGGAGCCCGCGGCCCGGGCCGAGGCGGAGGCCGCGGCCGGCCGCGAGGTGTTCCGGCTGCTCTGCTCCCAGTGCCACACGATCGACGGCTACCTGGCGATCCGTCCGCTCGTGACAGGGAAGAAGACCGCCGCCATCGAGGGGATCCTCGGCCGGCTGGCGAAGCCGGTGGACGCCCAGGGGAACCCGACGACCTGGGACGACCCGCACCTGCGGCTCGTCACCTGGCGCCACCGGCGGATGCCTCCCTTCGTCGGGACCCCCGCGGAGAAACACGCCCTTGCCGTGTGGCTGGCGCGCCTCGGCGGTGACCAGCGGGCCGGCATGGAGGCTCCCCCCGCCGCCGCGGGGCCCGGGCCGGACCTCTTCGAGGCCCAGTGCGCGATGTGCCATGGCCCGGACGGCGACTGGCCCCTCCTCGAGAAGCTGAAGGGCCGGCCGGCCGACGAGCTCTACGAGCAGCTCGGGCGGCTCCCCGAGATCAACGACATGATGCCCGCCTTCGAGGGAACCGATGCCGAGCGCCGGG
>Ga0256914_1002132_pt1 | contig 16812 bp, 15 predicted proteins | sample HulkmetaG_FD_191571 | JGI IMG/M metagenome (GOLD analysis project Ga0256914, IMG submission 191571) | Hydrothermal chimney microbial communities from Main Endeavour vent field at the Juan de Fuca Ridge, Pacific Ocean - Hulk | ecosystem: Environmental > Aquatic > Marine > Hydrothermal vents ... | reverse complement strand
GGAAATCAACGGCAAAATCGTTACGCCGTATCAGATTTTTGAATTCAAAGAAGACGGCAAATTGCTGGCCATGGGCTTTGAAATGGGCACCTGGCAATACAATGCCAAATCACGGCGGCTCGTTCTCAAATCCGACAAAGACAAGGATTTCAACGGCACGCTGACCGTGGTAACCCTTACGCCGGAGAGCCTTGTCACCCGCAACGAAACGGGCACTTACCATTACCTTCGGCTAAACGAGGAGCAAATCGCCCGCGACAACAGAACCGCTCCGCTGCCGGGCACCTGGAAGTTGGACGGAACGGACTATCCCTTTGCCGCGGTGCAATTTAGCCTGCCGCAGGATTTTAAACTGGTGCAGGCCTCGAACGGCGAGACCGACCGTTCGTCCGGCACCTGGATTTTTTTGCCCCGTGAGCAGAGTGTTATTTTTGTGGGATTTTCCCATCTGCTGCGCGGCAAAGCCCAATTGAGCAAGGTAAGCGCCCAGGGCCTTACCCTGCGCCTGGCCGATCGTCAGTTGACGGCGCAACGCATTGACACTTCCGCTCAAAAGATCGAGCGGCTGACCTTTAGCGAAGACGATTTTCCCCAAGACAGCGATCCCGATCCATCCCAATTGCCCTGGCAGGATTTCGACCGCATGGCGCAATTTTTAAGCAAAGTGGCTGCGGTGCAGTACAGCAACGGCATTTTGCTGCCCGAATTGAACCTGCTGCAACACACCAGTGTGATCGTCTCCAAAATTCAGGCCGATCCCACGAAGCCAAAGGTCACCTTTACCAATCTTCTGGTTTCCGGTACGGATTCTTCGCAATTTTCAGAAAAGTACCGCGACCATCTGGTCGAAAGCAACAACGCTTTTTTCCCGCAAGAAGAGCCCTGGACTTACCGCATTAGCGGCAGGCAAAAAATCACAGTGCCGGCCGGAACCTTTGCCTGTACGGTAGTCGAAGCGGTGGACGGCGACAAAAAGACCAAATACTGGATGATCGACGACATGCCCGGCCTGTACGCCAAAATCATCTTTGAAGAAACCGATCCTTTCGGCGAATTGAGCTACCGCGTGCAGGAGCTGGAGAAAATCAACTATCGCAAGGGAAATTAGAACCCGGAGCCGGAAAGCCACGGTAAAAGTTGCTGGCAGGTGCCAGCCCCCGCGCCTTCCGGATTTCCGATTGTTGTCAATCAATTAAACTAAAAACATAAATCTTTAGGAGTTATTATGAAGTACCTTTCTCTATTCATCTCCCTCTTCCTTCTGGCAAATTTAAGTTTTGCCCAGGAGGCGGGTACGCTGAAGTGGACATTTAACACCAGCGACGAAATATTCAACACCCCGGCCATCGGCGCGGATGGCACCGTTTACGTGGCTTCCAATGATCACTATCTGTACGCGCTCAATCCCGATGGTTCGTTGAAATGGAAAACAGACATCGGTTACGGCATGTACGCCGCGCCGGTCATCGGTGCGGACGGCACCATTTACGTGGCAACGGCCGGTATCGGCAAGTTGCACGCCATCAATCCCGACGGCACAAAAAAATGGGAAAGCGAGCAGGCCGACGGCTGGATTAAGGGCACCCCGGCCCTGCTTGCGGACGGTAGTCTGGTGTTTGCCACAGCCGTGGAAAATTTTTACTGCATCAATCCCGACGGTACAACCAAATGGAAGGTTTCTCTGGGCTGGAGCGAATTTTCCAGTCCGGCCGTGGCTGCCGACGGCACCATTTACGTGGGCGTGAACAGCAAGGGACTGTTTGCCTTTAACCCGGACGGAACGGTCAAATGGCAGTTCAAAGATGCCGGTAGCGTACAGTCTTCTCCGGCCATTGGCGCGGACGGTACCATCTACGTAGGTTCAACTAATGACAACGTGTATGCCGTTAATCCGGACGGCACGTTAAAATGGTCGTTCAAAACCGGCGATCAGGTGTTCGGTTCGCCCAGCATCGCTACAGACGGCACCATTTACATCACTTCGTACGACAAAAATCTGTACGCGCTCAATCCCGACGGTACAGAAAAATGGCATTACACTTCCAAATGGTTTTTTGACCACAGCGGCAATGTGACCATCGGGGCGGACAACACGCTCTATTTTGTGGCTTCGGATACGACCTACGGTTTTACGCTCTGGCTTTATGCCTTAAATCCGGACGGCTCGTTCAAATGGGCTTTTACGGGCGGAGATGCCATTAAAAACGGTCCGGCTCTGGCTGACGACGGTACGCTGTACGTCGGTTCCGGCGGCGGTACGCTTTACGCCGTTAACGGCGACAATCAGGGCATGGCCAACAGTCCCTGGCCGCGCTACCATCACGACAATCGCGGCACGGGCAACGTGCTAACGCCCACGGCCATTCGTAAAATCGATGCGGCCGTACCGCAGACCTTTACGGTTTCGCAGGCCTACCCTAATCCCTTCAATCCCACAACCCATATTCGGTTTAGTCTGAACAAGGTTTCCCGTGTGCAGGTGAGCGTGTACAATGCCGCCGGGCAGTTGGTGTCCCGCCTGTTCGACGGACAAAAATCCGCCGGGAATTACCAGCTAAGCTGGAACGCCGCACATTTCGGCTCCGGTGTTTATTTTATTAAGGTGCAGGCTGCTGGCGTTACGCAAGTACGCAAAGCGTTGTTGGTAAAATAAGTAGGTCATTACAAAAGAATAAAAGCCGCCTGAAAAATCGGGCGGCTTTTTTTTGATTGGAAAACGAACCGTTTCACTGCATCATAATCGTCTGATCTTTGTTTGGCACGAAAAAATAATTTCTGTGACTTCCAAAAAATCAGACTCTTCCCGCACGAAACTTTCCCGCCAAGGCTATCGAATTCCAACTTTCGATGATTTGCCGAAAATTAAACGGAAAAACATTTCTTCAAGAAAAATCGCTACGCTTCGAATATGGAGTTTGTCGTACCATCGAAGGAAGGGCAAATCATGCTCAAATTTATAGTCGGTCTGGCAATGCTTGTGGTTATTTTCCCCGCTTCATCAAAAGCACAAAGTGCGATCTTGAGCCGGCTTGCTCTGGATTCATGCCAGGCACAATTGGAAGCCGATGTTCGCTGGCAGGTGCTTACGGTAAAAATTTCTCCATTGGGGTGTCCCCTTACCCGAGATCAGCTTTTAAGCTTGTTCCGACGCGCCATTTCCGGTAACGATTCGCTTTTGCAACGGCATCGCTTCAATTCGATTTTTTTGGGCAGAGTGATCGATTATCCGTGGTTGTCAGACTTTTTGATTCGCCAGGCCCTAAGGGATTCCGCCTGGTCGAAAAAGCAAGGGCGCCCCCGCAGACAAAACATCAATACCTACGTAGCCCGTTTAGCTGGGAAGCATCCCTTCATTGAGAAACTCAACTCCGTTCTGGCAAACATTTATTACAAAATTACAGGTGTTTCCGTGGAAAAAGTATTGGTAGGCAGGTACCGGCAATTGCACGACTATACCGGCCCGGAGTTCAAAGGCGGTGCGCCCTTCGATGCCCAGATTTATCTGCTATTACAACCTTTGAAGTGATTTTACGCTTTTAATTTTTGGGAATTAACGTCTGAACTTCGGCTACGTCTCTTCGGAAGCTCTGTAAGAACATCATTTAAAGAATGAAGGAATAATAGGCGCGCAGGGCAAAATTATTCTCTTTTAAATTGGGGTAATCGCGGTAATGAGACCAACGATCGTATTCGATAAATTCGAAACTAATGGCATGACGCTCGTTCAAAAATAGGCGGGTTCCGAGCATTAAAATATCCACGTATTCATTACCCTTAGCTCCGCTTAGAGGATGTAACCAATAATGCTTGTAGCGTAAATAAAGATTGACCGTATTTCGAATTTTCAACAACGATTCGAGTTTTCCGCTTGCTCCCGGGCCCAAATTGTAATCGCGCCCTACCTCTTCGGCGTACAACGAATTAATCCCACCCATGACAATTGCCGAGGCAACTAACGAATTGTGCCAGTTAACTTGTGGACCAACCGCGTAATCGGTGAGCAAACCGATTCCCACGCTGCTGGCGGAAATTTTGTACACCCGGTTGGTTAAAAAGTTAAAACTTTTTAACACACCAAGGTAACTGTGGCGGTGCCTGGTCGAAGGCAGCTTTTTCCCGAAAAGCAATCCGCTGGAAAAGATAGCAATGATGTTATTGTTGTCGGAAAAACTGGCACCCACGTTGGTAACAAAGTAATCAAACGGTTTGTAACCGTGAGACAAACGGTCGTAGCGGCCGTAAACCATATTGTAATTCAGATACAAATGCGGCACGCGCTGGGAAAATTTGCCATCGATAAACAAACCGTTTAAGCCGGCCGAAAACGTTACGTGGTATGGCGGAACCTTGTATTGACGCCTTTCATCCTTTCTGCGCCCGAGTAAACGGTTAAAACCGTTCATCGGCGAGACAAGCGTGGAACCGATTTCTCTCCAAATGCTGTGCGTACCGCCGTACAAAATCAAATTGGACACGCGGTAACTAATTTCGCCCAAAACAATCCCGCTCATGGGCGTAGTAATGATATCGTTCATGGAAGGGTATTCGGTTTCCATGAACAATTCCCACATCAGGCTACCGGCAAAAGGGTAAGGTAATGACTGCCAAAAGCTAAGGCCCGAAGAACGTGCGGCCGTAAAAGACAGTGCACCACTGTAAGGATGAAAAAGCTGATTGGTCTCAAATCCGTCGGCATCCCACACGAATCCGTGCTTCAAATTATTTTTCATGGTTTCCGTTGAAATGTACGCCCACTCTACATTGCGCACGAACCGGTCGACAGACCAGACAAAAATATTCAACCCAAAGGCCTCGACAGCCGGAAGCCAGTAATTGTTTTTTTCGGGCCGGGCGATAACGGCGGAATCCCGCAAAGAAAAGGCACGATTTTGCCCGTACAAATCGTGTTGCTCCACCACGCCAACAAGTACGCTCAGCCAAAAAAGGAATACGACCCGAAAAGGACGACCGGTCAAAGACATGACCTTCCTCCCGATTAGTTGGTTGCCAATGCGGATTTCTTCCAAACGAGCACAAACAAAATCAACCACACTACCGAACCAAATACCATAGCCCTAACGCTGTGCGTGGCAACCACCGAATGAAACACCGTCAGCAGCAAAGCCAAAACCGTAACATGAACCACAGTGACCAAAGCCGTAAGCCGTAAGGCAATTTTGGCGCGTACCCACAATACGATGCCGGTAAAAATAGAGACAATTCCCATAGTCACATTGTATTTAACCAACCAGGGAAGCACATGGTAATTGGGCACAAAGGTACCGACCAGCACCCGTGTTCCCGTAACAGTGGCCATCAGGCCCATTACAACGGCAACAACAGCCGCTATCTTAAAATACAGAGAACTTTTCATTTTCTTACCTTTCTATGTTCATTAAAACAAATGGAACGACCCGTATTTTTCCGGATGTTTTTTAATATCTTCCGCCAGAACACGCAATTTACGCGTCAATTGCAAAAGTTCGTCATAAAACTCCTTGTCCCGAATCAAGGTACCCACCGTCCCCTGACCATTCATGCCTTTCAGTAAAGAATCTGTTTGGGCAAGCGCAGATCGAAGCCGCGGATAAAGCGTGCTGTCGTTTACCACCTGCGCCAAATTCCCTTTGCCACGGGCAATTTTGGCGGTAATCGTCTGCAAATTACGGGTTGTGGCCAGTAAGGCGCGGTAAAACGAAGAATCATTTAAAAACTTTCCGGCACTGCCCGTACCTTCTTGCAATTTATCGGTTAACGTTTTGGCATTGTGCACGGTTGCCCGCAAATCGTCGCCCATTTTTTTATCGTTGAACACCTGCCCCAGTACCCCATCGCCGTTCACCGTTCGGCGCGTGAGTGTATTTAAATTGGTCAGAACCTGTCTTAACTGTTGCAACGACTCGGCCGCATCGCCCATTACCGCATCCATATTCACCGAAGTGCGGGTATGAATAAAATCACCGGGTTTCAACGGCGGCTCGCCAGATTTGCCCATGGAAATGTCCACGTACTTATCGCCCAGCACGCCCATGGTTTTAATTTGAGCCACAGACGACGAGGTGATGTATTGTTTGTAATCTTTGTCGATTTTCAGTTCGATCAAAATACCCGGCTTATTTTCGCGGGTGGTCAGTTTCATTTTGCCCACCACCCCCACCTTCAAACCGGAAAGGGTGATAAATGCACCCGGAATCAAAGATTCGGCATCGTGTTTGAACATGTAAACGGAATATTTGGCATCGAATAATTTTTGATTCGAGCCGACAATGTAAAAAATCAAACCGACCAATCCCAAAGACAAAGCAAGCATTAAATACACACTGGCCTTGAATCCGCTGGTTCTTCTACTTGATTCCATAATCCTTCGCTTACCCTTTTGTGAAATGACCTAAAAAATTTTTTTCATGCAATGCCATTAGTTCCGCATTGTTTATCTGTTCGGACGTAATGCGCCCTTGCTGCAAATGGATCATCTTATCCATCACACGCACAAAATAATACAGTTCGTGACTAACCACCAACGAAGTCACATTTAAACGTTGTTGCAAATCTTTAATCAAATCGACCACGCGTGTGGCCGACTGGGCATCCAAACCGGCTGTGGGTTCGTCGTACAGCAACAGCTTGGGATGCGTAACAATGGCACGGGCAATGGCCACGCGTTTTTTCATACCGCCGCTCAGTTGGGCAGGATAATAATCAAGGTAGTCCTTTAAGCCCAAATATTCCAATATTTCCAACACCCGCTTTCTGGCCTCGGCCGGATCCACGTGCAGGGCCTCTTTTAAGAAAAAGCTGACATTTTCTTCCACGCTCAACGAATCGAACAAAGCGCCGCCCTGAAACACTATGCCGCACTGTTGGCGAATTTTCATCAATTCCTTGTTGTTCAACCGAGAGATATCCTGTCCCAATACCGTAATTTTCCCGGATGTAGGGCGCAGCAAGCCCAAAATCAATTTGAGAATCGTACTTTTGCCCTCGCCGCTGTTACCGGTCAAAAGGACAATTTGCCCCTCGTCGATCTTAAAAGAGAGATCGTTCAAAATTTGCTTTTCGCCTAATGTCAATGAGACATTCTGAAATTCAACCACACTTTTATCCTCTAATAAAGTGACAATACGATACGGGTTAACAAAAAGTCGATAAACAACACTCCTAACGAGGCAAACACCACCGTTTGGGTGGCCGCCCGGCCCATGCCTTCGGCACCGCCGCGAATGGTGTATCCGTAATAACTGCTCACCAGGCCGATAATCAAACCGTAAAACGGCGGCTTGATCAGGCCGATGGTCAAATCCTTAACCAATAAACCACCGCGCATGGAAAGCCAGAAAAATTCCGAGTCCAATCCGATCCAGTGCACCGAGGCGTACCAGCCAGCCATAATGCCCACGGCATCGGCAATGATGGTTAAGGGTAACATTACCGCAATGGAGGCAAACACACGCGGCACAATAAGCCGTTTAACCGGATCGAGTCCGAAAGCGCAAAGCGCATCGGTTTGCTCGCTGAGCACCATGTTGCCGATTTCCGAAACGATTTTGGCCCCTGTACGCCCGGCCAACATCAGGCCAGTAACAATAGGGCCGATTTCACGCACAATGGAAATGCTCATGATGCGCCCCAAAAGCAATTTGGCGCCGAACGGTTCCAGCTTTTTTCCGTATTCAAAGGCCATAACCATGCTGGTAAAGCTGGTGGCCAAAATAACCAAAAATAGGGCCTGAATGCCCATGATGTAGAACTGGTACAATGTTTCGTTGCGATAACGCAAAGCCGAATTCATGGAGGTAATTACCCGCACGGCAAATTTAATGCGGGCAATAGTTTCGCGAATCATGTACGAAATTCTGAAATCATCGAAAAACTTGCCTAAGTACATTTTTAGTGTCGTCATAGCTACCAGTGCCCTAAATCCTTTTAAGATTAATGCCTTACTGTGGTTCGGATGGCGTTTGCTGCGCACTGCCCAGCAGTTTCAAAATAATTTCCTTAACGTCGATAGCCTCCAAACTAACGGTGTTCAAACGCAGAAAGATCAGCACGAAAATAAAAATGGGGAACGGATAATCGATCGGTACAACGCTTTTGCGTGAAATGACCTGATAGATATCTTGCAAAAAATCCGTGCGTTTTTCTTCGGCTTCATGAAACAAGGTTTCCAGCTCGCCCATTGTTTTAATTCCCAAACGTTTAAAAACCGTTAACAAGTGACGGATGGTATTAGGATCGTGCTGGATTGATGTTTCTTTAAACCCGATACGTTGCGCTTCTTGAATTAGCTTTGCAATGGTATCCTGATATTTTTCCAGGAAATAAGATAACGTTAAAGCATTGATCCGCGCCGAAAGATCACCGGCTTTGTAACGTTCCAAATCGCGCCGCGCCTGAGCTTCGAGTTGTTGTTTGATTTGCGCAAATTGTGTATCGGCCAGTTCGAACAAAGCGCTTAATTGAAAAATTTGGCGCAAAATGGGTTTGGGAATTTGCTCCGTGGTTTTGTAACGCAGCTTATGATCGATGGTGGCCCAGGCATGCTGAGCCACTGTGCGAATTTGGATTTCGAAAATAAGATGCCGAAACTCATCCACCGGAACGGAATAAACCGCCTCGGATAACAGAGAAACTTTGAAATGTACGGATGAATAACCGAATTGATCCGGAGAACGGTTAAACGAATCGTATTCTCTTTTTTGCGCATGCACGTTAAAGGTTTGCTCTATTAAGCGGGCAATTTGGTACACATCTTCCAGATAATAGGTAATTAAGCGCACGCCGATCAAATCCGTGCAATCGTATGAAAATTCTTTTCCCGAAGACAGCACGCGATAAACCTTGTCCAAAAAGCTCGGCAACGACTTAACCCTGCTTTCGATATGCAAAAAACTAATGTTGTGCTGCACCAGCAAATCAGCAAACAGCGGTTTAAGGGTTTGCGCAAACTTTTTATTCAAGGGATAACGATCCTGATATTCCGATACGATTTCAAATACTTTCATAAAAGCTGGCTCCGGATTGCTGCCTAAATTTTAACCTAATAGCACAATTCATTTTACCCTGAATGCCGTTTTATTTTTTCAATTGCAGCACACACTTCTTTGCATTTCTCCGCGCTAAACGGCTCCGAAGTACGGTACGCAACCTGTCCCTGTTGATCAATAACAATCAAGGCGAATTTTTTCCCAACGGAAAATTTGTCGAAAACATTCCCCTTCCAATCAATCAGGTAGGGGAAAGGTTCTTTGCGCAATTTGGCGCGCACAAACGATTTGGGCAAAAACATAGGTAAATCGGTCATCTCTTTTAATCCCACAATCGTAAGGCTATCACCAAATTTTTGACGAACAGCTTCCATCCAGCGGCGGCTTTCGCCCAGCCAGTACGAACCCGTTTTTTTGCTGTCCATATCGGGAATAAAAGAAAGGACCAACACTTCGCCTCGATGTTCGGAAAGACGAAACGTTTTATTGGTTGCATCTTTTAATTCGAAATCTCGGATTTGCGTTTTTGTTTGCGCCGGCAATCTTCCGATGACAAAACAAGAAAGCACTAAAACCGTTAACATCCATTTTCTGGTCAAGATTGAAACAAATACTGTCATAAATTTACTTCCATTTTTGTGATGAACGCTTTGCCAATACTTGGTTAAAACGTCCTGAGAATTAAAAGGCAGCGCCCTTAGCAGGACGCCGCCATAACCTACGTACGTGCAAATGTTAGCTTGCTTGCCACTCTTCGAGTAATTTTTTGGTTTTGGGCATTAAAAGAATAAGCAATAAAACCGTGGCAATCACCGGTGCCGGTAAGAACATGGAAAAACGATGGACTTCCATGATATTGACCACGGCCACCGGGTACCCGCCCAGCATGGACATAAAGCTGGAAAATATGCCCAGAGGTACCACCCAGGTTTTGCGTTTGAGTACGGCCATGCTAAATACCAGCCAGGCCGTAGCCCCCATCCACGTTACGCCGAAATCCACGGCATACATGCCCTTCCAGAAGTCGTTGTAGGTGGTGGTTTGGTACTTGGAAATTATGGCCACGCCATCCATATAGGTAAGCACATAGGCCATACCGGCAAAGAACAAAAAGGTAACCACCTTTTTATTAACCTTGCCCAGGTACATCATTCCGAACCACAACACCGTAGCGATCAGAAAAACCGTCATCGTCGGCGCGGGCAGATGGATACTTTTTGCGGGAATGGTAGGGAAAAAGCCCGCTAACATTTGCAATGCGGCTGCCAATACGCCCCAAAACCAGGCCCATTCCATTTTTTTAATAAAGCCATACAGCACAGTGGCCCAAAGCGCACTGGCGGCTATGCCCAGCCAACCAAGCATGGAATAGGTGATTTTAACGGCATTGGCCTCGTCGGGGCGCCCAGTCGTAATCTTTCCGTTGACCACCGTCATGTAGGTATCGGCCAGGTAATAAAACAGCAGTAACCCGGCAAAAAAACCCACAATGGCCAAGACGACTCCCAGGGTGTCCTTGTTTTTCATAGTACAAACCCTTTCGTTTAGTGGTGTATGATTAAACGCGACTTTGTGCCGCGATTTCTTCTTCCGTTAATAACGGAAAGAGCGTCCCCCACGCATCCCACCTCTGCCCCGACGGCTACCCGTCGAGTTCAAAATGGTATTAAATTCTTTTTCCGAAATATATTGTGGCTTGTAAGTACCTCCATTGGCTTGCAGTTGCCGAATAAAGGCGCGCATGTGGTTTTCCGATCCGCGCCGCAAATTTTGAAAAACGCATTTCACATCTTCATTGTCACTAACGGCCAGACGTTTGTCCAAATCGTAAATATCCAAATCTTCGATGGTCGCTCCGACAATCAGGGCATCTTTTAGCGATTTTTGTCCTTTGGCTACCAGCTCTCGGTAAAGCTTGGAGAGCTCAGGATTGGTAAACACGCCCATCGAATCGCTCTTAACCGGATCTTCAAGACCGTATTTTTTGAGCAAAAGCGCCACAGCATCGGTATGCCGCTGTTCGCTGCGAGCAATATTGTTAAAAACCATAAAATTCCATTTGTTATAAAGAGCCAAATACACATCGCGGGCCAGTTTTTCTTCCTCGCGCATGTACACCAGCGCTTCTTTTTCCGATGTATCCAGCGGCTGTTTGGGCAATTGGGCACACGCCGTTGCAAAGTTAGCGTTTTGTATTCCGGGATAGCGCATTCCCATGCCTCTGCCCATTCTTTGAGCAAATGCAAACTGACTTGTTACCAATACCAGCATTGTGCCGGTAACCATCAAATATTTAAGCCACTTCATACTTTCCTCCAACGTTTGTGGTGGTTACGTTTCCCGCTCACCCAAATTCAACCGTACATGCGGGAATATTTGACCTCGTTCTCCGGCCGGGAGGGCCTTACCCCAGCCGGAGTTTTTGAGGTCTGTTATACGCCGGCGTACAAAACGCTTTGAGTGACCATGGCGTATTAGAAACTGTATTTCAACTTTGTGTACACCATGCTGTTGTCGTGAAACTGCCCGAACATGCCTTCGGTGCCGGTAAAAATGTTGGCACCCACCAAAATTTCGAAGGCATCGGCCAAGTCGTACGTAACTTTCGGACGAATTAACGAAGCTTCGTTGTTAAAATCGTAGTACATAAAGAAGGAAAGATTCAGCGTTTCGTTCAGGTAATCCTTCGTTGCCAGAAACGTCGCCATATTCGAATACTGATCGTTTTGGATAAAGTCATCATAATCCAGAATCGCTTGCTGGATAAATTGACCGCTAAGGTGCCAATCCATAAGCGTATAGTCAATGCCTAATAAATAGTGCAAATAGTCTTTCTTTACGACCGATTCCTTGGCCCTCGGATCGTTGGTATTGAAGTATTTGCCCTGATAATAGGCACCTTCGCCGCGCAAGACGATCGGGCCGAGCGTCGTACTAAAACTACCGCCGCCAATCGTTAAACGATGGTGTTCGGGATAAACCGTAATTCCGGTTAAAACCGGATGTTGCGGATTGCTGAAATCCATGTGTTTCACGACGTGCATGGTAGGATCGTCATCCCAGGCGTACCCACCCATTACCTCGAAATCAATGTATTCGGTGAGAGCCGAAAATTTGGCGAAGAATTCACTGTTGTCGAGATTGGGCTGCACTTCTTCCCGGGAACGGTCAATCACCGGCTTAACCGGAAAGGCCGGCATGGCCGGACGCCAGATGCTGCCCTCCGGAGCGAATTTGGTTGGTGTAAAGGTCGGTATCCAGACCATTTCCAATGTGTTGTCACCGATGTAATAATCGGCTTTTACACTGGTAATACCCATGCGGATTTCATCAAAATCACGCAGCAAAAACTCGGTTAAATCCTTGGGCGAAACGATATCGGTAATAAACACACCGTCCGCTTTGCCCCAGATAATTTGCTGTTTACCTACGCGCACATCCACCGAGGAAAAATACATGTCCAAATAGGCCTCACGCAGCCCTAATTCGGGATTCATATTCGGATATTGATACATGTAAGGATTCACCTTAAATGCGATCTTGTCACCGGTTTTTTCCACATTCAGGTTAAAGGTGTTCTGAATAATGGCGTAATTGTGATCGCCTTTGAGCAAAACACCCATGTAATTGCGCGCATAGCCGGTTAAAGAAATACCCTGCGCCTGAAGACCGATCGCAAAAATAAATACGATGCTCAGTGTTTTCAGATATTTCATCGTTACAACCCTCTCTTCATCATTCTTTCGGTAAACATTCTGGCGGGAATGCCGGTATCGATTTTCACGTCTTTCAATTCCATAATGGTTTTGTGATTTTTTTGCACGTTATCCATCATGGTTTTGGTAATAATCCAGTAGCCTTTGATTTTGTCGTATTTTTGAATGGTCAAGGTTTTAAGATATTCACCGTCTTCGTCGTAAAATTCTTTTTTCAGACCGATCCATTTTCCTTTAACCACCCAGGTAACGGTTTTGGAATACATGTAATCCGGATCTTTGGGCGTACTCTCGATAACATAGCAATCTTCGCCATTCAGTTTTTCTTCACGTAAAATCTTGTGATTATCGTCAGTTGGCTTGCGATCGCCCAGGTCATCATAAGTAAAATCGGAGCCCATAAAATAATCGCCTTTGCTGTCGCTGGAGATACGTTTTACTTTTTTCAACGCCGGCAGGTAAATCCATTGATCGTCGTCTTTGTTGGGATCGTCATAGCTCCAGTTCATGAATGATGTGTTGCGCACATCCGCCGGTTTGACAAAGAACATGATCTTTTTTTCCACCTTGCCGAAGTCGCGAATAAATTGTTTGATTTCCCGCACACGCTTGTCGCCATTGGAATTAATCAGAGTCATAATAAGGGTAGCTTCCATATCATTCCCGGTCGGGCGGTTGTAAACTTTTTCCATGACCTGCAAACCGGTCAATTTGTCTTGAGCAAACGCATTGATTACGAATGCAAAGGTTAATAATGCGAGTAGGCTTAATTTGTACTTCATGGTACACCTCCTATTTTTGTTGAAAGGATTCCGGAAGTTCGCAACTTCCGGAACCCAAGTTTCAGGTTTATTTGTTTTCATTGATCTCTATTTCTTTTTTGTCCTCTTTAAAATAGATATTGGAAACGTACAGGATGATAAACATGATCGTTAACGTCCCCACAAAGCTGGTGAACATGTTTAACGAAACCAGCAATCCCAGCGAACGGTTCGGTGGGAACACGGAGAACAACAGCACCATGAATCCTGCAATAACCACAATGGCATTGTACAGAATGGCTTTACCCGAATGGTGCATGGTCAAATGCGAAGTCAGACGTTTATCGTGCGTAAGCCCCGCATTTACACGGTAACGATCGATAAAGTGCACGGCATAGTCGATGCCGATACCGATGGCAATGCTGGAAATAAGCGCCGTAGTCGAACTAAGCGGAATATCCAGCAAGCCCATGATTCCGAATGAAATAAACGTCGTAATCACAATGGGTACGGAACCGATTAGGCCGATTTTCAGGCTCTTGAACATCAACGAGAGCAGAACAACCACGATAAGCAAGGAGAGCAGCAAGCTCGAAATTTGTCCTTCGAGAATCAAATCGGTAAAGACCAACGCTTTATAACCGGAACCGGCAAAATTGACCTGAATACCCATTTTTTCGAAAGCCGGACGATATTTATCAATAATAGCAATGGCACTATTTAATGCACGGGAATTATCGCTTTTAAGCTGAAAGGTGACATTCAGCTTTTTGTAATCTTCCGTGACCACCTGCCACAATTTGGCCGGATCGCCGGACATCTCGTAAAGCAACAAGTATTGGGCGATCAAGTCTTGATTGTCCGGAATGCAATTGTATTTTTCGCTGTCGGCATGCATTACCTTGTTCATGCGTTTCAAAAAGTCAACCAGCGAAAAGGCATCGCCAACTACCGGCAGCGAGTTTACTACATCATCTTGCATTTTGGCTACGGTTTTAAGGACCTGCGGTTTTTTAAAGGTATCGGGTGCAGGACCTTCCAGAATTACGTTTAGCGTACTCGTACCGCCAAAGTGCTCGTTAATAAAACGGTCGGTTTTACGAATTTCACTATCTTTCTCGAATTTGTCCAAAAAACTGGAGTTAATCCACACCTTGGACGTACCGTAAATCGAAAGCGCCACAACAACAATGGTCGAAATGTAAACCAGCTTTTTGTGCCCAATAAGATAATCGGCAAAGCGATAGGCAAAACGATCTTTCTTCGTATCCAACTCCGCATCATCGTCGGAAACCTTTTTTCTGGTTTTTGGCAGACCTAAAATAATGATACCGGCCGGAATGAGCATAACCGACAGAAGAAAGGCTACCGCCACGCCAAAGGCTGAAAAGATACCGAAATACTTTACCGGATACACCTGAGATGTTAGCAGGGAAATAAATCCGACCATGGTCGTTACGGCGGCCATCATGACCGGTTTCCACATTTCCTGCAACATATTTACCGTGGCATCCATTTTGGAAATTCCCGGGTGCTCCTCCATATAATGGAACAGATGACTGTAGAGGTGCACCCCGTAAGCAATTCCGATGGCGATAAGCATCACCGGAATCATGGTACTCACGGAATAAATGGGAATGTTCAGTGCGGCCATAGCACCGAAGGCCCAAATGCTGCTGAGCACAACCACCAGTAAGGTTAAAAACGTACTTTTCCAGCTACGCAACAACAGAAACAGGACGACAATAATTACCACCACCACAATGGGCACCATGCGTTTCATGTCCTTGGGCCCAAGATAGGCCAACGTCCCTTCCACAATAGGACGACCGGCTACGTATACTTTTTCCGGCCCTTCGTACTTTTTGGCCAGTTTTAAGATGCGATGGTAAAAATCCTGCGTGAACACATTATCGCCGATGCGGGCAATAACAATGGCCACGGTTTCGTCTTTGGATACCAGCTTGCCGTACACCATGTCGTTGGTAATTACCTTTTGCCGCAGTTCGGCCAGTTTGGCCGAATCTTTGGGTACGCGTTTGTAAAAAGCGCGCACATCCATGCCGTCTTCGGTGCCGACAATGTTATCGGCCGTGTAAAGCGAGGTTACATCGCTCTTTTCAATTTCCTTCATCTTTTGCAGCTCTTTGGTGAGCTTTTTGATTTTGGTGAGTGTACGGTAATTGAACACACCGTTTGTATCTTGCAAAGCGATAATGATACCGTCTTTGATATCGAACCATTTTTCGGCCTTGTCGCTGTAAATAAAGGCCGGATGGTTTTGCGGCATGTACTTATCCAGATTGGTTTCCATTCTGGAATTGGTAGCCATCTTGTAAAAGAAAAAGATGGTTAACACGGTAACAATGCCCACAATCAACCAGGGTTTTTTAAGCGCTTTGGTTAAAAACTTTTCCATAATGTCTCCTCGCTATGATTGTGAATATTCACTAACTTTTTTAAACAAAATAATAATGCTGATCCGTTCAGCTTTTATTCTTAAAAATAAAACTAACTACGCGTTATTAAGCGCTCGATGGTATACCACAATTTTTGTCCTTCTTCCATCAGGTCGAGCTTAAAATCCGAAAGACGCCAGTGGGTAACAATCAAACGCAGCGCGCCGGTAATCATGAAGGCAAGCTCCTGATCCGGCACATCGTTGCGGAATTCACCGGCTAATTGCCCTTCTCGGATAATATCGATAATGATATTTTGATTGACGCGCATAATTTCGTAGATCTGATCGGAAAGGCGCCGGTCGTTGCGGAACAATTCTTCGGAAAAAATAACCGACGCCAGGGCCTTATTTTTCGAAAAATGTGCAAAGCGTCCCAATAGCATTTGTTTCAATTTTTCGGTTGCCGTTGCATTCATGCCCTGCAATTCTTTATTCAGATTTTCCTTACTATCTCTGAAAATGGCCAGCACCCCGAGCAAGATATCCATCTTGCTGGCAAAATGCCGGTAGATGGCCGATTCGGCAATGCCGATTTTCCTGGACAAATTTTTGATGGTCAATTCCTGAATGCCTTTTTCGGCAATCAATTCAATGGCCGCATTGATAATTTCCTGTTGCCGTTTCGTAAAAGTTGTCATTTTCTTTTCCATCGTTTGTGAATGTTCACTCACAATATACGTATAGCTTTTCCTTTTGTCAATTTTTTGTTTCACAAATAAATGAACGCTCGCGTTTCTTGCTTTGCGCACATCTCTGAGGGTTTCTTGCAAACAAAGAGCAGTAGCTCATCGGTACAGGAGCTACCGCTTTTAATTTTTCTCCTTCAGAAAAATTCTGAAGCAAAAAGCAGAATTAGCGCACCAAACACATTTTAATGCTTTGACGAAATG
>Ga0256914_1002131_pt1 | contig 16813 bp, 15 predicted proteins | sample HulkmetaG_FD_191571 | JGI IMG/M metagenome (GOLD analysis project Ga0256914, IMG submission 191571) | Hydrothermal chimney microbial communities from Main Endeavour vent field at the Juan de Fuca Ridge, Pacific Ocean - Hulk | ecosystem: Environmental > Aquatic > Marine > Hydrothermal vents ... | reverse complement strand
TCACAAAAAAAATTACAAAAATTTATTAATATACCCGTTCAGTCTTTTTTTGAAAAGAACTTTCTGCGCTCATCCGGGACGACAAAAACAGGGTATGTCAGCGGTTCATCGAGGCAAAAAACTCCTCATTGGATTTGGTTTGCCGCATCCGGTCCAGTAAAAATTCCATGGCATCGGCCGGGTTCATCGAGGAGAGAATTTTGCGCAGGATCCAGATCCTGTTCAGTTCGTCGGGCGGCAGGAGCAGATCCTCTTTGCGGGTGCCGGATTTCTGCAGATCTATGGTCGGATAGATACGGCGGTTGGCCATCTTGCGATCCAGTACAATCTCCATATTGCCGGTTCCCTTGAACTCCTCGAAGATGACCTCATCCATGCGGCTGCCCGTGTCGATGAGAGCCGTTGCCAGGATGGTCAGGCTGCCGCCCTCTTCCACGTTTCTTGCCGCGCCAAAAAACCGCTTGGGCCGATGCAGAGCATTGGCCTCGACACCACCGGACAGGATCTTGCCCGAGGCCGGGGTGACCGTGTTATAAGCCCGGGCCAGACGGGTAATGGAATCAAGCAGGATAACCACATCGTTTTTATGCTCGACAAGCCGCTTGGCCTTTTCGATGACCATCTCCGCGACCTGGATATGGCGCTGGGGCGGCTCGTCAAAGGTGGAGCTGACCACCTCGGCATCCACATTGCGCTTCATGTCCGTGACCTCTTCGGGCCGTTCGTCGATGAGCAGAACGATCAGCTTGATCTCCTTGTGGTTGTGAACAATGGAGTTGGCGATCTTCTGCATGAGCACGGTTTTACCGGTTCTGGGCGGCGCCACGATCAGGCCCCGCTGCCCCTTGCCCAGAGGCGCGGCAATATTGAGCACCCTCATGGAATAGTTGTCCGGTTCCAGCTCCAGGTTGATTCGTTCTTCGGGATAGAGCGGAGTCAGATTGACAAAGGCGGTCTTGTTGCGGGCGGCCTCGGGCGGTTCAAAGTTGATGGAATCGATCTTGAGCAGGGCGAAATAGCGTTCATTTTCCTTGGGTGCTCTGACCTCGCCCTCGATGGTGTCACCGGTCCGGAGATTAAGCCGGCGGATCTGCGATGGAGAAACATAAATGTCATCAGGACCCGGAAGATAGTTGTAATCCGGTGCGCGGAGAAAACCGAATCCATCCTGAAGCACCTCCAGGACACCACTGCCCCGCAGTTTACCGTCCTCCTTGGCCTGAGCCTTTAATATCGCAAAGATCAGCTCCTGCTTGCGCATGGTGCTGTATCCCTCGATTCGCAATGACGCGGCCAGGGCCACAAGTTCCTTGATTTTTTTGTTCTTCAGTTCAATTGGATTCATTGACCAGATCCACCTCCGGTAAGGTCATTAGATGATAAAGGCATGGCTGAAACAGCAACAATGGCTGCTAAATATTTTAAATATTTTCTCGCGACAAACATATTCTGCCCTGCAGCCGGTAACACTGGTTTTGATCAGGGCCACCAGAGTATCAATATCCATTCTTCCTGATTTGCATGATTGGTTTAAGCAACAGGGCTCAACAGGCTGAATTGGACAAAACGTTGTCCCGGTAATCAGATCGATCTCCGTGGAATTCAGCGGGCAGGCATGGATAACCGCAACCCAGGTCTCCACATATCAACGCAAATGGGGCGCATGTGACCAGAAGAGACACATATCGTCAAGGCAGCCCACATTTTCCGGTACTATCCAAACAAAATGGCGTCAGTTACAAGCTGATCCTTTTATCGTGAATTGAATAGATAATGGCGGAAAGTGCCTGAATAACGATTGAGATCGATTAAAACTGGATAATTGGGATGTTAATGTCTGTTGACCTGGAAAAGATCCGATACGCGGCTTGCAAATGCAACGTACAGCTAATCTGTACGATTTTTTCTTCCTTTATTGGATTAAATATTGGTTTGCCACCAGCATGTCAAGTGTTTTCTAAGGAAACGGTTTCTTTGTCCGTGTTGACCGGATCAGGAGTATAATGTTCCCAGATGCCTGATCTCCAGACAGGTAGCAGGCCAGACACCGCTGTTATCGACAACATGATCGGCCCAGGATATTTTTTTTTCCAGGCTCCATTGGGCGGCAAGAGCCTGCTCTGCTTCGTGCGTGGTTATGGCGTCCCGGGCCGCAATTCGATGAATTCGGGTGGCAGCGCCTGCATAAACCAAAACGATCCGGTCAACGTCCTGGTGCCAACCTGCCTCGCAAAGCAGTGGAATCTCGACCAGGACAACCCGGGCGGCAACAGTGGAGATCCGCTCATGCATGGATAATCGGGCAAGCGGATGCAGGATGTCATCAACTTGTTGCCGAAATCCGGAGTTGGCAAACAGGGCAGCTCGCAAACTGGTACGATCCAGGCTGCCATCATCGCGAAAAAACCTGTTGCCAAACCTCTTTGCCATTGCCTGCCAGCCCGGTTCACCTTGAACAAGCAAATCCCGACAGATCTGGTCAAGGTCGAGCAGGGGCACATCAAAACAGGATGACCAGTACCTGGAAACTGTGCTTTTGCCAGAACCTATGCCACCGGTAATACCGATGCGTGTCACCTTTGAAACTCCTCGTCCTTACGGTCAAGCCGCATCAATACAGCATCCATATCAGGTGGTAGCGGAGCTGTGCAGGAAAGTGTCACCCCTGAGTCGGGATGGGGAAAACAAAGCGTTGAGGCGTGCAAAAGCTGGCGGGTTACCCGAACACCGTCAATTTCATTGACCCGCCCGCCATAGAGGTCGTCGCCAGCCACAGGGGCGCCAAGAGAGGCCATATGCACCCGAATCTGATGCGTTCGTCCCGTTTCTATGCCAATTTCCGCAAAAGAATAACCGGGCCATGCCTTTTTTATGCTCCATGTGGTCGCTGCATACCGGCCTCCGGACTCACGCACCGACATCTTTTTCCTGTGAACCGGATGTCTCCCGATGGGAGCTACCAGCCTCCCCTGATCCTGAGCCGGTTTTCGCAACAAAACGGCAAGGTATGTTTTCCGGACCTGTCGCTCCCTGAACGCCCTGCTCAACCGCTGCAGGGAATTGTTGTTTTTGGCAACGACAAGTACCCCTGAGGTATCCTTGTCCAAGCGGTGTACGATGCCGGGACGGGCCGGATCTTCTCCAGGCAGATCCGGGTAGCGGAAAAGCAGACCATTCACCAGCGTATCCTGGCGGTGTCCTTCGGCTGGATGCACAACCAGTCCGGCCGGTTTGTCGATCACCAGAACAGATTGGTCCTCATAAAGAATGGAAAAGGGAATTTCACGGGGCTGTATCGCCTCCGGCAAGGGGGCTGGCAGAAAAACCAGGATGTTATCACCAGGCCGAAGGCGATGACCTGGCTTGACTGTCTGTCCGTTTACCTCAATGGCCCCGGACTTGATGAGACGGGTAATTTCCGAGCGGGTATGGTTGTCAAGTTGGCGCACCAAGTAATGATCAAGGCGCGTGCCGTCACTTTCCGGGCCAACCTGAAATGTGCAATCCAGGGGCAACGGACGTTTTGTTTCAGTCTCCATCCTGGTCAACCGGCCCGCGTATCTCTCCGTGTTCTCTGTGCCGCTGCAGAGAGAATTATCAACCGGAAGAACACCCGCCCAAAACCCTGAGAACGCTCCGGACAGGATTACTGAAAGAGCTCTTCAATCTGCTGCTCGATTTTTTCTTCAGCCATATCCTGGGCAAGAGAGAGTTCCTTCACAAGCAGGCTCTTTGCCGTTTCCATCATCTTGCGCTCTCCATAGGACAATTCCTTGTCGACCCGAAGGATAAAAAGATCGCGCAGAACCACGGCAACCTCAAAGACAGACCCAGTCTTGATCTTCTCCATATAATCACGATATCGTCGATTCCATGTCTGGGAACTGATTTTGATATCTCGCTCTTTGAGGATCTCGATGACCTTGTCCACCTCTTCCCTGGAGATAATAGCCCGAAGCCCGACATTATCACTGTTTGTGGTCGGGATCATAATGGTCATATCATTGTCCAGGATTTTCATCACATAAAATGACTGATCCACCCCACCGATATTCTGGGTCTCAATTGCCTGAATTCGACCGACGCCATGCGCTGGATATACGGCCATATCTCCTGCTGAAAACACTCGTTCCTCCTCTGTACAATATAGGTAAGAGAATAATTACAGATGCAACTTACCCCAAAACCGATCACCAGGCCGTGCCCATGACCGGAAACAAATTGTTCCGACGCAATTACGGCTTGCCGGATCTTTTTACAATATCCAAAACCGCTTTCTGCTCCCGTGGCCCTGATGCCTTTGCAACTACACGCAAGAAGCATCTCCAAAGGCTTTGTGTTCCCTGCCAATCCCTTCCTTGATCTGTTTGGGCCTTTACGCGGGGAAACAGTACAGACAGTCACCTGACCTTAAGGCATGAACCAACTACCTCGGACAAAGCAACCAGGAAAAGTAAAGAGTGAAAGACTGACTATAGCAGATATTTAAAAAAAAGGCAAAAGTTCGCGTCAACCTGTTGGCAATTACAAACAGATAGGAATATCAACGACGGTTGACCCTGTTCATGGCAGCTGTAACCCCTTCTCTGGCAAACAGTTCAAGAGCCTGGTCGCATCTGGCCAGGACAGGATCAAGTTGTTTTTCTTCCTCGTCGGAAAAAGGTGAGAGAACAAAATGATCGACCGGCATGGCATATCCCTGGTCATTTTTCGGGGGACGGCCAATACCGATCCTGATCCTGGCAAACTCGCTGCTGCCCAGTTCGGCGATCAACGAACGCACGCCATTGTGGCCACCACTGCCTCCCTTTGCCACCACCTTTATTCGTCCGAATGCTAGATCAAGATCATCGTGAACAACCAGTATATTGACAAGCGGAATTTTGTAAAACCTGGCCAGTGGTGCGACAAACCGGCCAGAACGATTCATATAGGTCAGAGGCTCCGCGAGGAAGACAGAGTTGCAATCAAGACGCCAACGAAAAAAACGGCCGGAAAATTTTTCCTGCCAGGAAACAGGCCCAAGAGAGCGGATAAAATGTTCCAGAGCCATGAAGCCGACATTATGCCGGGTCCTCTCATACCTTGCGCCCGGGTTTCCCAGGCCCACCAATAATTTATCTGAATCAGGCATTCTCTCCATGTTGTGTCTGTGACCAGTCAACCTCGCAATTCCCGGACAGACCGGCATGAAAAAATGATAAAAAAAAGCCGGGGACAAGCCCCGGCTCTGTCATGAGGTATCTTTTGATCTGCTATTGAACCTCGACAAAGGTAACATCTGGATCATCAAGCATCTCTATCTTGTCCGACAGGGGTAGGTCGCCAAAGGTCAAACCGGCTTCGCCGCGATCCAGCTCTGTTATATCCATTTCAATGGCATCGGGAATGTCGAGAGGACAACCGCGTAGACGAACAGTCGACGCATGAACCACCAGCTCGCCACCCATGTCGACTCCACGGGCAACACCAACCAGTTCGATGGGAACGACAAATTCCATTGGTTTGTTTACATCGATTTCAAGAAAATCCACATGCACAAGGCGATCAGATACCGGATCCTTCTGAATTTCCTGAACAAGCACCTGGCGATTTTCCTTGTCATCGCCCTCTATCTCCAGGGTAATCACAGCGTTGCGGCCATGGATGTAGAGCAGGTTCTTGAAAAGCACTGGCGAATCAAACTGAAGAGCGACAGGCTCTTTGCCGCCACTGTACATAACCGCAGGGGTCTTGCCATCGCTGCGAAGCCGACGCATGGGCCCCTTGCCAAAGACTGAACGTTTTGCAGACGGCATTGTTACCTGTAACATAATAAGCCTCCTTCCCCATGGATCCATGATCCATGGACAGTAGAAATAAAGTCAGAAAAATAGATAAAACTAACAGTAGACAACGATCAAAAGCCGCTACACAAACAGATAGCTGACAGAATCTTCAGCGTGTATTCTTCGGATCGCCTCCCCAAGCAGTTCACCTACCGAGAGAACCGTAATCTTGTCACACCGCTCCTTCTTTTCTCCAAGGGGAATGGAGTTGGTGACCACCAGGGATTTGATGCAGGAATCATTGAGCCGGTCAATTGCCGGTCCGGACAGTACAGCATGGGAACAGCAAGCATGAACTTCATTGGCTCCATTTTCCTTGAGTTTCCGGGCTGCTCCGCACAGGGTGCCAGCCGTGTCCACCATATCATCAAGGAGAATGGCCGTTTTACCCTGCACATTGCCGATAACGTGCATGGCCTCGCACACATTGGCCTTTTCCCGCCGTTTATCTATTATTGCCAAACCACAATCAAGACGCTTGGCAAAGGCCCTGGTTCTTTCCACGCCGCCTGCATCCGGTGATACCATGACCACGTTATCAAAACTGTCGCGTATATACTTCAAGATTATGGGCGCCGCATAGAGATGATCCACAGGAATGTTGAAAAAACCCTGAATTTGACCGGCATGAAGATCCATACACAGTACACGTCTCGTCCCAACAGCCATGAGCATTTCAGCCACAGCCTTGGCCGTGATCGGCACCCTTGGCCGAACCTTTCGGTCCTGCCTGGCGTATCCGTAATACGGCAACACTGCCGTGATTCGTCGTGCGGATGCCCGTCGCAGGGCGTCAATCATGATCAGCAGCTCCATGAGATGATCATTGACTGGCGTGCAGGTGGGCTGAATGACAAAGACATCAGTGCCGCGTACGTTTTCACCAATTTCAACAGAAATTTCACCGTCGGAAAACTTTTTCACTTCAGCGGCGCCAATGGGCATTTCAAGATAACTGCAAATCTCTGCCGCGATCTCAGGATTTGCGTTACCTGTAAACACTTTCATAATATTTGGCATATCTGGCCTCATCTACACCTGCCGGCAAGTCTCGCTTGACCGACTGTTATCAAGAAAGGACATGTTACGGTTTTGTGCGATAGACTACTCTGCTCACGCAGAGAGCATTCTCACTGGTGAAACATTCTGCAGCGCACATCCCGGCATTTGTGTACCAGATGAGCGGAATATGCGCGCTTTACACTGTAGACCAGCCTTGCTCATCGGCTCATTAACCGATGAAAAAGAACACGTACAATGGCTGGGGCGGAGGGATTCGAACCCCCGAATGCAAGGATCAAAACCTTGTGTCTTACCGCTTGACGACGCCCCAATGACTGCAAAAGAAAACTCTATTCATCAGGAGTTTCTGCTGCCAAGTGGCCTGACCAGATACACCTGTTTGTATTTGCGTAAAAATTGATCGCGGCACAGCAACGCCTTATCCAGACGGTCATCACTGAAAATACCGAACACGGTCGGTCCAGAACCGCTCATCAACGATCCGGTTGCGCCGGCCTGGCACAACTGTTCTTTTATTTCATTTATTTCCCGATGGTGCAGGGCCGTGATCTGTTCCAAATCATTCAACAGATCATCCGGATGAAATGGCCGCTGCGCAAACGGACTGGACTGGCAATAATCAGTGTTGCAATGCGAATTTTTCAGGTTAATTTTTTTTTCTTTTGCTGTCAACGCAAAATTTTCATAGACCCATTTTGTCGATACTGGAAAATCCGGATTAACCAGAAGGAGCCAACCATCCTTCAACCCTTCTGCCGGAGAAAGACATTCTCCAATGCCCGTTGCCCAGGCTGCGGGCCATTTATAAATGAACAGAGGAACATCCGCTCCAAGGCGCAATGCCATCTTCGCCAGCCTGGCTTGGCCGCAATCTGTTTTGAACATCCTGTCCAGCCCCACCAGAACAGCGGCGGCATCGCTGCTGCCGCCGCCAAGCCCGGCCGCGACAGGAATTTTTTTCCGTAGATCTATTCTAATGCCAGGATGACCGGCAAGATCATTGCCCAACTCACAAAAAAACAGCTCTGCTGCCCTGTAAACAATATTCTTTTCGTCACCGGGCAGATTGTCATTGCCCGAACAGTGCAACCGTATGCCAGGCTCTTGAGTCCGGACAAGTTCCAAGGTATCGCAGAGCGCAATCTTCTGCATCAACGAGGAGAGAAGATGATAACCATCTTCCCTCCTGCCAACAATTCGGAGATACAGATTGACCTTGGCAGGCGCCTCAATGGCCAGGCTCTCTTTCATAATCCTGGAAAAGGAGAGAAGAGTCAGCCGCCAGTGCTGATCTGCACAAAACGCATTTTCAGCTCATAAACAATGCGGGTGAGCAGTTCTCCCTCGTCCGAGTCCAGATTGCCGCTCGTTTTTTCCTTGAGCATGGCCAGGGTATCGATGGCATTCTTTGCAAGCTCCAGATCCTGGATCTTCTCTCCTGTCTGGGGGTCGGCTATCTCACCCATGTGGTACAGAGCCGAGGTGTTCAGGGAGAGAATAAAGGAGGAAAAGGTCACCTCGGGCATAACACACCGCCCCTCGTGGTTGCGGACCCTTCCTTCGGGGCAGCCGCAGTTGTCGTTTTCCTGTCTGCTCATACCATCACCATCCGAATCCCGCTTTCCATTGTTATTCTGCTCATCGTTCATATACCGGCAATTCAAGAACCATGGCATCATCAATCTTGTCAAGCTCCATAACCTTGACCAGCAGATCCTTGTCAACCGGGGTATCGGTGTTGAGTAGAATAATATTTTGGTTGGAGGCATCCTGGCGGCCGACCGTCATCCTGGAAATGTTGACGCCGTTTTCGCCCAGGGTTGTGCCCAATGCTCCGATCACACCAGGCACGTTCTTGTTGTAGACCAAGAGCATGGGGCCAGCTGGCAGGGCCTCGAGCCGAAACGAGTTCAGCCGGACCAGGCGCGGCTCTTTTTTTCCAAACACGGTGCCGGCCAGCATGTTTTCGCCCTGGTTGGTTTTTACCGTAACCCGAAGGAGATTTGTAAAATCGGCTGCCTGCTGGGTCTTTGATTCCACGACCCGGATACCGCGTTCCTTGGCGATGAGCGGGGCATTGACAAAATTGACCGCATCCTGAAGAATTGGCGTGAACAATCCCTTTAAAAAGGCCACGGTGACCGGGCCGGTATCCTGTTCGGCCAGATCGCCTGAAAACTCGATATTGACCTCTTCCACGCTACCCCTGGCAATCTGCATGTGCATCGAGCCAAGCATCTCGCCCAGACGAATATATGGGCCCACCTTGGCCAGAACATCATCACTGACCGATGGCACGTTGACCGCGTTGCGCACCGCGCCCTTGAGCAGATAATCGGCCACCTGTTCGGCAATGGCCACAGCCACGTTTTCCTGGGCCTCGCTGGTGGAGGCGCCAAGGTGGGGCGTGCAGATGAAATTGTCCAGGCCAAGCAGCGGGGTATCCTCGAGGGTTGTCGGTTCTTTCTCGAACACGTCGAGAGCCGCGCCGGCAATCCGTCCTTCGGAAAGGGCCGCGTACAGAGCCTCTTCATCGAGCACTCCGCCCCGGGCGCAGTCGATAAACATGGCATCGGGTTTCATGTTGGCGAAAAATTCCGTGGAAAGCAGGTGCCGGGTATCCTTGGTCAGGGGCGTGTGTACGGTGATAAAATCTGCCCGCCGGGCAAGTTCGTTGAGCCCGACCAGTTCGACGCCCAGTTTTTCCACCAGTTCCTCGGGCATGAACGGGTCATAGGCAATGACCTTCATCTGCAATCCCTGGGCCCTTGTGCAGACAATGGAGCCGATCCTGCCGATGCCGACAATACCCAGGGTCTTGCCGGTGACTTCGCGGCCCATGAACTTCTTTTTCTCCCATTTGCCGGCCTTCATGGAGGCGGTTGCCTGGGGAATATTCCGGGCCAGGGACATCATCATGGCAATGGCATGCTCGGCAGCCGTCGTTGCATTGCCATCCGGGGCGTTCATCACCACAATGCCCTTTTGACTCGCCGCCGGAATATCCACATTATCCAGACCGATCCCGGCCCGCCCCACAACCTTGAGCCTGGTTGCCGCCTCGATTATATCCTCCCGCACCTTGGTGGCACTGCGAATCACCAAGCCGTCATATTCAGGAATAATGGCCTTGAGCTCTTCAGGCGGCAGCCCGGTTTTCACATCTACTTCCAGCCCTGCGTCACGAAGAATTTTCTCTCCGATTGGCGCAAGGTTGTCACTGATCAAAACTTTCATCTTTCTCCCCCTCTTACCGAAATATATTCTCCGTGGAGAATAGTTATTGATTTTTCATGGTGAAACAGGAACTATAACGATATTTCAGTTCACAGACAATATTAAAAAATTCTTTCACTTCCTGTCCCCTGTAAAATATGTTGCCTGGTTATTGCAACTTTATCAGCTTATGACTATAGAGGTTTCTTTTGTTTAAAATCTGAACCCGTGATCGTTTGTCCATGCGCCAGATACGCGAGAAGACCGTTTAATTGGAATGGGCGGGTATCCGTTGTATCGTAATTCATGCAGATCACATGGCATGAAAATTCAGGCACAGATGCAGGGTTTAATGAAGCCAATAACAGGGCCTGGACCAAACCCCATTTGCTGTAGGCCATCACGGGCACCCTGCGCAGTTTCGTCCCTCGCTAACCTCTTTGCACGACCGTGGTAGCGCACATAGCAAAGGGCTGCGGAAGTCGCGCAGGCTTCGCTTGCCTGCGCAAATCCAGACCACCCGTGCCAAGTGTACACGTTTGGAGGTAATGCAATCACATAGTTACACCCCCTGTGAGTGGTTGACATTTCTGGCCGGCCGCAGGAAAAAACAAAACATTTTCCTTGCAGGAAACTCAACACATAAAAAATTATCAAAAACATCATTTGATTTGATCGAGGAACAATATGACCGAGGTACGAGTACGATTTCCCCCCAGCCCGACTGGATATTTGCATATTGGCGGCGCGCGCACAGCGCTTCTCAACTGGCTATGGGCCAGAAAAAACAACGGCAAACTGATCCTGCGCATCGAGGACACGGACGCGGAACGATCCACCCGTGAATCCATCGAAGGCATCATCGACGGCCTGACCTGGCTGGGACTGGACTGGGATGAAGGCCCCTATTTCCAGACCGAATTTTCCAACGATCATGCCAGGGCAGCAACCAGACTTCTCGAATCCGGCCATGCCTACAAGTGTTTCTGTACCCGGGAAGAGCTCGAAGAGAAGAGGAAAAAGGCCCTGGCCGAAAAAAGAGATGTCCGGTATGACGGCACCTGCCGAAACCTCACTCCTGAGCAGGTCAGGGAAAAGGAAGAGCAGGGTCTACCCTCGGTTATCCGCTTCCGGGTACCACAAAAAGATGGAGTGGTCAGTTACGATGACAAGGTTCTGGGCACCATCGAGCGCCGTTACGACGATATCGAGGATTTTGTCATTGTCCGTTCCAACGGCAAGCCTCTGTATCTGCTGTGCAACGTGGTCGATGATATCCGTGACCGGATTACGCACATTATCCGCGGCCAGGATCACATGACAAACACCACCCGCCAGGTTCTGCTTTACGAGGCCCTTGGCGCCGAGGTGCCGGTCTTTGCCCACATGCCGCTTACCCTCGATCTGCAAAAGAAAAAGATCTCCAAGCGCAGCCACGGCGAGATTGTCTCGGTCCAGTTTTACCGCGAAAAGGGATTCCTGCCCTGGGCATTATGCAACTTCCTTGTCCTGCTTGGCTGGAACCCGGGCACGGATCAGGAGATCTTCAGCCGGGAAGAACTGATCAGGGCCTTTACTCTGGAGAGGATCTCCAAGGTCAACTCGGTGTTCAACTATCAAAAGGGCAATGCAAAGTTCTTCACCGATCCCAAGCTGATTGCCATAAACGAGCACTATCTGCGAACCATGGACATCGAAGAGCTTGGTAAGCTGGTCAAAAAAGAGCTTGTTGCCGAAAACCTTTGGGATGATGCCTATGAAGGGGAAAAAAAGGAGTGGTATCTTGCCACCCTGGATCTGATCAGGGATCGGTTTCACACGCTCAAGGATTTCACCACTGCCGGCCGGGCCTATTTTGCCGACGACTACGAGATCATGGCCAAACCGCTCAAAAAGAATATCCTCAAACATCCGGAACTGAAAAAATGGCTGCCCATGCTGGCAGAGCGGTTTGCGGCCCTGCCCGAATTCACCGAGCAAAGCGTGGAGCAGGCAACCCGTGAACTGGCTGCCGAGCTGGACATCAAGCCCGGTATCCTGATCAACGGAATGCGCACGGTCTTGACCGGACAACTGGCAGGGCCATCCATGTTCGCCATCCTGACCACATTGGGCAGGGAGCGGGTAGTGGCCAGACTCGGCAACATAGACCATCTTTATACATGAGAAAACAGGCAAAGCCCTTCAAGCCAACATCACAGAGCAGACACTGACATGACAACGCAATCCAGCCAGGAACAGGCAAAACCCCTTGATTTTATTCGCCAGATCATTGCCGATGATCTGGCCAGCGGCAAGCATGACCGAGTCGTTACCCGGTTTCCGCCCGAGCCAAACGGTTTTCTCCATATTGGTCACGCCAAGTCGATCTGCCTGAACTTCGGTATTGCCAGGGAAAACAACTCGGTCTGTCATCTGCGCTTCGACGACACCAACCCGGGCAAGGAATCCACCGAGTATGTGCAGGCCATCCAGGAAGATGTACACTGGCTCGGTTTTGACTGGGGCGAGCATCTTTACTATGCCTCTGACTACTTTGACCAGCTCTACGAGTACGCGGTAGAGCTGATAAAGATGGGCAAGGCATTTGTCTGCCACCTGAGCAGCGAACAGATGCGCGAATACCGCGGCACTCTCACCGAGCCGGGCAAGGAAAGCCCCTATCGCAACCGGAGCGTGGCGGAAAATCTCGAACTGTTTGAGCAGATGAAAAACGGCGCCTTTGAAGAAGGCACCTGCGCCCTGCGCGCCAAGATCGACATGGCCTCGCCCAACATCATCATGCGGGATCCGGTCATCTACCGGATCATGCACACCAGGCATCACCGGACCGGTGATACGTGGTGCATCTACCCCATGTACGACTTTACCCACTGTTTATCCGACATGATCGAGGGCATCACCCATTCCCTGTGCACCCTGGAGTTTGAAAACAACCGGGCCCTGTACGACTGGGTGCTCGATACCCTGAACACGCCCTGCCATCCACGTCAGATAGAATTCGCCCGTCTCAATATCAATTACACGGTGATGAGCAAGCGCAAACTGCTTCAGCTCGTTGACGAGGGCTATGTCACGGGCTGGGATGATCCGCGCATGCTCACCCTGTGCGGGCTCCGAAGGCGTGGTTATACACCGGAATCCATCCGGAACTTCTGCGACATCATCGGTATTGGCAAGCGTGACTCCTGGATAGACATGGGGGTTCTGGAAAAGGCTGTCCGCGATGATCTCAACGAGCGGGCGCCCAGGGTTCAGGCCGTGCTCAGGCCGCTCAAAGTGGTTATCACCAACTATCCCGAGGAGCAGGAAGAGCTGCTTGAGGCAAAAAATCATCCACAGAAACCTGACATGGGTGTGCGGAGCCTGCCCTTTTGCCGGGAGATCTATGTGGAGCAGACCGACTTCATGGAAAACGCGCCGAAAAAATTCTTCCGGCTCAGCGTGGGCCGCGAGGTCCGGCTGCGTTATGCCTATCTGATAACCTGCCAGGAAGTGATCAAGGATGAGAATGGCATGGTGAAGGAACTGCGCTGTACCTATGATCCGGAAACCAGGGGCGGCTCGGCCCCGGACGGCCGCAAGGTCAAGGGCACCATCCATTGGGTTTCGGCCCGCCACGCGGTTCCGGCCGAAGTACGGCTTTATGACCGTCTTTTTACTGTCGAGCATCCGGACATGGACAAGGAGCGGGATTTCAAGGAGTTTATCAACCCGGACTCCCTCGAGGTTCTCAAGGGATGCATGCTCGAGGCATCCCTGGCCAGGGCAGCAGCAGGCCAGCGGTTCCAGTTTGAACGACAGGGCTATTTCACCCTGGACAGCAAGGACAGCAGCACGGACAACCTGGTTTTCAACAGGATCGTAACCCTGCGAGATTCCTGGGCAAAGATGGCAAAAAAGAAAAAATGATCTGCAGGAGCTGAAACTATCCCGATAGATTGCTCACTTCGTCAAGAGCCCTTTTTGGGCAAGATCGTCAAGCATCAGGGTAACAAGCTCGCCAAAATCGCTTTTCAGCAGACGCGGATCCCTGGATCTGGTCTGGCCGCTCCAGAGCAACTGGCCTGAGCGGGCATTGTACAGATTGGTTTCCAGCAGAACCGTTGTCCGGGTCACATCCTGGGGCGGCAGATACACGGCCCGGTACGCATGCCCATAGTATCCGTAGAGGTTACGGTACAGGCCGCCTGGCACATACCTGACGTATCCGGGCCTGGTATAGGTTGTCGAGGATCTATCCAGAATATGGGTTATGAGCACCTCATCAGCACCGCTTTTCCGGATCGCTTTTTGTAACACTGCCTTGTCCGGCTCCGGCATAAAACCTGTAATCTCGATGGCCGAGCTGGCCTTGACTCCTCTTTCGGCAAATGCCTGCACAAAAATCCGTTCCCAAAGACGTACTGCTGCCTCGTTTTTACTTATACCCACCACCAGCACGTCCTGTACAGGTACAACCTGTTGCGGATCGCTCCATGATCGGACCAGGCTTGATCGGGAGCCACAGCCGCCAAGCGTGATCAGCAAGAAAACAAAAAGACAATTTTTCCACATAGAGGACATCATGCTCTTTCTCCTGATTGTTTTTCCCTATCCTGCCCAGGTCACCCGAACAGGTACAATAGAGACAAAATAAATGTTACCACTACAGAACAACTACCGCTTCATGGTCAACTCGTTGGTGACCTGGATGGCAACCAGGCGAGCCACCATCACGGCCATGAAAAACTGGCCAATCACTGCCTCGGTCTGGCTGAAGGCCGCTGCCACGCTGTTTGTGGGCAGGATATCGCCATAGCCGAGCGTGGTCAGGGTGACAAAGCTAAAGTACTGAAAGGCGCGGTAGAGCTGCAAGTGTCCCTCCTGTCCGTTGAGCAGGCTGCCGGTAAACGAACCAGGATGCCAAAGCTCGATCAGGACATAGATCATGCCCCAGAACATGCCAAAGATGAGATAGAGGCACAGGGCGCCGGAAATCAGGGCTGGCGTGATATGACGGGCCGTAAAGATCAGCCAGGAGAGGGTATGGACGATAAGGCCAAGGTAGATGCACAGCACAATCGAGCTGGTCAAAAAGGAAAAGGGAACCAGATCAAAGACATCCAGCCAGAACAGAAGCAGGGTCAGAGCCATGACCATCATGGTCCAGACAAACATCCTGGAACGACGATTGATGGTGTACACCGCTGAAAAAAGAATCCCTGAAAAGAGCAGACTGACAAGGATACGGGCCGAGGGAATGGTAAGCAGGATCGGGCTGGCCAACTGGTAGAGAAGCAACCAGGCAAGAAGATTGTGAAAGCTGGCGGTGTTTGCGCGAAGGCGGATCATGGAATCATCAGGTGACCGCTTTCGCCCCACTACCGCGTCCGGTCAACGATATACCGCGCCAAGGCCCGAAGAGGATCAGCCCGATGGTCAAAGCGTTCCAGGGCCGCAAGGCTCTCGGCAACAGCCTGCTCGGCAAGCTGCCTGGTGTTCTCCACCCCGAAAAAGGCGGGATACGTGGCCTTGTGCTGGGCCTCGTCGCTGCCGGCCGGTTTGCCCAGTTCCTCTGTGGTGGAAATTACATCAAGAAGATCATCGACAATTTGAAAGGCAAGGCCAACGCTGTCGCCAAAGCGGCGCATGGCCGCAAGCTGACTCTCGTCCGCTCCGCCCCCCAGGGCGCCTGCCAGCACCGAGGCAGTGATGAGCGCGCCGGTCTTGCTGCGATGGATAGTCCGCAAGTGGTCAAATTCGATTTTCCGGCCCTCGGCAGCCATATCCAGGGCCTGGCCGCCAACCATGCCAGGAGAACCAGCCGCCCGGGCTATGGTGTGGATAATGGCAAGGCGCGAAGTATCCGGCAATCCCCGGCCATGCGCAGGATTGCTCAGGAGATCAAACGCGTAGGTCAGCAGGCCATCGCCGGCCAGGATGGCTTCTGCCTCACCGAACTTTTTATGACAGGTGGGATTGCCCCTGCGCAGGTCATCGTTGTCCATGGCCGGCAGATCATCATGGATCAGCGAGTAGGTATGAATACACTCCAGGGCGCAGGCAACAGGCAACAGGCTCTGTTCAACCCCGCCATCATCACTGACAGCGGTTCCTGCCGCAAGACACAGGATGGGACGCACCCGCTTGCCGCCGGCGAACAGGCTGTAGCGCATGGCCCTGATATGATCGGCAAACACCCCTTCTGCCGGCAGCATCAGTTCATCCAGAGCCTGAACAACTATTTTCTGTTTTTCCCGCAGGTATTTTTTTATGTCTAATTTTTCCACAGCAACGCCCATTCAGAGACTACCTCGAGTGACCTAAACAAAACAGAGAACCCGCACCTTGAAAATCACATGTTTTCCGGGTCAAGTTAACTTTATCCAACAAAAAAGCGTGCCAGCGACACCTTGCCGGCATCACTTTGCATGGCCTTGTTTTCAAATTGTTTGCGGCGTTCAGCCTCGAGTTGTTTCACCTTTCCCTCGATCTGTTTGATCAGTCCGGCATACTTTTGTTTGCGCAGAATTTCCCGGAACTGTTCCATATAATTCCTGACGAGACTCACGCCTTCTATGATAACATCATAGACCATCCACTGATCACCCTCAAGAAGCATGATATATGAAACAGCGATAGACTGCTGGCCATCAGCAATCTCTGTCTGAACCTGGGCCCGCTTTCCCTTTATCCGCTGCCCCTTGAAGATGATTTTCTGCCCCGTGTACTGTTCCAGTTTCCCGATATAGGCGTATTGAAGA
>Ga0256914_1002130_pt1 | contig 16814 bp, 14 predicted proteins | sample HulkmetaG_FD_191571 | JGI IMG/M metagenome (GOLD analysis project Ga0256914, IMG submission 191571) | Hydrothermal chimney microbial communities from Main Endeavour vent field at the Juan de Fuca Ridge, Pacific Ocean - Hulk | ecosystem: Environmental > Aquatic > Marine > Hydrothermal vents ... | reverse complement strand
TAACTTCTTTATGTGTAGATTTAACACTCCATATACCGTATTTGGCGGTGTTAGGTTAGGACGCCCCATTTTTTCCCATTGAGGGGCAGGTATGAGGTGTGATTTCCCCTCATAGCCCATTGAGACCCTTGATATGACATATAGGTTAGTTACCTCGTTGATCTCCTGTTTTCCAGCTTTGCCTATTACACAATCCGAGATGGTTATGGTATCAAGTTTATTCATGCTCTCGTAAAAGGTTTTTACAACCTTATAGGGTGAAAAACCTCTGGTTTTTCTCGGAGCAAGGACGTTTTTTAGTATGCTCCCTGATACAATTCCGACTATTAGTACTATGGCACCTACTATTAAAACTGTTTTCCAGTTTCGCTGCCAAAAAATTGTTGTCTTGAATTTTTTTATAGATTTTTCTTCAAACCGTTTTGCCTGCTGAATAATTTCTTCTCTCTCTTCCTCTGATATTTTTTCTAGAATGTTTTGTGGGTCCCAGTTCTTTATTTGTTCGTAACATTCCTCGAGAGTCATCCTTGAAGATTCTGTCTTTGCTGAGTTTTTCCCTGATTGTAGAAGTTTTATTATGAAGTCAGAAACATCCTTCTTTAGTTCTGGAACTAGAAATTTGGGAGGGACTATGGTAAGGTTTCTTATCTTGTCGTGTACTTCCTCTTCCGTTTTCCCTGTGTAAGGGAATTTGGAGGTGATCAATTTGTATAGAGATACCCCTATGCTAAAAGAAATTGTTTCCTCACCCTCAAGGTGAGGGTTGTTTATGTAGTCAAATGTTTCTATTTTAAAATCTATGGGGCGAGTAGAATTGATGCTTTTCATCAGGTTGTACGGTAGAAATAAGATTGCCCCATTATCGGAAAAGAGAACAGCGTCACTGGAAATGTTGGGTAAATCTCTCCTGTTCTCTTTGAGCACAATGATTGCATGTAGTAGAGAGACTATCCTCTCGATGTTTTTAGGCTCATTAGATTCGAGTATTTCAAAGAGGGTCTGTCCTCTAAAGGGAGGTCCGTAGAGGTAGATCTCACCCTCATGTTCCATGAAGCCACTTAGTTTCCACTCCTCTATTTCATCTTCCTTTACAATCCATCCCGTCTCGTTTTTTAAAGCGATTAGGCGGGTGAGCGCAAACTCGCTCCCCCTGATTCCCGTAGCTATTGCTAGGACATCTTTACCCTCGTATTTTAAGTTACGGGGAAGCATGGTGCTTCTATCTATCATTTTAACAACTCCCTCTCGCTAAAAACTATTGCGCTGAAAATTTCTATCTCGGTATCTGACTCTTTCCAACAATTTCCATGGAGTCCCGCTTTGTAGCAGGTATTTGTTAGAAAGGTTTCCAGATCCCAGCCCTGTTCTGTAGCAACCTGAGGAAGTAAGAGGCCTGATTTATAACCCTTTTTTATAAGTATTCCGTGGGTTCCTACCTTTATCTCGTTTATATTTGTGATCTTTCTAAGTGGTGAAAGAGCCGATATTTCGATCTCGATAGATTCAAATTCCTCTCTCCTTAGGGGTGGGAATCTTGGATCCTGAAATGCGCTGGAGACAGCCATCTCCTTTACCGTTTCATAGAGTGGTTTTATGGGTATGACATAACCTATGCATCCTCTTAGGTTTCCATGCTTGTGTAGGGTAACAAAGGCGCCACATTTTGTCATAAGGTTATCGGTTGGTTCCGGATAGTTTCCCTTTGTTCCCGTAAGGTGTTCCTTTATGCTCTCTCTTGCTACTCTTAGGAGTATGCGTTTCTCTTCATCTGAAAGTGAAAATTCCATTTAATTTCCTCCTCTCTTTATGTGACCCCTTGTTTGTTCTGTATTACATCTGGGTCAAACGGAGAATGACTGTGGGAAAAAAGCAATGGCTGCATAATTAACTATCTTGTTTTCGTCACTATCAATGGAAGAAGAATTATCCTCTCCCAGCAAAACGGGTTTGAGGTTTAGTTCTTCACTAAGATCATCTATAGCAAGTAGTGTTGATATTGCGTTTGCACCGCACCCGCTTATCAAACCCTTTTCGGAGGAGTTTATAATCCCTTTCCAGTCTTTTTCCATTGTAAGGTTTATCAACCTCTTTGCCTCTTCCCTTGGTTGCCTACCTGTGAGATATGAGCTCATATTTGATGAAATCACAAATAAAATGTACTTAAAGTCGTTCTTAAAAGTCAAATTGAAAGCCTTTGAGTTTTCCTTTATTGTTTTTATGCTCTGGTTTCCAAGAAGTATAGGTACTATATCTGCTGAGGGAAAGAGGTAATGTATGAATGGCAGTGTTACCTCTATGGAGTGTTCTTCAAAGTGTGAGATGTCGTCGTATATAACATTTTTACAGTTATTCATCAATTTTTCTATGTATTCCTTGTTAACTCTAAGATTTCCCTCCGGTGTTTCGAAATACGAAGCGGTTGGAACTGCCATTCCCTCTATTGGATCCCTGTGCATTGGACCCAGAATAATTACGGTCTTAATATCCCTGTAGATTGTTGATTTAAATGCCTGGGCGAGGAGTTTTCCGGAATATTCGAAAGCAGCATGGGGGGTTAGTATGGCAAAAGCATTTCCGGGTTGTGTGTTTATTGTTTCGAAAAATTCCTTGATGACTCGATGCAGTTCCTCCCCCCTGTTGGGATAGAATATCCCGTCAACTATAGTGGGACGAATTGGCTCATTATTGGATGTAAAGTACTCCATGTTAAATATTATGTATATAGTTTGAGAGAAATCAAAAAAATTAGAGAAATTCTTTAAGTCGTTTTATCCTCTCCGGTTCCAGTCGTATATGAAGGTTTTTTTCCATCGTTGGAATTACAAGCCCCCTTTTCCCATCTTTCAGTCGTCTTAGATATTTTACCCTTGTGTAGTAAACATCGCCCTCTCCGGAGTTCTTCCTTTTACTGTAGTAGATGGCAAGATTCGCCGCGTCTAGCATAGTTTCTAGAGGCAGAGTTTTTCCCGGTTTTGAACGAACAAACACGTATGCCCCTGCATAATCCCTTGCGTGAAACCAAAAGTCGTTTCCTCGAGCGTAATGACGAAGTAGTTCATCATTTTCTTTTGCACTTCTCCCTACTCTAATTATAAATCCGTTGGAATTAAAGGTTAAGCCGGGCTCTCCGGTTTGTTGCATTGTTTTGACTTTTCTCTCCTGATTCTTTTTCAATTCGATTAGTTTTGCTATATCAATATCTTCGGATTCTACAAGTTTTATATTCTTTTTTACTATATTTAAATTGTTCCTCTGTATTTCTACCTCTTCTTTGAGTTTTGAGAGGCCGGTCTTTGATTTTTTGTATTTTTTGTAAAACAATGCTGCGTTTTCTTCCGGTGTCAGTTTAGGATCAAGATTGATTGTTATTTCTTTGTTGTCGTTGAAAAAATCCTCCGTTTTTAACCATTTATCCCCCTTTTTTATCCTGTGTATGGAACTCATTACTATGTCGCCAAGTTGTTTGTAGCGCTCGAAGTTCTCGTAATTCGCAATCTTTGCCTCTAGTTTTTCGATAGTCGAGAGTATCTTGTTTTCTCTAATGGCTAATTGTTGTTTTACAGAGTTTCGTAATTCTTCCCTTGTCTTTTCGTGCTCTTTTTGAAAGTAAAATTGTTCTATTTTCTCATTGAAACTTCCGTTTCCCTCTAGTACTCTTATTGAGTATTGCTCTCTGTTTTCAATTGGTATATTCGGCATTTCCTTTTCCGGGTTGTAAAATCCACCTGTTGTTTCCCCCCGTTTAGGTCGTCTGTAGTGGGCATCCAGTATGTTTCCCTCTCTGTCGGTGAGGATGATGTTTGCGGAACCACCCCACAGTCTTATCCATAGAATTATCTCTCTTTCATATCTGGATATGGTTATTTTAACAATTCTTTCTCTTCCTATCTGATATGCAGAGGTTATCTTGCCGTTTTTGATATGTGCCCTTAAAAATGTTACAAAGCGAGGTGGTTTTGATGGATTTTTCAGTTTTCGGGTGAGTGTATGGAGTCTGGTGACGCCAGTTAAGAGTGAAATATAGAGTTTGAATTTCTGACCGCGGTTGTACAATTCTAGAACGAGAGAGTGATGTTCCGGTTGGTATATATTCCTTACGAGACTGTTAACAAGGGGAATTTCACTGAGTATTTTATCTATTTCTTTCCAATTAAGTGACAAGTTGTAAACCTCTTTTATAGCTTTGTATTACCTGTGTGGTTTTATCCCATAGGGCTTCGCTTATTGTGTTTCTATGGCGGCTAGAAATACTCTGAGATCGTCCTGGGAGTAGAAAACAAGGTAGACTCTCTCTATGTTTGTATCCTTTTCAAGGAAATCTTTTATGGCTTCAAATGCTACTTTAGCCGCTTTCTCTCGGGGGTAACCATAGACACCAGTTGAGATAGCAGGAAAGGCAATGGTTTTAACTCCCAATTTAACCGCCTCTTCGAGGCTTCGTTTGTAACAGCTGCGTAGCTTTTCCTCTTCGCCACTTTTCCCGCCGTGCCATACCGGTCCGACGGTGTGGATTACGTATTTTGCCGGTAGATTTCCCCCTGTTGTTGCTACTGCATCGCCCGTGGGAAGTCCGGAGGGGTATTTCTCCCTTCTAATTCTCTTGCATTCTTCCAGGATTGCCGGACCCCCCGCCCGGTGAATAGCTCCGTCGACTCCGCCCCCACCCATAAGTGACGAATTAGCGGCGTTTACAATGGCATCTGTTGCTATTTTTGTAATGTCTCCGGAAGTAACTATTACTCGCCCGTCCAGTAGTTCTTTGGAATACATTTTTCTCACCTCCCCACTTTTAGACTAATCATTATACCCGTTACAAAGGCTACTGTAATAAATATAAGATTTAAAAGAGGTAAAAGCCAGGGTAGGGATTTTTTCTTTCTGAGTAATATTCTAAAAAAGAATACCACAGGGATTGCGACCAATGGCAAGAAACCGAATAGAATATGTATGGCAAAATGGATTGTTCTTGGTGAGAGTAGAATTAACCCTGTGATTATTGTGGTAGCAAGTGTTAATTGTGATAACAATCTACTCATGTAGTCAATTTTTTGGGGTTTTGATTTTGTTCTGTGTATGTACATCCCTCTGAAGAAAAATGTAGCGTGAGATATGAGGAGTATGGTAGCACTTATTAAATGGAGTATCTTAAGTAGCACTTTTCTCCTCTAATTGGATACTCGTGATATTTTTGATGGTGCGCTCTATCTCTGAAATCATATAGAACGAACCTGTCACCAGTATGGCATCGTAGATATTGGTTTCGGATGAACCCTCTGCAGGTGAGGTTTGGGTCAGTTTTTTCATCGCCTCTTTAAGGGCTTCTGCGGGGTTTGCTTCCATGTGGGTATGGGGGTTTAGGTTTTTGAAAAAATTAAAAATTTTATCTGGTTCGCTCTCTTTAAACGGGTCTGGCTTGGACACAATTATTTTCTCGAAGTGTGGTGCGAGATGTCTTGCCATTTCTCTGTAGTTTTTGCCCTTGACAGCTCCGAAAATAAGAATTTTCCTTCCTCTAAAGAGAAGATTAAAGTTTTTAAGTATTCTTCTAATTGCCACCGGTGTATGTGCTCCGTCTAGGACGATATAACTCTCTTTTTGTTCATTTTTTTTAATAGGAAACACTTCGAATCGACCGGGTAACCTTGTGTTTTGAAGTCCCATGGTTATTTTTGGGGCAAGATCACCTTGCTTAAGCTTACCCTTAAGATCGGTGTTTAGCAAGACATTCTCCGCAACGTGATATGCGAGCAGTGCATTTTCCGCTTGGAAATCCCCGATCATTCCGATAGAAAAGTTTATCTCCCTTCCGTTTTTGAATTTTGCATATATTTTTGTACCGCTGATTGATACATCCGAGCTGTAATGGTGAATCTCTTCATCTATAAAACGGATTGATGTTTCCTTTTTGTGGCTCTCTCTGGTTAGAATCTCTTTAACCTCTACCCGTTGCTTGCTTGAAAATACAGGTATACCCCTTTTAATTATACCGGCTTTCTCAAGAGCGATTTTTCCCAGAGTATTCCCCAGGACATCCGTGTGTTCCCTGTTTATGGGGGTAATGACACTAACTATAGGTATTATCACATTCGTTGCGTCGAGTCTTCCGCCTATTCCCGTTTCTATAACTGCAAGTTTGCATCCTGTGTTTCTAAAGTATAGAAAAGCCAGTGCAGTTAAAAGTTCAAAAGTTGTGGGGGATTGGTAACCCGCCAGCTCCAGCGATTTGTTATTTACAGTTTCTCTAATTGTCTCGGCAGAGGTGATGATGGCCTTAATGTTCATGGTTTGCCCGGGAATAGATATTCTCTCGGTTGGTGACAGTACATGAGGGGAGGTGTATAGGCCTGTTTTTATGCCGCAGTTTGTTAGAGCATTTGCTATAAAAGCTGCAGTGGAACCCTTCCCCTTTGTGCCAGCTATGTGTATGGTTGCAAAGGAATTTTCCGGATGCCCAAGTTCTTTTAGTAGGATTTTCATCCTGTCCAGTCTATATGCACGTTTTAGTTTTTTATTTAGGTTTTGTTCTGTGTTGGTAAATGAAAATATAAACTCAAAAACATCCTTTTCATCTTTAAAGGTGTTTTTCTGTACGATTTTAGCTTTGAGTGTAGTATTTGATACGTTCATACATCTTCTACTTTTATTTACTCTTTTATGGCCTATTTAAGCCTGTACCGTTTTCTTAGTGCCATGGCGTGTGCCTGAAATCCCTCATAATCGGCAAGTTTTACAACATCTCTGGCGAGCTTGGCACTTGCCTCCCTTGTTATATAGACCACCGATGAGAATTTCATGAAATCGTACACCGAGAGGGGAGAGTATGTCTTTGCGTGGCCCCCTGTTGGTAGAATTGCATTTGGACCGGTTGCATAGTTTGCCAGAGTAAAGGGGGTATTTTGTCCTAGCAAAATTTCCCCTGCATTTTCTATCATATTTAGTAATTGATGAGGTTCCGACGATGCTATTTGAAGATGTTCCGGGGCAAACTCATTTACAAATTCCACGGCACTCTGCATATCCTCTGTCAGGATTATACCTCCGTAATTGGAGAGAACGCTCTCGACGAAGGTTTTCCTGGGTTGTTCCAGTTCCTCTGTAAGGTTAGGTAGGATTTCTTTTACCTTCTCTGCGACAAAGGTTTCCGGTGTAACTAGAATAGCGCTTGAATCTGCCCCATGTTCTGCCTCTATTATTAGATCCAGCGCCACTCTATAGGGATCCGCCGTACTGTCTGCCAGTATTATGGACTCGGAAGGACCCGCAGGGAGACCCGTATCGACAGTGCCGTAGAGAAGTCGTTTGGCCGCCGCCACATACTTACTCCCCGGCCCAAGGATTTTTACTACCTTTGGGATTGTTTCTGTTCCGTATGCGAGAGCAGCTATTGCCTGTGCACCTCCAACTCTATATATGTCGGTTACTCCGCATTCCTTTGCCGCGTATAGTGTTGCCTCGTCTATTCTGCCCTCTTCATCAGGGGGAGTTACGACGGCAATTGTTTCTACACCGGCAATTACTGCTGGTAGAGCCGCCATTATTAGCATGGATGGAAAGCTCCCTCGCCCTCTTGGCACGTAAAGCCCCACGGAGGAAATTGGCGTATACCGCTCACCTGCAAATATTCCTGGTTCTACCTCAATCTGATTAATTGTCTCTGGCCTTTGAGAGGAGTGAAATCTCTTTACGTTCCTTATTGCCCGACGTATTGCCGTTTTAAGTTCCCGGGATAGTTTTTTTTCAGCCTCTTTAAATTCACTTGCATCGACTTTCAGTGAAAGCTTGGAGAGGTCGCACTTGTCAAACTTTAATGTTAGCTGCTTAAGTGCCCTGTCGCCCCCTGTTTTTACCTCTTCTAATATTCTTTTTACCGCTTCCAGGTCTTGGGTGATGTCGCTCTCTGATCTCTTAAATATTTTCTCTTTAAGCTCTATACTTGTTTCATTCCATTTGTAAAAATTGATTTTCATTGTAATCTCCAACAGTGAGATTATATTTTAATGAATTGTCCAGTCAATAGTTCGAAAGGGTTTATTTGGGGGTTTGCTATGTCTGATAGGAGGGTAAAGGTGCTTGTGCGGGCGGTGAGGGATGAGATTTGGGAAGAAGCTATCCGTCCGTTGGAAGAGCTTAAGAAGGCGGGAAGGGATATTGAAATTTTGTTTTACACCAAAGGAAGTGATGTTTTAAGGGAGATAGAGGATACGGATATATTTGTGGGGGGTAATCTTACGCGAGAACAACTGTTGGCTGCTAAACAACTAAAGTTGTATCAGTTTTATTGGGCAGGGGTTAATAGGATAGATTTTGATATTCTAAAGGAGAGGGGTGTCATTCTCGCAAACACCCATGAGAATAAGTATGCTGTTTCTGAGCTTACCTGGGCTCTTATTCTTGCCGTGACTAAGAGGCTCTTCTTAAGGGATAGGGAACTCAGAAAGGGAGTATGGTTTAGGGGATATAAGCCGGAGCTTATGGGGGTGGAGTTACGAGGTAAGAAATTGGGTATCTTGGGGTTGGGAAATATTGGGATGGAGATAGCACGGGTTGGGCTTGCATTCGGAATGGAGGTTTCGGGCACTCGCTACAGTGTAAAAGAGATTACAAAGGGCAGTGAGGATAGTAAATTGGTTAAAAATGGGCTTTCGGATGTTAGGGCGGTGTATCCACCTGGTATGACTAAAAAACTCTGTCTCGATTCCGATATTGTGGTTGTTGCCCTTCCTCTGACGAAAGAGACTAAGGGGTTATTGAACTGGGATATCCTTAAAGATATGAAGGGCAAGGTACTCATTAATATCTCTCGAGGTGAAGTTGTTGAAGAGGAAGCCCTTTATCGGGCTATGGACAGGGGCATACTTGCCGGGGCTGGCATCGATACGTGGTATAATTATCCTACAAGGTATGGTGACTTGACAGAAATTGTTCGTCCGTCCAGGTTTTCCTTTGAGCGGTTTGATAATATTGTGATGACAGCTCATATAGCAGGTTTCTCTGTTGACTCTCATAAGAGAAATACGAAGAACGCCATAAGAAATGTGATCAGGTTTATAGAGGGTAAAAGTTTGGAAAATGTGGTTGATATTAACATCGGGTATTGAGTATTGTTGGTAGCAAATTTTTAAGTTTTGGAGGTAGTGGTATGTCTATGATGCTTGAAAAGGATAAACTGTTCTCTCTTGTGCAGAGTGATAGTATAGCTGAGCTTGATGATAGGAGCTTGGTGGAGTTATTTGTAGCGGAAGAGGCTGTTAGAAACCATGCCCCTGATGGTAAGTGGGAAAGAGACCCGAGAACAGGTGATGTAGTAGTTTACAATGCTGCACGGGCAAGGCGCCCGCATGATAACAAAGGGCACGATAGAGAAAACTCTCCTGGAACTGTAAAGGTGTATAGGGGTTCAAAATCTTGCGTGATATGTCAGGGCAATACGACGGGGATAGTAGATGTTACTCCTTTGAGTAAGGGTTTTACCTTTATCAACAAAAATATGTTTCCCGCTCTCTTTCCTAACGAGTTTTTCTTGTCTCTATCTCCCGAAAAATCCGCTACTTTCCCCGATGAGAATGTAAAACTAGTGGGAGGGTTTCACTTTTTGCAGTGGACATCTTCCGAGCATGATAAGGATTGGCACAACCTTTCAGTTGAGGATTGTACAGTTGTTATGAAGCGACTCGCCGCTTTGGAGGAGAGACTGTTTCGCTTTAGAAATCCTGAGGGTAAACGTGAGGAGTTTTATCCGGTCATTATAAAAAATTACGGAAGGGAGGTAGGGGGTTCTCTCTCTCATGGACACCAGCAAATTCTCTTGAGTAATGTTATGCCTCGTTTCTTTGTTGATGATTTGAAATTTGCAGACAGACACGGCGAATTTTTTAGCGAATTTTTACAACGTGAAAATCCTGGAGAATTGCTAGTTAGAGATTATGAAACTGCTGTTTTGCTTGTCCCGTTTTTTATGAAGAGGCCCTATGAGATGATGCTTCTGATAAAGAATACGGATAAGGCTTATATTCATCAGTTAGAGGAGGAGGAGATAAAAGCGGTAGCAGAGGGATGGCACGATGCAATGGGTGCTATAATAGAGGTGATGAATGGGATGGGGAAACAACCGGCCTTTAATGTGATAACTCATAACGGTTCTGGAGCCGGTCTATACTTCGAGTTTCTACCATATACTCAGGCTATGGGTGGGCTCGAAAAGCTCGGGTTTTACATATGTGAGGCCGAACCCGCCTCTGTAGCGGATACTCTGAGGAATATTCTTTAAAAAATTAAGTAATTTTTTTATTTTTAATTTTTTTGTTGCAACGATTTTTTTCTTGATGTATAGTGTTAGTAACGCGTGTTATTTAAGCGCGTAAATTAAAAATTATAGATAGGAGGTTAAAATGAAGAAAATTTTTACCCTGCTGATCGCTTTACTCCTGCTTACCACCTTTGCATTTGCCGGGGGGAAACAGGAGAAAAAAGCAACAACGGGTGGTAAAATTGGTGGTACGGTTTCTGTTTTGGCCGTTTGGGGTGGTAACGAGCTTGAGATATTTAACAAGATGATTAAGCCATTTGAAGAGCGGACTGGTATAAAAGTACAGTATGAGGGTACAAGAGATGTAGAAGCGGTGTTGACAACCAGAGTCAAAGCCGGGAACCCTCCCGATATTGCCGGGCTACCAGGACCGGGCCAGATGGCGGAGTTTGCAAAAGAGGGTAAGCTTGTCGATTTGAGTAAAGTTCTCGATATGAATCAGATGAGAAAGGACTATGCGCAGAGCTGGATCGACCTTGGCACTGTAAATGGGAAACTGGTTGGACTGTTTATTAAGGCAGCCATCAAGGGACCTATATGGTACAGACCTCAGGCGCTTAAGGATGAGGGAATCGCTATTCCCAAAACATGGGATGAGATGATGGCTGTTTCCAAAAAACTTGTCTCCGAGGGAAAAACTCCGTGGGCTATCGGACTTGAGAGTGGTGCTGCAAGCGGATGGCCCGGGACTGACTGGCTCGAGGACATAATGTTAAGAACGGCTGGTCCCAAGAAGTATATGGATTGGTACAAGGGAAAACTCTCATGGACTTCTCCAGAGGTTAAGAAGGCATGGAAGATGTGGGGAGAAATTGTAGCAAATGATAAGATGGTATATGGTGGGAGACAGTACGTACTTTCTACTAATTTTGGTCAGGCATTTGCGCCTCTCTTCTACAACCCACCTAAGGCTTACTTCCATCATCAGGCAACCTTTATCCAGAGTTTTATCCAGAAGCAGTTTCCAAATCTTAAGCCGGTTAAAGATTTTAACTTCTTTGGATTCCCCTCTATAGATCCCAAGTATAAGAATGCTGTAGAGGCAGCTGGTGATTTGTTTGGAATGTTTAATGATACACCTCAGGCAAGGGCATTTATGCGTTATCTTGCCTCAGCGGAGGCTCAGGAGTACTGGGTAAAAGCAAAGGCCGGATTGTCTCCTAATAGGAGTGTTCCCCTCTCTGCATATCCTGATCCGCTCTTAAGAAATGCCGGTAGTATTTTGAAGAATGCCAATATTGTAGTTTTTGATGCATCCGATATGATGCCCTCCTCGATGAATCAGGCTTTCTGGGCAGCGGTTATGAAGTACGTACAGAATCCTGATAAGCTGGATAGCATACTTGAAGGTCTTGAAAAAGTTAGAAAAGAGGCCTACAAGTAGTACGCTTTATGTTGCCCTAGTTTAGTTTGATTTTAGGTGGTAGCTGTTATGACGAGTATGTTGTAACAGCTACCTGATTAAATTAGTATTAAATAATTATAAAGTAGGAAAGAGAAATGAGAGTAAATGTTATAGGTTTGGCAGTTATAGCGGTTGTGGGTGTTCCTCTTTTTATTCTGGGCTATATACTAATTGCTGAAATTTTTGTTTCCAAAATAAGGGGAGACAAAAAACGTAAAAAGATACGCCCATGGTTGTGGGTAGCTCCTGCTTTTTTTCTGTTAATTGTTTTCCTTATCTATCCTGTTATCAATACGATTGTACTTAGTCTGAGAAATGCAGATTCCACAAAATTTGTTGGTCTAAAAAATTACATATTTATTTTTACAGATAAAGTGATGCTCTCCGCAATAAAGAATAACATTCTCTGGCTTGTGTTTGTTACCCTTTGCACGGTCACGATAGGTCTTCTTATTGCGGTGTTAACCGATAGAATAAGGTACGAATCCGTTGCCAAGGCTTTTATCTTTATGCCAATGGCTATTTCTGCTGTAGCTGCAGGGGTTATATGGAAGTTTATGTACGAGTTTAGACCAAAGGGTATGCCACAGATAGGTACGGTCAATGCTTTTCTTACGGCTGTTAGCCCCTCTTTTCAGCCGAAAGCGTGGTTGTTCAATCCTCCTATTAATACTTTTGCCCTTATGGTTGTGTATATCTGGATATGGACCGGTTTTTGTATGGTTATTTTATCAGCGGGTTTAAAGGGAATTCCTGATTCTCTTTTAGAAGCCGCACGGATGGACGGAGCCAATGAGTGGACTATTTTCTGGAGGATTATTATTCCGACAATGAGTTCTACCATTATAGTGGTGACCACGACGATGGTTATAAACGTACTTAAGGTTTTTGATGTAGTGTATGTCATGACGAACGGAACACTTGGTACTGAGGTTATTGCAAACAGAATGTATAAAGAGATGTTTAATTTCCATAACTTTGGAAGGGCAAGTGCCATAGCGGTACTTCTCCTTGTGGCTATTATTCCTGTGATGTTGGTCAATATAAAAAGATTCGGACAGGGGAGGGGATAGCTATGGGTGGAACTACAATTGTAAAGTCTAAAAGTCAGAGAATTACCCGGTTGTTTTCTAGGGGAATATTGAATGTGGTGATCTTAGCGATATGTGCCTTTTGGTTTATACCTACCCTTGGGCTTTTTATAAGTTCCTTTAGGCCTGCCAACCTTATTTTAAATACGGGCTGGTGGAAAGCATTTCAAACCCCATTTAAGTTTACACTGGAAAATTATGTAAAGGTATTAACGACTGCCAATATGGGTAGAAGTTTTATAAATAGTCTCTTAATTTCTATTCCAGCAACTGTTATGCCCATACTAATAGCCGCAGTTGCGGCGTATGCATTTTCCTGGATGGAGTTCCCGGGAAGGGATGTATTGTTTTTAATCGTTGTTGGTCTTCTTGTTGTCCCCCTCCAGATGACTCTTATCCCTATTTTGGAGCTTTTTAATAAACTTCATCTTACGGGCACATTTGTGGGGATATGGATAGCCCATACGGCGTATGGTTTACCCTTTGCGATATATTTGCTTCGTAACTTTATAGGGGAATTGCCTGCCGAAATGTTTGAGTCGGCTAATTTAGACGGTGCCTCACATTTTACAATATTTACACGACTCGTTCTTCCTACTTCAGTGCCGGCATTGTCTTCTCTTGCTATTTTTCAATTTATGTGGGTTTGGAATGATCTCTTGGTGGCATTGATATACCTAGGAGGGAACCCCTCTGTAGCTCCAATGCCCCTTACGATTAGTAATCTTGTAAACTCATACGGTGGCGGATGGGAATATCTTACCTCTGCGGCATTTATCTCGATGATACTTCCTATTGTTATATTCTTTAGTTTGCAGAAATACTTTGTGCGTGGAATCTTGGCCGGTTCTGTTAAAGGGTAGCATGTATGGAACAAAGTTTTTAAGGGGATTTTAAGTGGAACGGTACTTATAGATACTGGATGAGAGGTATGGATAGATAGCATGGTTGAGAATTCGGATACTGATAGAAGAGAAGAGATAGAGAAACAGGATGTTAAATCTTTAAATAGGCCTGTTTCTGCAATAGATGTTGCAAAACGTGCAGGGGTATCCAGGACGACAGTTTCTTTTGTGCTTAACAATTCTCCGGGAAAGAGAATCTCGGAAAAGACGAGACAGAGGGTTCTGGAGGCTGCAAGGGAGCTCGGTTATAAGCCCAATGAACACGCAAGGGATCTTGCCAACACGAGGCACTATTCGATAGGGGTTTTTATCTGCCACTCCCTCTCGTTTTTTTCCGATGCTTATATTCCCAAGGTGATAGAGGGAATTTCCCAAACCCTCAACAAGTATAGGTTCAGGCTAATACTTCAGCCCTTGAAGATAGATCAATCTAATTATCTGGATATTGCAAAAGCGGATAACCTTGACGGAGTAATCTTTATAAATATCCATGATAACGACACGGGATTTGGTTCTTTAATAGAGTCTGGATTCCCCTTTGTTATTATAGGTACGATAGACGATAAAAGAACTGTCCAGGTTGATATAGATAACAAAAACTCGGCAAAAGAGGCGGTTTCCTATCTTATTAAGTTGGGGCACAAGCGCATAGGGATGATTTCTCATGCCTCGACCATCTACTATGCTGCCCGTGAGCGGATAAGAGGGTACAGAGAGGCTATGGAGGAGGGTGGTTTGAAAGTAGATGAAACTCTTATAAAGATAGGAGATTTTTCTGAGGAGAGTGGCTACAAGGCTATGAAAGAATTACTAGAGACAGGTGATACGGCTAATAGAATTACTGCTGTTTTTGCTGGTAATGATGTTATTGCATACGGAGCTATAAAGGCTATAAAGGATTCTGGATTGCGGATTCCCGATGATATGTCCATTGTAGGGTTTGATGATGATTATCTCTCAAGATATCTCAATCCCCCCCTTACTACGATTGCGCTTCCGGCTTCTGGACTTGGTTCGGAAGCTGCCAGACTGTTAATACAGATGATTTCGAAGGGGGAAGAGGTTAATCCAAAGAGGGTAATACTACCTTCCTATTTCTCTATAAGGGAAACCTGTAGAGAGTTGTAATTTCTAGTTGTATGGTGGAGGAACAATGCTAAATAACACTGCTAAATACCAGTCGCATGATTTTAAAATTGAGAATTATAAAGATTGGGTTGATGTCAAAAGTCTAAGAGAAAAGGCGAGGGAATTAAAGGGTCTACGTGTGCTTCATATAAACTCTGTTTCCCGTGGTGGTGGTGTTGCGGCTATTCTATCCAAACTTGTGCCCGCGTTTAATGATCTTGGAATTGAGAGCCATTGGTATGTACCAGAGATTGGAACCGATGAGTTTTTTGCTGTTACAAAAAAGCAGCACAATATGTTTCAGGGACAGGAGAGAGAACCCCTAACAGATAGAGAAAAGAGTATATATTGGGATATTCAAGATGAGCTTTTAAGGCGCTTGAAGGGGAATATAGAGGATTATGATATAATTGTGGTACATGATACCCAGTATCTTGGGGCTGTACGGTTAAGGGAGAGTAGCAGAGCGAAATGGATTTACAGGTGTCATATTGACACAAGCAGCCCCAATCCGGAGGTTATTGATTTTTTTAAACCTCTTATAATGATGTTTGATGCTACTATATATCATCTTAAGGATTTTATTATAGGTGATTCTCCTATGCCCTTTGTGATTCCTCCATCAATTGATCCTCTTGAACCGAAAAATTCCCCTGATGCTGTTTCCGAGGGATATATTCGTGAGGTTGTGGAATCTTTTGGATTGGATGTAGAGCGACCAATACTTCTCCAGGTGGGACGATTTGATCCTGCTAAAGGATATGAGACTGTAAGTGAAATTTTTAAGATTCTAAAACCCAGATATCCGGAGATTCAACTGTTACTTACCGGTGCAGGGGCCAAAGACGACCCTCAATTCGAACCGTATCTTGAAAGGATTCGTTCACTTGTAGAGGGAGTAGAGGATGCCGTTGTGAGGGATATGCCCTTTGATGTGGTTATGCTTAATGCGGTTCAAAGGGCGGCAACGGTTGTTTATGCAATGTCTAAGAGAGAGGGATTCGGACTTGTTGTTTCCGAGGCCTCGGTTAAAGAAAAGCCGGTTATAGTCTCTAGTGCCGGGGGGCTTCCCATACAGGTTATTGATGGGAGAACAGGGTTCGTGGTTAGTAGTGTAGAAGAAGCGGTGGAGAAAACCTCAGTTCTATTGGAAAATGAAGAATTGAGGGTTAAAATGGGAAGAGAGGGCAGAAAATATATCCTTTCAAAGTTTATCATACCTATTCATGCCGGTAACTATCTTGATATGTTTGTAAAGCTGCTTGGTAAGTAAGTGTAAATAAATCTCTCTTGTTATATTATTTTCGAATTTTGTCCTAATTCTTTAAAAATTTTTTTTCCTTGACAGACGCGGGAGGAAGGTAGTTAATATAGTGATTAGTAAACAAGAAGGGGGAAAAGATGAAAAGGACAAAATTATTAGTTAGTATTGTTCTGTTATTTTTTGTGGTTTCGTTTGTATATGCGGAGGGTACCAAGGAGAAAAAGGCCGGGGTATCGAAACCCAGGGTTCTTACCGTATCCACCTGGGGTTATAATATGGACCTTCTCGATAAGAATATAACTATTCCCTTTGAGAAAAAATACAACGTGAAGATTGTCTATGAGAAGGGAAACAATTCTTCAAGATTTACCAAACTTGTTGCGCGTAAGAAAAATCCTATTGTGGATGTTGTTCATTTTGCCGGTAACTACACCTATAAGGCAATACAGGAGGGTTTGTTACAACCATACGATCCTGCCAAACTTCCCAACCTCAAGGATCTCTACAAATGGGCTCAGGATCCGCTGGGGGATAGGTATGGGGTTGGTTATGCCGTTTCGCATTATGGATTGTTCTACAGAACAGATAAGGTTTCAAAACCTATTACTTCGTGGAAAGATTTGTGGCGACCAGAATTAAAGGGTTACCTAACCCTTCCTGATATTACAACTACCAATGGACCTGCTACTATTGTGCTTATTGCCAGGGCGTGGGG
>Ga0256914_1002129_pt1 | contig 16825 bp, 10 predicted proteins | sample HulkmetaG_FD_191571 | JGI IMG/M metagenome (GOLD analysis project Ga0256914, IMG submission 191571) | Hydrothermal chimney microbial communities from Main Endeavour vent field at the Juan de Fuca Ridge, Pacific Ocean - Hulk | ecosystem: Environmental > Aquatic > Marine > Hydrothermal vents ... | reverse complement strand
CGGAACTACTCCCAATGCTGTTTTAATACAGATTTGGACAGCAATGATCACTTTGCTGCTTTTGAAGTACTTAAAAATGAAAGCCAGGTTCGGGTGGCATCTCTCGAACCTCGTTTCTTTTATCCGATTCACTCTTTTTGCTCACGTGAATCTGTTCCATTGGCTCGACGAACCCATTTTTGTAAAAATAAGAAGCGGGCCCGATGAAAAACAATTAACCCTTTTCTGAAAAACAGGGGGGTAAAAATGAAAATATTATGTTTTTTACCGATATATTACTGTATACTAGGATAGAGTCTGTCCAATAAAAAACGTTTTGGACAGCAGTGATTTAAATAGGTATTTTTTACTTCTTGTCCGCTCCTTTTGTTCGTCCTTCATTTTTCTTTTTCCTGAAGAGTTTTTTCAAAGAAGGGGTCACCGGTAACGCTGAGCCAGGGAAGGAGTTCGTTCCGGAGGAGGCGGTTAACGAGATCGTTCCGGGCAGCAGAAAGATCCTGCATCTCATAAGGATCAAGGTATCTGTCAAAAAGGACGGTATCTGTAATGATGCCGTTCTTTTTTTCCAGCACGAGGGTATAGCGTGGTGTCCGTATACCTCTTTTCCCGTTCCGGGGAGATCCATGATAGATCTTGAAATAAAGTTGTGACCGAGGGATAGTACCCGTTCCGGTCCGTAACTGCTCGGAGAGATCACGGCCTTCCACTCCAGCAGGGATTTTTTCCCTGAAGCCCATGAGCGCGAGGAGCGTAGGGTAGATATCGGGCACCGACATCAGAAGGGTGGTGTCCAGATGAGGTAGCAGATGACCGGGCCACCGCAAAAGGAAAGGAATGCGCAACGACAGCTCATAAGGATTGTTCTTGGAGATCATCCCGTGCATTCCCAGGCAGTTACCATGATCCGACATGAAAAGGACGATCGTCTCATCCTCCAGTCCTGCCTGCCGCAAGGCATCGAGGATACGACCGAATTGTTCGTCCACCCCGGTGATCATTGCATAGTAATTGCGGATGTTCTTTCTGAAATAGTTTCCCCACCGTGTACCCGCGGGAGGCACATCGGGCCTCTGGAAAAGCTGCGTGGTATCCAGGTCGTTGTACATTTTTTTGTATCGATCCGGCACCTGGTCATATGGCATATGAGGAGGATTCATAGACACCACCAAGGCAAAAGGACGACGGGGATCACGCATCTTTCCCTCTTCGTTGAGAATGTACTTCACGGCCAGGTCAGCCTCATACTCGGGTCCCCACTTGTCCACGTAATAAAAGTCCTGACGTCCCCCCTCCGTATTCCAGTACATGGGGTGCATGTGGTAATCATAGGTATTGTAGGCCACCCAATAGTCGAAACCGTGACGTCGTTGCGGCGGGGTCCATTCGTTCCATTTCACCTTGCCCCGGTTATTGGCACAGTCGATATAAGGCTCATGTGGAGCTTCCAGATGCCATTTGCCGATGTATCCCAGGCTGTATCCGGCATCATGAAGGATATCCGACCAGGTGGTATCCTCTTGTTGCAGCTGACAACCATAACTTGCAGAAAGACTTGTACAGTTGTCCGTAACACGGTTTTTCAGGGGGTACTTGCCTGTCATCAGCATGGCCCGGAAAGGACTGCACAACGGATAATTACTCACCATCTGCGTAAGTACCACTCCTTCCTCTGCGAACCTGTCAAGACGCGGCGTCTTCACAGGTTCCTCTCCGAGGAACCCCATCGCCTGACCCCGCATCTGGTCGGGGAAGACGATCACAAGATTCGGCAGAGTTTCCATCCTTCTGCCGCACCCCGAAATAAGGAGCATAATGACTGCCAACAATAAGATCTTTCCTTTTTTCATGATTTCAATATTGTTCTTTTCAGAATTTTCCGCTGCGTTCTGTCGCTTTCATCCGTATTTTTTCATCCCCGAGGAAATAGTATGCATCTTCGTCCCCTGTCTGGTACACGCGGCAGTAGTCAAAACGGGAATATGCAGGCAACCGGTTGGAGGTATCCGCGACGTTCCCGCCCCATGTGCCGGCAGACATGCTGAAATAAACCATCTGGTATGCCGAGGGCACATATTTCGGATCATCCTTTTTTGACAGTCTGAGCATCATATGCCCATCCACATAAAACATCAGGTCGTCAGGAGTCCATTCCAGCCCGAAACAATGGTATTCCTCCGGGGCCTGTAAAACAAAATTGCTGGATCGGGAATAGTGTTTCCCGTCGATATACCAGTGGAGGGTCTGACAGATCTTCTTTTCTGCCGGGAGATATTCCAGCACGTCGATCTCCGTACCGGTCGTGTTCTTATCCTTTCTCAGAAAGTAAATCCAGAAAGCCGGCCAGTATCCGAAACCTCTGCAATCCCTGAAAGAAACACGTGTCTCAAAATATCCGTAACGGGGCAGGAAATGACGGACGGTATTGATCCCTCCTGTAAATATTTTATTTTTTTCCGAAGTTTTCTTATATACTGCCAGACGCAGATCCCCGCCCGTGAGTACGGAAGCCTCATTTTCCACCATGATATCCACAGTTGTGCCGTTATACCGGATGGTACGGGTCACGGGACCTTCGTAATCCTTTCTGTATGTCCATCGTTTGCTGTCTATCTGCTTCCCGTTGAACTCATCATTAAAGACAAGATGATACACTTTTCCCGTCTTCGGGGATCTCCATTCACAAACGACATCATGAAAATATACAGGTATTCCATCGTATTGTAGTCCTTCCGGCGGAATATGCTTCTCCTCCTGGAAACAAGCCCGGGGGAAGACAATGCCGATACGGGTACTGTCTTTTGCACTGTGCGCGGAAGCTTTTCCTCCCAGCCGGATAACGGCCATTGTTCTCCCCTTGCTGATCGTTATCTCCGGTACTATTCCTTCCGGAAGATCATTCACCTGTATGAGAGAACGTGCTTGAGGGGAGAATTTCTCATCCCCGGGCAGTTTCACCACAAAACTGCCCGTAAGATGTCCTTCCTCCGAGGTTTCGAAAAAAGCATGCGAGTATACCGGAAGATCGATAAAAACATCATTTTCCGGGAAGACCCAGCTCTGCCGGATCCGGTCATCCGGAGTGAATCTGTCGGGAGGGATGATGTTCTTCATACAGGAGATGAAAAAGAGCGACAAAAGCATCCATCCCGTGAAGAAGACCCGTAGCCTCCTCGTGGATCCTGTCTTTTTGATGAGAAGACCGCTCATCATTGCTGATCGGAAAGCAGGCACAACACTTTTTTTCTCAGGGTACGAAAATTCTCCACATTCGTTTCGTAAGTATGAAAGCCGAACACCACCTGATGTGCCAGTGAAGCGGCAGCCTCAGGATCTTTCTCTTCGAGCATTTTCAGAAGCTCATAATCATTGATCCCGTCCCGCATGGCCTCCAGGCGCAGGGAGGAGAAAAGCGTATCCCTGCCGGGATATACGATCCATGCATCTCCTCCGGGGAGAATGTTCCCCGACTCCTTGTTGATGCCGGTGGTCTCTCCGTAGGGGTCACCACTTACGTCCCAACGGTTGAAGCCCCAGTGGAGATAACCCGGAACATGGTAACGAAAATTGATCCAATGGAGGATACGTGTTTTGATGAGCGGCAGATCGATGAAACGGTTGGCATATTCCCCTTTGGGCGCAAGACATGTATAGAACCATACCTCTTCGCCTTTTTGCAGACGGTCGCGGTAAAAGGTCCAGTCACTTTCCAGAAAATCCAGCTGAGGCACCCAGATGTCCATGGTATTCTCCACCCTGCTGGTATGACAAGCCTCAATAATGGGGATACCGGACAGATGTTCTTTGACAAAACGGGCGATCTCGATATAGGAAGCGGCATTGTCACCGACAGGTTCATCCGCAATATGCTGCATATATACATTATCCCACTCATGCTCTTTCAATACACCGAGCAATGCAGGCAGGAACTGCCTGTAGAAGGAACGGGCCGTATCGTTGTGGATGCTCATCTTCTTCATCATCACGGTATCTCCCTCCTGGACCGGAACAAGGACCGCGAAAGGGCTTGACCAGGTGCTTTCCCGGGCCGCCAGGTGTCCCCCTTCGATCCTCTTGAGGGCACCGGCATGCCGGAACAACTTCACCGTCCTTACAAAACGGGAGAAGTCGATTTCATAGTGCAACCCCTCTCTCACCGAATATTTCCCAAGTGTGAGTGGCGAGATCATCACCACATTCTGATGATACCTGGCCATCATTCTCGCCAGGACCTCCATAGACTCCCAGTATTTCTCCGAGTAAGGAGGCACCTCCATTCCACCATTCATGTAGGAGAAAGAAGTTCCATACCAGTTGGTCACCCACAAGGACCGTTCCCTGAGGGTTACCTTGAAGACACGGATGGAAAAGTCACTGCTTAGGTTCATTTTCCTTTTACCGTCCTGTATGGTGATTGTGACGGTTCCCCGGTAGATTCCCGCCGGGGCTGTCTCTGGTATTCCCACAGAGACCCAGAGGGGCTGGGATTCTCCCGGACGTAGACCCTTCTCACCAACCGGAACGATGGGGTCGGGATAGAAGCCCGATACGGACGTGAGCCGGTCGGAAGCGGGCTGAAGAGCTTTTCTTCCTACCCTCACATAATCCACATACCCCCACCAAGGGGCGTCCAGGACCCGACGGGCCGTATCGTCAAGTGTGACTTTCAGATCAAGGATGCGGACAGGCCTGTCGGCACGGAACACGAACTGGAAAGAGGCGTTTTCCCCCCGGGCCACCCATGCTTCGGCTTCTTTTTCAGGAAAAAAGGCCGTTTCTTTGAAGACTTTCTGCAGAGGGTCGACGTATTGAAAGAGAAAATTCCCATTACGCTCCGGATGGCAGGAAACCAATCCGCACCCTATCATGAACAGGAAGATGCTCCACACCTGGACCTCTCTTTTTTTCATTGCATACCTTTCTTTGTGGTAATGATGATCACGCCTCCCATGGCACGACCACCATAGATGCCGGCAGTGCCGTCGCTCACCAAACGAATGCTCTGGACGTCCGCAGGATTTACCGAACTGAGAGGAAAATCTTTGATCCCGTCAACGATGATCAGAACAGCTTCTCTGTTCAGGGAATTGACCCCCCTGATGTATACTTTCCCCGACACCTCGTCGATCTCCAGATCGGGATAGCGGTCCCTGAGCATCTCAAAGATATGGTTGTAATGTCTCCGGTAAGCTGTGTTCTGCAAGACGGCAAGAACATCGTGCATGCTTTCTGTTTCGGCATTCTTCAAGGCAGAAAATGTGTTCTGGTCCCATGTAAGTGTTCGGTCGCTGCCGTGAAGGATGAAAGTTACACTTTTTTTCGGCACTTTTTTCAGGAACACGGGAAAGATATGTTGTTGCGGAGTGACCAGCAGGACGGTATCACCCGGTCTTACATGAAGGACGAAACGACCGAACCCGTTGGTGCGGGCCACTTCTTTCGGACGGGAGCGCACCATCACCAGTATCCCTTCCATCGCTTCACCGGAAGGATCCTTAACAACCCCCTTCAACCGTTTGCTTTGCGCCTCACCGGGAGTGAATGAGCAAACGAGCATAAAAAAAAGGAGACAGCTCACGCGGAACATAATCCTGATCTTTTACCGGAAAAAGGAGAAAGAGGAGCCGGGCGGCTCCTCTTTCTCTTTTCACAGGACATCAATCCCATCCGGGATTCTGAACGAGGTTGGGATTCAGGGTGAGTTCTTCGGTAGAGATGGGGCTCAGGTAATCCCGATCGATCCTGAAACCGTAACCATCAGGCAGCTGATCCTTCAGAAAGTCAATATATCCATTTTCATCGAGGTTGTAATCATTTGGATCAAGCCCCGGATAGTCGGTGTTGTTAAACCTGGCTCCCAAGAACCTTTTTCCCACGATGATCTCATCAGCAGCTGCCCAGCGTGCGATATCGTCCCAGCGGTATCCTTCGCAAGCCAGTTCCACCTGACGTTCCCTGCGCACTTCGTTGATAATGGGTGAGAGGTCGGGGAACACCCAGTTCGGATCGGTCACGATATTGTTGAGATCGAGATGAGCTGTTCCGACACGGTCGCGCAGGACATTGATGGTTTTGTCCACATCTTCCTGGGTAATAGTACCCAGTTCAGCCTTGGCCTCGGCATAGATCAGTAGTCCTTCGGCATATCGGAAGATGGGGCTGCCGGTGGTTCCTACCCAGGCAGCATAATACTGTGCGGGATCAGGCAGAGCCCCTTTACACATCTGATAACCTGTCGGGCATTTTGATTCGCCGGGTTTATCAATATCGGCATGTTCGAAGCGACGGGTAGTGTCTCCGTCTACGATCTCCATCGGGAATCCGCGGGTATAGATCGTCTGTCGGAAACGGAGGTCACGATTGGCGGCTTCAGCCGTCAGCGAGTCGTCACCCTGGTACAACGGGCTGACCGCGATCGGCTGTCCGTCGGTACAGAGATAAGCAGTGGCCAGGTTCCTGGTGATCCCGCGTCCGCCGCCGATGCGGGGCAGATAACGCTGATGGTTGTGTGTCATGTCGAGATCGGCATCATACTTTTTCCAGAGCATGATCTCGGGGTTTCCCGAATAGTCAACCTGGTTGAAAAGATGCCAGTAATCCCATTCATGATCGCCTGTGGAATAGATATGATAGACCCCCGAATTGATGAGCTCGCTGGCGGCATCCGCAGCCATCTGGAGATACTTGCTACCGTCCGACCCTTCCACACCGAAAGGATCGCCGGCATGGTATTTCTCCCACGTCCCTTCGTACAAGCATACACGAGCTTTGAAAAGCCGGGCGATCTCCTTGTTAAGGCGGGTACCACCTTCGTTGGGCCCCGACTTCATCATGCTGATGGCCTTGTCGAGATCAGCAATGATCGAATCGATCACCACATTCCGCGGCGTACGAGGAGAATACAGCTCATCAGACTCGGGTGTAAGCGTCTTGCTAATCCAAGGTACATCCCCGTATGTCCTCACCAGGTTGAAATACTGATAGGCACGGAAGAAGTAGGCTTCGCCCACATACTGACTGTACTCCTCAAAAGGATCCTGACATTTCTTGTAATTCTCAAAGAAGTAGTTCAGGCTGCGGATACGTCCGTAATTCCAACCGCCGGTGGTAGGTACCGTGCGCAATCCCGCAAGACGGGTATTGTAGATACGGTAGATCATGTTGTCGCTGTTGTCATCGAACCAGTAGATACCGCCACTCCACGCACCGCCGTCGCTGAACATGGTATAAAACTGGTTGACGTAGAGTTTCAGGTCGTTGCTCGTGTTCCAGTAGTCGGCCGATGAGATCTGGTCGAGTGGCATACGATCGAGAAAGTCCTCGTCGCAGGCACTCACCAAGAACATCAGGACGAAGAGGCTCAATATGAAATTCTTGATTTTCATAGCTGTCAGTTTAAGTTGTTAGAAAGCCACGTTGACACCAAATGAGAATGTTTTGCTGATCGGATGACCTTTCCCAACCCCCCAGGGGCCGTAGATGGTCTCCGGATCGAAAAGTTTCGGCAGGCTGGTGAAGGTAAGGATGTTCTCTGCCGAGACATAGACTCTCAGGTTCTGGATCTGCACCTTCTGGGTGTACTTCTGTGGGATGGTATATCCCAGCTGGATGTTCTTCAGGCGCAGGTAGGCAGCACTTAGGAGGTAGCGTGTCTGAACTTGTTTGTTTTTATGATCCTCCCCACTCATATAAGGTTTGGGGTAATAGCCTCCGGTATTGGGACCAAGTTCGTTGGTTTCATCCGCGGGTCTCCAGTAGTCGAGATGCGGTCGCATGACGGTACTCTGCCACATGTTCCCCACGAAACCAAAGAACATGTTGTCCCTGGGGCCGAAGGCCACATCGCGTTTACCGACACCCTGCCAGAACATGTTGAGGTCGATCCCTTTCCATTGCAGACCGGCCATGATGGAGTAGGTATAACGCGGACGGGAGTTACCGATCACGGAATAGTCTCCATGGTCGTCGGCTGTCCAGCTGCCCCAGTCGATGGTATCGTTGCCGTCGAGGTCGCGATATATGATGTCACCGGGCCCCCAACGGCTGAAGTAGCGGGATTGATCGGGCATATGATCGACTTCCGATTCATCCTGGATGATGTGATCGGTGGTCAGACCCCAGATCTCGCCTATGGTCTCACCTTCGTACCAGGTACTGAGCGACTTGGTAGGATTGTTGTACTTGGTGACTGTGGATTTGTTGTCGGCAAGCAAGAATCGTACGTTATAACTGAAGTCTTTACCGATCCTGTCTTTCCATGAGACACTGACCTCCCAACCTTTGGTGGACAGTTCGGCATTGTTCTCCCTGGGCACGCTGGCACCGAGCACGCGCGGCAGGGCATTGGCCGGACCGAACATATCCTTCGTATTCCTCTGATACCAGTCGAAGATCAATCCCAGTCTATTGTCCAGGAAGGACAGATCGGTACCGATATCAAAGGTCATGGCCGTCTCCCAGGTAAGGTTCGGACTGATCAGGCCCGGAGCCAGGGTATAGACCGGACGATCATCGCCGATGATCCAGGGCAGACGGGTACGCACCGGCAGGATCGGCACATACAGATAGTTGGGTACATTCTGGTTACCCAGTGAACCATAGGAGGCCCTGATCTTCCAGCTGTTGACAATGGTGGAGAGGGGGCTCCAGAAACCTTCCTTGGAAACAAACCACCCCACAGATGCCGAAGGGAAGAAACCCCAGCGATTATCCTCGGCAAAACGGGAAGAACCATCATAACGGGCGTTGAACTCCAAGAGATATTTCTCTTTGTAATTGTAGTTGAAACGCCCGAAGAACCCCTCTGTAGCCCAGTGTGACATCCAGTCGTCCACGTTGTAGTCTCCTGTGGCGGTACTGATCGAAGGAACCTTATCGGTCACCAGTTTTTTCTTGTTGCCCGACAATCCGGAATTTTGTTTCAGTTCCTGTTCATACCCGACCATCATCTTCAGGAAATGACCCCCGAGCTGTTTCTGATAGGAAGTCGTAATGTTGAACAGGTGATAAGTATCGTGAGAGAACCATTCATAGAACTGGTTGATCGGATATACAGACGGATACTTGGTGCCATCCGGATGATAATTGTAGATGGTCTTGTGGTGGTTGGTCCTGCGGTATCCGTTCTGGTTCCAGCTGTAATTGAGCCGGGTCACCCAGTTTTTCACAGGCTCCAACTCACCCCCCAAAGTGATCCAGATATCATCTGTCTGCCTTTTGTCTTTTCCTCCGTATTTCAGCATATGGACATTGGAAGCAGGAGATATCTGTCCATCGGGGAAATAGAGCGGGTTGGTGGGCCATTGACGGGTGAAGTTATGGTACAACACATTGCGGTCATAACCGCCGTATGCATTGGGATACTGGGTCAGCGAACGTGCATATTTGGTACTGAAATCAAAATGCAGCCACTGGGTAACATCCGTTCGTACATTGGCGGTCACATTGTATCGTTTGTAGAACTCATCCCCCCAACGCAACTGGCCAGGCTGGTCGAGATAGCCTGCCGAAATGTAATAAGTGGTTGATTCGGAACCACCCCGGAGGCTCAGGTCATGTTTCTGGTTCATCACCGAAGGTGCATAGTAAAGATACATCCAGTCGTTGTTGGCATTCCCCCAGTACCATGTACCATACCGGTTGACATCCTCGCGGATGATGGTTTCGTCCTTGATCTCTCCGGACAGATATTTTTTGATACGTTCTATGGTTTCAGCGGTAAAGAGGGGGCTCTGACCCGCATTGGTGAACGCTTCATTGTAGGCATTCGCAAAATCAAGCGAGTTGGCCATATGGGGCAGGTTCAGCGGAGAGTTGAAAGAGAAGTTGTTGTCATAACCAATCCTGATCTTCTCTCCTTTTTTTCCGTGTTTGGTGGTAATGAGGATCACCCCGTACGGTGCACGTGCACCGTAGATGGCAGAAGCGGCAGCATCTTTCAGCACGGTGATCGACTCAATGTCGTTGGGGTTGACCTCGTTGATGTCCATGGGGACACCATCGACCAACACATAAGGGCTGGAGCTGCCGGTAAGTGATCCCACTCCTCTGATGTTAAGGTTCTTGCCTGCACCGGGTTCTCCTCCACGTGTGGTGGTGGTGACGTTCAGGTTTGGCGAGACACCCTGCAAAGCAGAAGAAACGTTGATCACGGGCCTGTTCTCAATCTGTTCAGGACGCACTACATCCACAGCACCGGTGAGGTTCACCTTTTTCTCGGTACCGTACCCCACGACCACTACCTGTTCAAGACCCAGCACATCCTCCGTAAGGCGGACTTCCAGGTTTTTCTGACCGTTGAGGGGCACTTCCTTGGTCTGATAACCCACAAAGGAAAAAACCAGGGTGACGTCGAGCGAAGGCACCCTGATCTTGAACACCCCGTTGGCATCGGTTATGGATCCGATACTGGTACCTTTTACAAGAATGTTGACACCCGGCAGCGGTTCCCCTTTACCGTCGGTGACCGTTCCCGTGACAACAAACTCATTCTGAAGATTCCTTTTGCTGGCATCCGTGCTGAAAAGAGCCACCTGCTTACCCACTACCCGGTAGGTAATGCCGGCCTCCGGAAGGATCTGGTCCAACACATACCAGATATCCTTCTTCCTGGCCACTACAGAGACCTTTTTTGACACATCCACCAACTGATCATTGTAGAAGAATTTGAACTCACTCTGATCCTGGATGGCCTGCAGAACATCTGCAATGGTCACCTGATCCATGGAGAGCGTCAGCTTTTTGTTCTGCGCATAATTGTTCGAGGCCAGGGCCTGGAACACCACAACAAAAAGCAGGAATGAACTGATCTTCATAACACGAATCATTTTTCTGAGAGGATCATTATCCTTCAGATAAATTAGATAATTCTTCATACCTTTGGAGTTTGAGTTAATAAATAATTCTTTCAGGAATTTTTTGACTCATAAGACAGGAGAATGTTGCCGCATTTTCCTGTCTTTTTTTTCTTTTGTCCGTTTTCACTTCATAGGCACTTAGTTTCTAGGTTAATAATCGGGTTCTCAATGGTCGGGGGTCATATTTACATAGGTTCCAGCCATACCTCACGTTTCTCACGGTCGTAGCGGTATTTCATGGGAGTGGTGATCTTCATCAGGTCCAGCACCTCAGGCAGTGTTTCCATATCGATCGTTCCGGTATACTTGTATTTCCTGAGTTGGTCATCCTTGATGTTTATTTTGCAGTTGTACCAGCGTTCCAGTTTATGGGCCACCATTTCCAGAGGTTCTCCTTTAAAGATAAGTTGTCCTTGTCTCCACGAGGTGTAGAATCTGGGTTGGACTTTGATCACATGCATCTGACCCGTGATCGTATCCATTACCACCTGTTCGGATGGCTGTATGAAAAACCCTTCGCCGGTATTTTTCTTGATCACTTTTACCTTTCCAGTGATCAGCGTAGCACGAATCACAGGGTCGTCGGGATATGCCATGAAGTTGAAAGAGGTTCCATAGGCCACCAACTCCATTTTTCCTGTTTTTACGACGAAAGGTCTTGAGGGGTCATGTTTCACCTCGAAATAACCTTCCCCCGACAAGTACACCACCCTGTTCTTTCCTTTGAAAAGGAGCGGATAACGCAGTTTGCTTCCCGAATTGAGCCACACAACGGTGCTGTCCGGCAAGATAAAACGGGTCTGGGCGGCCAAAGGGGTATACACTTCATTGTAAGCCACCATCTTCTTTTGAAGAGCTTTATGCTCATTGAAGAACCAGAATGTTACTGCCAATACGGGGATGAGCAGCGCTGCCGCGGCCCGCATCAATCCTCCCGAGAGCCGTACGATCAGACGTTTCCTGCGACTCTCCTCCCGGAGATTGATTAGGTGGTGGATGTTCCCTAATATCCTTGCCGACTCTGCTTCGTCAAGCGATTCTTTTTCCTTGCTCTCAAGCCAGTGTTTGCGCATGACCTTTTCCACCTCCACATCACACCCGGCCTTCTCATCTTTCAGGAACCGGAAAATCTTCAAGATCTCCTCCCGTTTTCTGAGCCTGCCGTGAAAAAGGTCATCCAGCAACTGTAACACACTCTCTTTGTCCCCCATCTTCTGTCCTCCCGATAAAACAGTAAAGGAATGCCCGTAACCAACGAGCATTCCTCTCCCCTAATTATTAACCTAAACCTACATGAACCAATAAACCTAAAACTTGATTGTCCATGAACGCTTTTAAACTAATACGTTCAAGGACCGGAAAACTCCCGTAGGAAAATCGATTTTTTTCCCCTCTACAGAAAAAAGACAAAGAGAAGCACGATCAGACTGCTCTCGCCCAGCCTCTTACGAATATACTTCTTGGCAAGTGTGATCTGGTTCTCCACTGTTTTTTTTGAGATCTTCAGGATCTCAGCGATCTCCTCGTTGGAAAGTCCCTGTTTTCGGCTCATCTGAAAGATCTCTTTTTGTCGCGGAGGCAGATCCTCAATAACGGATTCCGCCTTTTCAAGGAGATCTGCATATTCAATTTTCTCCTCAAAAGAATCTACGACCAAACCCACATGTTCCCGGATATAGTCAAGATAATTCCTTTCGTTTGCCTTCTTTCTGAAATAATCAAGCACCGTATTCTTGGTGATCGTAAAGAGATAAGCATTGAAGGAGCGGCATGTATCGATATGATGCCGGTTTTCCCATACCTTCACGAACACATCCTGGACCAGTTCCTTGGCATCCTCTTCAATCTTGAGATATCCCACCACAAATGCATACAAACGGCTCTTATAGACAGAAAAAAGATGATCGAACGCAGAAAAACTCCCCTTTTTCAACTCCACAACGAACTCTTTTTCCCTCTTTTCCCTGACCATAATCCTCTGCTATTTTTGGTTGGTCCACCGTGAACCGTGACGGGATCCTCCACTCGACATCATCTTTCACCTAAAGATGAGGATCCTGCGACAACCATATACAAAGAATCTCATTTTTTCCGAAAAAAACAACAGCCAAGCCAGATATTGGATTTCTCTCTTTTTCCGGAATCATCTTCCCCGAGACATTCGTTTTCATCCCCGCGGAAAGATCAGCTCTGCGGCACGGGCCGGCCTTGCACTGCCTCATGTGAGGCATCAGGCATTTTTCCCCGGTCAATTGTATTTTACCGGCAAAATAAGACGAAAAAACGGAAGGAGGGGAAAAAGCAACAAAATGACAGGGGTATCCTGACAGGGAGACCAGATCCACTGCCCGGTCAGAAGCTCCTCTTGATGGCAATTTGTATCCGGCGATTTCGGTGACAACCAGAGTACCCGGAATCTGCAGAAAGCCCTGATCGTGGTTTGGCAGCGGAATAGCCCCCAGCAACGGGCGCCGGAAGGATGGCATGCCCCATGAAAGCTTTCCGGCGCCACCGGATCTTTACGATAAGGGCTGCTGTGGTAGCAGATCCGCAACATTCTCACCCGGCTTCCCTTGACATGATCACTGAGATGTAAAACAGCATCCCGGGGCTCTTCCCGATAGGTCAGGGTTTTCTGTGCTCACAAAAAACAGCCTCCGGGCCTGTCATTTGATCCGGACCTTCAGCTTTTCCGCAATCCGGTCCGAAGCATTGCCGATGTACAGGATATAATCTCCTTTCTCGATCTTCCACTGGTGATCCGGCTCATCGTAATAGGCCAGATCATGGACAGTCACGGGGACAGTCACTTCAAGGCTTTCTCCTTTTTTCAGGAACACTTTTCTGAACCCTTTCAGTTCCTTGACGGCCCGGGGCACGGCCGAGCGGTTCTTTCCCACGTACACCTGGATCACCTCGGCTCCGTCGTACCGGCCGGTGTTGGTGATCTCACAAAAGACCCTGATGGTGTCGTTTTCCCGGTAACTTTTTTTGTCGGTCGTGACTTTTCCGATGTTGAAAGAGGTATAGGAAAGGCCATGTCCAAAAGCGAAAAGGGGTTGGATCTTCCTGGTATCGAACCATCTGTATCCTACCAGGATCCCTTCCCTGTAACTCACTTTATTCCCGTCACCGGGATAAGAGATCTTGCCGTAAAACATGGCGCTGTTGTCTTTGAGTTTTTTGGGGAAGGAGAAAGGGAGTTTTCCTGAAGGGTTGACCTTTCCGCTCACCACTTGGGCGATGGCTTCGCCTGCCATGCTTCCCAGATACCATACCTGCATCACCGAAGGAACGTGTTCGAGCCACGGCATGGCCACGGCATTGCCGGAGATGATCAGTACAGCAGTACGAGGATTGGCTTCAGCCAGGTCCATGATCAGGCTGTCCTGACCATAGGGCAAACCATACCGGAGGCGGTCGCCCCCTTCGCAGTCCTGATGACGATCTTTGTTCAAGCCGCCAATGAAGAGCACAACGTCCGCATCCCGGGCCATCGCCACAGCGGTCGTCCTCAGGGAGTCCGTCTCTCCTTTCCGGGCAGGATGCGAGGAATATCCGCGGGCATAAAGAATTCTGCTTTTCTTGTAGTGCGTCTTCAAGCCGGCCAGGGGGGATATCTCAAACTGAGCCTTGAGCTCAGAAGAACCACCGCCAATGGTCATTTTTTTCCGTGCGTTCTCTCCCACCACCAGGATGGTTTGTTCTTCCCGGTCATCTACAGGGAGAAGGTGCCGGTCGTTTTTCAGCAGGACGATCCCCTCGCAGGCCACCTGGAGGGCAACATGGTGGTGTCCGGCATTGTTCTTTCTGCCTGTGGGGCGGTCACCGCTCATGGTGGTGCGCATCATCAGGCGCAAGATCCTGCGCACCTTGTCATCGACCACCGCAGTATCGATCTCTCCTGTTCTGATCGCCCGTAAGAAAGGCCGAGCCAGGTGATAATGGTCGTAATAGTTTTTGGGGGTCTTTCCCGGCCCTTCCAGGCCGGTCCCCATTTCCAGGTCGAGGCCGCCCAGGGCAGCGCCGCGGGTTTCATGGACAGCCCCCCAGTCGCTGATGACGACCCCGTCGAAACCCCATTCGTCTTTAAGGATCTCATTGAGCAGATAAGGGTTCTGACAGCAATATTCTCCCTGGAACTTGTTGTATGCCCCCATCACGGTCCACACATGTCCCTCCCGTACGGCTGCCCGGAAAGCCGGTAGGTAGATCTCCCGTAAAGCTCTTTCGCTCACCTCCACGTCGATATGACCACGCCATAGTTCCTGGTTGTTGAGTGCGAAATGCTTGACACAGGCCGCCACATGATTTTCCTGTACACCCTGCACATAAGGAACCACCATCCGGGAAGCCAGGAAAGGATCCTCTCCCATGTATTCAAAGTTGCGTCCGTTCAGCGGATGACGGTAGATATTGACGCCGGGACCGAGCAGCACATCTTTTTTTCGGTAGCGGGCCTCTTCTCCCACACTGTGCCCGTATGCATAGGCGAGAGCGGGATGGAAAGTGGCTGCCAGGCAGGTCAGGGCGGGAAAAGCCGTGACGGAGTCATTGGTCCAGCCGGCATATTTCCAGCTGTCCCACATGATCTCGGCCCTGACACCATGGGGTCCGTCCGACATCCACAGCTCCGGTATCCCCAGACGTTCGGCACCCCGTGAAGAGAACTTCGACTGGGCATGACACATGGCCACCTTTTCCTCAAGGGTCATCAGTGACATGAGGCTGTCAATACGACGTTCGAGGGTCGCACTGTCGGGCAGCACCCTCGCGGCAAGAAAAGTACTGCGCATGCCAAGCACCAGGACCAGGTAAAAGAATAGTTTCAGTTTCAGTTTCAGTTTCATTTTCATTTTCATTTCACAACAACTTGAAGGAAAAGGTTCACCAACTTCCGCTGAGGGTAAGGAATGTCTGCCGGGCGTCACGTACCTCGTCGCTCACGATCTTCCCTTCGAAGGCATCAAGGAAGTCGCTGGTGGAACACCAGACGGTATGGATCACGCCTTTCATATGAGGAGAATAGGGATCTTCATTTGTGCGGGCATGCTGCATCTTGAGCAGTTGTTTTTTTGCGATGTAGGGTGTTCGCCAGGAGCAGCTCACCACGTCGAAACCTTCTGCAGCGAACATTTCCGGCGTGGTGGTCTCCCGCGTGTAATGCCAATCGCAGATCAGGATATCCCTGGGCAGACTGTCCCGGTATTGCCATGTATCGTTGAGGCTGGCCTCCCATTTGCCCAGACCCGTTGCACGGCCGTCGATGAGCCGGTCTCCCCACATCCACATACGCACCCCCCGCGAAGCCAGATGATCGTGCAGACGACGTGCTTCATCCGCAAAAAGCTTGTAATGCGGTACATCGGCACAACCGTTCTTGCAGGAATCCGACCCAATGATAAAAACCTCGTCCATGCCCACATGGAGATCTTTGCTCTCAAAGACATCCACCGCTTCATCCAGAAGATCGAACAACACCTCATGCACGCCGGAATTGGGACAATAGCTCCGGCAGTAAAAATCCGGAAGGGTATCCCTCCCCATCGGGTCTTCCTCGAACTGTGGATATTCCTTCAGCAAGGCGCCTTTCCACTGTTGCCATGACTGGTGCCCCAGGCAGTTGATGAGCGGGACCAGTTTGATATGGTTACGACGGCACGCCTGAACGATCTTTCTGGCATCTGTCTGATGCAACATCCACCAGGGGTCGTTCAACTCGGGATGGCTTCTCCATTCCAGGTCATAATTGATACGCAGGATGAGCACGTTCACACCCCTCGGAGCCAGCTCATCATCGATAAACCGTATAAAACGAGCGGGATCCTTCATGGGAGCCTGGAGGGAAATCCCCCGGATGAATTCCGGCTCTGGCAAAGAGAAATGGTCTTCGTTCATCAGGGAACAGGAAGCGACCATCATTGCCGCCATTAACAGAAAAAAGATCTTCCTCATAATCTGTCCCTCGACCT